>ERZ773138.3010-NODE-3010-length-11487-cov-9.356193_pt1 | contig 11487 bp, 6 predicted proteins | sample MGYA00511114_ERZ773138 | MGnify/ENA primary metagenome ERZ773138 (study PRJEB29015, sample SAMEA2737805) | human gut metagenome | biome: human gut; feature: human-associated habitat; material: faeces | place: China | collected 2012 ...
TTACAGAGAAGAACATATCCGCAATAACCGTCGTCTGGCACGGCAGGTCGTGGGCAGTGTGGCGCTGCTGCTTGCGCTCATCGGCCTGTTTACTGTGCTGGGCTGGATCGTTGGGCTTGTGCGCTCGGCGCTGGACGACAGCGGCCTGCGCAAGGCGTACCGTGATCGCCTGTACGGCATGGTCATGCTGGATCCCGTGGCGTTTGACGATGTGAACAGCGTTGACCCCGGCGTATTCAAGCAGGCCGCCATCTGGGGCACCGTCTATCAGGTGCAGAACAGCGGCGGCAGCCTTGACCAGTATGAGCGTGACCCCGATACCGGCTCGGCCATGATCCCCGCGCTGGAGGTCGATACCTACATCGCCAACCTTCTCGGCCCTGAGTATAAGGTGCCGGAGGGGACCTTCAGCACCGAGGAATTCGTCTACCAGTACGATGAGGAAAAGCAGGCCTATCTGGTGCCTGTCACCAGCTCGGTAGCGCAGTACACGCCGACGGTCGAGAAGATCAGCCGCCGGGACGGCAAGCGCATCGTCACGGTCGGCTATGTGCCCACCGCCACGAACAACGCCACCGGTGAGCTTTCGCTGACGGCCCCCACCGAACCGACGAAGTATATGGATTATGTCTTTACCCGCGGGGAGAACCGCCAGTGGTATCTGACCGCTCTGCGGGAGAGTGAGATGCAGGTGGAGGTCACGCCCACCCCTGCACCGACCGATGCCCTTGTGGAGGGAATGCAGAACGAGGAGATGGGCACCGCCGATGCGCCCAGCGCAGCTGAAGAGCCTGCGCCGGAGCCTGCAGAGCCGGAGCAGCCCGCAGAGCCGGAGGAGCCCCAGACAGCAGACGAACAGTCTGCCGAGGGCTGACAAAAAACAGAGCAGCATCCCTGTGTAAGGCACGGGGGTGCTGCTTTTTTTGTGTGCGGCAGGGCTTTGCCGCAAAAAACAATGGTGCAATCCTGCCGCGAATATGCTATAATAGCTGCATATACTTGAGTGAGGTGTGGTACTATGGAAGAATTGCTCCGTATTCTGGAAAAGAACGCCCGCATGCCGATCGAGGACATCGCGGCCATGCTGGATAAGACCCCCGAGGAGATCGCCGCCATGATGGACGAGGCTGCCGCCAAGGGCTACATCCGCGGGTATGAAACGCTGGTGGACTGGGAACAGGCCGGCGTCAATCTGGTGGAGGCTGTCATTGAGCTGCGTGTGACCCCCCACAAGGCCCGCGGCTTTGACGACATCGGTATGACCATTGCCCAGTTTGACGAGGTGGATACCGTGCTGCTGATGAGCGGCAGCTACGACCTGCAGGTCATCATCAAGGGCCGCAGCTTTCAGGAGATCGCAATCTTCGTGGCCAAGCGCCTCTCCCCGCTGGACGATGTGCTCTCCACCGCCACCAGCTTTGTGCTGCGCCCCTACAAGCGTGGCGGCCGGCTGTATCTGGCCGAAGAACCCGATGAAAGAGAGTGTACCGTCCTGTGATGAACTACGATGAACTGCTTGCCCCTGCCGCCAAGGCGATGCGCCCGTCCGGCATCCGCAGGTTCTTTGATCTGGCGGCTGAAATGCCGCACTGCATCTCTCTGGGCGTCGGCGAGCCGGACTTTAAAACGCCGTGGAGCGTCCGCGATGCAGGCATCCGCAGCCTTGAGCTGGGCCGCACCAAATACACAGCCAACGCCGGCCTGAAGGAGCTGCGCAATGAGATCTGCAGCTACCTTGGCCGCCGCTTTGACCTGCACTATAAAGAGGAAAATGTCCTTGTCACGGTCGGCGGCAGTGAGGCCATCGACCTGATCATCCGCGCGGTGGTCCAGCCCGGGGACGAGGTTATCATTCCCGAGCCCTGCTTTGTCTGCTATGAGCCGATCACCCAGCTGACCGGCGGCGTGCCGGTGCATATTGCCACCCGCGCCGAGGATCAGTTCCGCCTGACTGCCGACCAGCTGCGGGCGGCCATCACGCCGCGGACAAAGCTGCTGATCTTCCCGTACCCGAATAACCCCACCGGCGCGGTCATGAGCGCCGACGAGATGGAGAAGATCGCCGCCGTCCTGCGCGAGACGAACGTGCTGGTGCTGTCGGACGAGATTTACTCCGAACTGACCTACGGCCTTGACCGGCATGTGTCGATTGCATCGCTGCCCGGCATGGCCGAGCGCACCATCGTCGTAAACGGCTTCTCGAAGTCCTACGCGATGACGGGTTGGCGGCTGGGCTACGCCGCAGGCCCCGCGCCACTGATTAAGGTCATGACGAAGATCCACCAGAGCTGCATCATGTCCGCCCCGACCACGAGCCAGTACGCCGCCATCACGGCGCTGCGCCAATGCGACGACCAGATCGAGATGATGCGGGACGAGTACAACCGCCGCCGCCGTTATGTGGTCAAGGCGCTCAACGACATGGGCCTGACCTGTTTTGAGCCGCGCGGCGCGTTCTATGTCTTCCCCTCGATCCAGATCAGCGGCCTGACGAGCAGTGAATTCTGCGAGCGGCTGCTGTGTGAAAAAGAGGTTGCCATTATCCCCGGCTCGGCGTTCGGCGCCTCCGGCGAGGGGTACGCCCGCATCAGCTATGCCTACAGCGTGGATCATCTGCAGATCGCAATGAAGCGCATCCGCGAATTTTTGAGCGAAAACGGCTGGACGAAGTAACCCTGCCATCCGCAGAGCAAATAACAGGAGAGTGACCCCTATGCAATACCGTTCTGTGACGGTGCTGGCCCCGGCCAAGCTGAATCTGTCGCTGGATGTCGTGGGCACGCTGCCCAACGGCTACCATGATCTGGATATGGTCATGCAGACCATTGACCTGTATGAAAAAATCACGCTGCGCCGCAGCCATGACCTGACGCTGAATCTGCCCGGCAGCTTTGTGCCGGCCAACGATAAAAACACCGCTGTCAAGGCCGCGCTGGCCTTCTTTGCCTATACCGGTCTGCTGGCAGGCGTGGATATGACGATCTACAAGCGGGTACCGGTGCGGGCCGGCATGGCCGGCGGCAGTGCCGATGCCGCCGGGGTGCTGGTCGGTCTGAACGAACTGTACGGCGCAAAGCTTTCGATGAGTGAGCTGTGCGCCATCGGTGCGGGCATCGGGGCTGATGTGCCGTTTGCCCTGATGGGCGGCACCTGCCGCGTGCGGGGCGTGGGCGATCTGATGAAAGCCCTGCCGCCCTGCCCGGACTGCTGGTTCGTGGTGGCGATGCCCAGCGTGGGCGTTTCCACCCCCGAAGCCTTTGCCCGCTATGACACGATGGGCAGCCCTGTCCACCCTGATTGCGAGGCACAGGAGCAGGCCATCCGCAAAAACGACCTGCCCGGCGTCTGCGCGGCGGCCGGCAATGCACTGGAGCATTGCTCCGGTGCGGACGAAACGCCCGCTATCTGCAAAACGCTGCGGGCGCATGGTGCCGTGACAGCCCAGATGACCGGTAGCGGTGCGGCCGTCTTTGGCATCTTTGACAGGCAGGACGCCGCCCGCAAGGCCGTGGCCGCCCTCAAAAGCAGCTATCGGCAGGTCTATCTCTGCAAGCCGACCCGCGGCGGCCCCTTTGTGACGGCCCGCCGCCTGTTTGGGGCAAAAAAATAATGCTTAGAGTTTCCCCTTTCATCCCATACTCCGGTTGAAAGGGGAAATGTGTTATGACGAAGCATACCCGCCGTGTGCTGGAGCTGGGCGCCGGTCTGGCGCTGGCACTGACTGTTGTACTTACCGCCTATGCCGATTGGCACCGGCGCACCGCCGCCCGGGTGCGTGCTGACACCGTGCGGCTGCACATCTTAGCCAACAGCGATACATGGAATGACCAGCTGTTGAAATTACAGGTGCGGGATGCCGTGCTGGCCGCCCTGCCGCCCGCTGTGACGCAGGCGCAAAGCCCGCAGCAGGCTGTCCGTGCGCTGCAGACGGCGCTGCCCGCTTTGCAGGCTGCAGCCGACAGCGCCCTGCACCGCGCCCACAGCCCGCAAACGGCCGCCCTGCGGCTGGAGAGCCACAACTTTTCCGCCCGCGATTACGGCAGCTTTTCTCTGCCCGGCGGGGAGTACACCGCCCTGCGCATAGAGCTGGGCACCGCGCAGGGCCGCAACTGGTTCTGTGTGCTTTATCCCTCGCTCTGCATTTCCGGCAGCACCGCCGCCTACCCCGGCGCCGATGAAAACGCGCTGGTGTTCGGCCGGTTTGAGATAAGGTTGGCGGTTGCGGACTTTATAGGCAGATTGGCTTCCCCCGCGGGGGAAGCTGTCAGCGGCTTGCCCGCTGACTGATGAGGGGCGGCCTTGCCGCTGCCGCCCGCAAATGGGTCGCTGCGGCACACGCGCCCCTCATCCGGCCCTTCGGGCCACCTTCTCCCAAGGGAGAAGGCTATTAGAAAGGACACCACCATGCTAAACTTCATCTTGGGCCCCTCCGGCTCGGGCAAATCGCATACCATGCTGGCCGCCCTGCGCGCTCGCGCGGCGCGGGGGGAGCGCAGCATCCTTATCGTGCCGGAGCAGTTTACCTCCTCCACCGAGGGGCAGCTCTACCGCACGCTGGGGGACAGCCTTTCCGCCTATGTCGAAAGCTACTCCTTCACCTCGCTGGCGGAGGCCCTGCTGCGCCGCTACGGCGGGGCGGCCGTGCCCACCCTGACCGAGGCGGGCCGTGCCCTGCTGCTGCGCCGGGCGGCGGATTCGCTGCTGGACAAGGTCGTGTACTACAGCCGCCAGCGGCGCAGCGCCGCCTTCTGCGAGAAGGCGGCCCAGACCGTCAGCGAGCTGAAAAGCGCCGGTGTAACGCCGGAAATGCTGGCGGACTATGCAAAGGCCCCCGGGGCCGACCGCGAAAAGCTGGATGAACTGGCCCTGATCTATGCCGCGTATGAGGGGCTGCTGGCCCAGAGCGCTATGGACCCCGGCGACCGCCAGCAGCGCGCGGCGGAGCGGCTTGACGCAGCCTTCTTTACGGGGCGTGCCGTGTACATTGACGAGTTTGATACCTTTAATGCGCCGAAGCGCGCCCTGCTGGCGGCCATGCTGCCGGTGGCCGATGTAACGGTCTGCCTTTGCTGTGACGGCGAGCAGGACCGGGACGGCGGCATGGGGCTGTTCAGCGGTGCCAAAAATGTGGTCAATACCCTCAAGCGGATGGCCGCAGAGGCCGGTGTGCCCACCCATACCGAGCTGCTGACCGAGGACCGCCGCCATGCCGATGCACCGGCGTTGGCCGAGCTGGGCCTGCTGCTGGCGGACCCTGCCTACACGCCGGAGACTGTGGTCGATCCGGCGCATCCGGCCATTACCTACCACGCGGCGGCGTCCCGTCAGGCCGAGGCCAAGGCGGTGGCCGCCGAGATCGCGGCCCGCGCGCGGCAGGGCACCCCCTACAGCCGCATGGCGGTCATCTGCCGCAATGCCGAGCAGTACCTTGCCCCGCTGCGGTATGAGTTCCGTCTGCAGGGCATACCGCTTTTCTGCGATGAGGCCACTACCCCCGAAAACACCGCCCCGGCGCGGGCGGTCCATGCCGCGCTGGAGCTTTTGCGCGGCGTGTCGAGCCGCAGCGTGCTGCGCCTGCTCAAGACCGGGCTGGTCGATCTGCCGGAAAGCCAACAGTGTGCCCTTGAAAACTACGCCTACACATGGCAGCTGACAGCCGCCGATTGGCGGGAGCCCTTTACCCGCAGCGCGGCGGGGTATGACGGCCATGACTCCGAGCAGGATCGGCAGGTGCTGGCCGATGCCGAGTGCGCCCGCGCCTTCATCATGGAGCGGCTGGCGGACTTTGTGCCCAAGGCGGCCGGCGCCCCCGCAGCGGCACTGACCAAGCAGATCTTCCTGTTTTTGCAGTCCCTCGGGGCTGAGAAGGCACTTGAGAGCCTTGCAGAGAAGCTGCGCGCAGAGGGCCGCCTGCCCGAGGCGGATGAGGTCCTGCGCGAATGGAATGTCGTTATGGGGCTGCTTGACCAGCTTGCCCGTCTGCTGGGCAGTGAAAAGCTGCCCCCGGCCGAGTACGCCGAGCTTTTTACGCTGCTGCTGCGCACGACCGATATGGGGCATATCCCCCAGAGCCTTGACAGTGTGATCGTGACCACGGCGGGCCGTATGCGCCTGCCCGAGACCGATGCCGTCTTTGTGGTCGGCCTGCTGGAGGGGGAGTTCCCCCAGACGCCCGGCGATCAGGGCCTGCTGACCCACGCCGACCGTGACATTATGATGGAGCAGGGCGCCGAGCTGCCCGACTGCTTTGCCAACAAGGTCCTGCGCGAGGGGATCTGCTTTTACAAGGCGCTGACTGTGGCACGCAGCTATCTGTGGCTCAGCTGGCCCGCAGCGGCCCATGCCGAGGATGCCGCCCCCGCCAGTGCTGCGCTTACACCGATTTTGCAGTATCTGCAGGTGCCGCCCTGCACCCCCACGGCGGTGCAGCTGGCTGCCGCCCCGGCCGCTGCGCTTGATGTGCTGGGTATGCTCAGTCAGGACCCGGACCGGCAGTGTGCCGGTGCGGCAGTGCGCGCCGTGCTGGACGCTGACCCTGCGCTGGCCCCCGCCTATGCCGCTGTGCGCCGTGCGGTGGACACCGCCGGGGCAGAGCAGCGGGTCGAGGACACTGCCGCGCTTGAAGCCTTACTTGGGCGGGGGCTGCGCATAAGCCCCACCCGGTTTGAAAAATACCAGAGCTGCCCCTTTGGCTATTTTCTGCAGTACATCATCAAGGCCGCGCCCCGCAAAAAGGCCGAGCTTGCCCCCAATATAAGCGGTACGCTGACCCACTGGGTGCTGGAAAACGCCCTGCGCCGCCGCGGCGAGGCGTTCAAGACGCTGACGCCGGAGGAGGTGGAGGCCCTTGTCGATGCGCTGGTGGACGAATATGTGGCCGAAAACCTGCCCGGCATGACGGTGCGGATGGACTACCTGATCGGCCGGATCCGGCGCAATCTGGTGGGACTGCTGGGCTTTATCCAGCGCGATCTGCGGCAGTCGGGCTTTCGCCCCGTTGCGTTTGAGCTGCGCATTGACGACCGCCCCGATGCCGAAAACCCGGACGCCCCCCGCATCGACCCAGTGCAGCTTGCCGATGGGGCGGGGCATACGGTGCGCATTGTCGGCACGGTGGACCGTGTCGATGCGATGCCGCTGGAAAAACGCGGCAAGACCTATCTGCGGGTCGTGGACTACAAGACCGGCGGCAAGGAGTTCAAGCTGAAGGAGGTCTACTACGGTCTGGATTGCCAGATGCTGCTATACCTCTTTACGCTGGAACGCAACGCGCAGGAGGCCTTCCCCGGTGCTACGGCGGCGGGGGTAGAGTACCTGCTGGCCGACCCTGCACCCGAGAGCGTTGACCGCCGCGAACTGACCGAGGAGACCGACCCCGCGCCGACCTACCCGATGAACGGCCTGCTGCTCGATGACGAGAGCATCTACCGTGCCATGGATACCAAAGGCACCGGTGAGTTTGTGCCGCTGAGCTTCAGCGCCAAAACCGGCAAGGTGCTGAACAGCAAAAGCACGCTGGCCGATGAGGCGAAGCTGGGCCGCATCCGGGATCATCTGGACGGCCTGCTCATCGATATGGCGGAAAACCTGTACAGCGGCCGCATTGACGCCGAGCCGCTCTGCCCCGGCGGCGGCAAAAGCCCCTGTACCTACTGTGACTTCCGCTGCGCCTGCACCCACCGCGACGGGGAACACGAACGGACGATTTCGATCAAGGACGACCCGTTTGCGGAATGAGCACGCCTTCCCCCTAGGGGGAAGGTGTCTGCGGCCCCGACCGCAGACGGATGAGGGGCGGCGCGGCCATGGCAGCCCGTGAAGGGGATGCCGCGGCAAGGTTGCCCCTCGTCAGTCGCCTGCGGCGACAGCTTCCCCCCAAAAAAGGGGAAGCTTTTCTACATAAAGGAGACACCCCATGCCAGAACAACCCAAGATACAATTCACCCCGGCTCAGGCGGCAGCGATCAAGGCGCGGGGCGGCAGCCTGCTGGTGTCGGCGGCAGCCGGCTCGGGCAAGACCCGCGTGCTGGTCGAGCGCGTGGTGGGGCTTATCACAGACCCGGAGCACCCGGCGGATGCCGATACGCTGCTGATCATGACCTTCACAAATGCGGCGGCGGCCAAGCTGCGGGCTGACATCACGGCCCGCCTTGCGCAGGAGGTGCGCGCCCACCCCGGCAATACCAACCTGCGCCGCCAGCAGCTGCTTTTGCAGCGGGCGTCTATCGGCACGGTGGATGCCTTTTGCCTGCATTTTGTGCAGCAGCATTTTGCCATGCTCGATGTACCCCCCGACTTCACGACCGCCGAGGAGGCCGACCTTGCCCGCATTGAGCAGGAGACATTGGCCGCCACGCTGGAGACAGCCTATCAGGACGCCGACTTCCGCGCCTTTGCCGACCTGTACGACCGGGGCCGCACCGACAGCACAGCCGGGGATGCGGTTCTGGACCTGTACCACTTTACCCGGGCGCTGCCCCACCCGGCAGCATCGCTGACTGCTTTTGCCGAAATGTGGCAGCAGGAGACCCCGCCGCAGCAGACCGAATGGGGCCGTGAGCTGCTGGGCATCGCGCTGGCCCGGGCGCAGGGCGTCAAGGCGCTGCTGGACAGCGGCGCGGCCATCGCAGCGCGGGACGAAAAGGCCGATGCCGCCTATACGGCCGTCATGCTTGATGATGCCGCCCGGGTCGAGAACCTCTGCTACCATCTGGAGCAGGGCGATTGGGACAAATGCCTGTCGGCGCTTGAGCTGGCTCTGTCCGGCTGGCGCGCGGCGGGGCGCATCAAGGGCGGCAAGGACGCAAACCAGTCCGCCGCCGCTGCGTCCGAGCTGCGCGACCGCGCAAAAAAGCAGCTTGAAAGCCTGCGCCGGGATGCACTGCTCTGCACGGCTGAGGAATTTGCCGCTGACCGCCGCCGCGCTGCGCCGCTGGTGGCAGCCCTTGTGCGGGTGACGCAGACCTTCGCCGACAACTGCTTTGCCGCGAAATGTGCTGAAAAGGTGCTGGACTACGCGGATTATGAGCATCTGACGCTTGATCTGCTCGTAAATGAGCGCAGCGAGCGCACGCCGCTGTGCCGCACGGTCAGCAGCCGCTACACGGCGGTGCTGGTGGACGAGTATCAGGATACAAACGCCCTGCAGGACGCCATCTATTTTGCGCTGGCCCGCCCCGAAGCGGACAACCTTTTCTTCGTGGGCGACATCAAGCAGAGCATCTACCGGTTCCGCCTGGCAGATCCCGGCATCTTTGTGGACAAGCAGCAGCAGTGGAAACCCCACCCGCAGCCGGCCCCAAGCCCGGCCACGCTGGCGCTGGATGCAAACTTCCGCAGCGCACCCGGCGTGATCGCGGGCATCAACTATCTGTTTGAGGTGTTTTTCACTCAGGGGCTGGGCGGCGTACCCTATGGGGACGGCCAGCGGCTTGTCGTGGGCGGGGATAAAAGTGCCGCCTATCAGGGCCTGTGCGAGATCGATGTCATTGACGGGGCCGATACCGCAGGCGATGCCGCTGTCATTGCCGGGCGCATCGCCGAGATGGTCAAAACCGGCTTTGCCGTGCGCGGCAAGGAGGGGGTGCGCCCCTGCCGGTATGAGGACTTCTGCATCCTGCTGCGCGGCCGCAAGGGCTTTGCCGATTATGAGGGTGCGCTGCGCACGGCGGGCATCCCGGTCTTTGCGGATTCCGCCGCCGATCTGCTCGATGAGCCGCATATCCGTCCCTTTGCGGCGCTGCTGCGCGTCATCGACAACCCGGCGCAGGACATTCCGCTGGCAGCTGTGCTGCTGAGCCCGATGTTCCCCTACACGGCGGACGACCTTGTCGCGCTGCGCCGTGCAAGGCCCAACGGCAGTCTGTACGGGGCGGTCCTTGGCGGGGAGCAGGCGCGGTTTGCCCCCTTTACCGAGGCACTGGCCGAGTACCGCCGCCTTGCACGCACCCTGCCGGTGGAGGAGCTGCTCGGGGAGCTGCTGGCCCGCACCGGCTATCTTGCCGCCGTGGGTGCGCTGCCCGATGGCCTGCGCTGCCGCGAGGATCTGCTCAGCTTTACAGCGTGGGCTGCCGGGGCCGGGCGCGCGGGGCTGCCCGCGCTGATACGCGCGATGGACGCTGCCGCCCACAACGGCGGACTGAACCAGAGCGCAGGTGGGCAGACCCGCCCCGGCTGTGTTTCCATCATGACGGTACACCGCTCCAAGGGGCTGGAATTTCCGGTCGTTTTTGTGGCGGACACGGCCCACCAGTTTAACCAGAGCGACGCTGTGCGGCCGGTGCTGACCCACAGCCGCCTCGGCGTGGGCGTCATGCTGCGTGCGCCGCGGGCGGCCAAGCGGTTTAAAACGCTGCCCTATGCGGCGCTGGCGCAGGCCATCCGCACCGAGACCTTGAGCGAGGAGATGCGTGTGCTGTATGTTGCGCTGACCCGCGCGCAGGATGCGCTGATCATCACGGTGCCGCTCAAGCGAACCGACAGTGCGCTGAAGCTGCCCGCCCTCTGCGCCGCAGCCGAGGCCACCGGCCCGGAGTCGATGCGCGGCATGGGCAGCTGGGCCGGGTGGCTGCTGACCGCTGCAATGCTGCACCCGGGCAGTGATGCGCTTTGGGCGCACACGAACTTTCTGCCGCACCACCGCAAAACCGGTGTGCCGCTGGACATTCGGCTGCTGCCCCTGCCCGAGCAGACGGAGCAGCCGCCTGCGCCGCCCGCCGCTGCGGCAGATCCCGCGCTTGTGGCGCAGCTGCGGGCCAGCTTTGCTTGGCAAAGCCCCCGCGCCGCGCTCGAAAAAGTCCCCGCCAAGGTCAGCGTCAGCGCGGTGGCCCACGCCGCCCGCCCGGTTGCGCTGGAGCGCCCGGCCTTTCTGCAAAAAAGCGGCATGACCGGCGCCGAGCGCGGCACCGCCATCCACGCCTTTATGCAGAGTGTGCCCTTTGACGGCCCGGCCCCCGATCTGACGGCCGAGGTACAGCGGCAGACCGAGTTGCAGCTGCTGGACGCCGCACTGGCAGACAAGCTGGATCTGGACGCCGTGCGTCCCTTCTTTGACAGTGCGGTCTGGCGGCGGATCCGGCTGGCCCGCCGTATCCTGCGCGAGGAGCCGTTCATCACGGCGCTGCCCGCCGCCGACATCACCCCCGCCGCACAGCAGGGGAGTGCTGCCGGGGCCGAGGTACTGGTGCAGGGCATTGCCGACCTTGTGCTGGTGTTTGACGAGCATGCCGAGATCCTTGACTACAAGACCGACCGCAGCCGCGATGCACAGTATTATATCGACGAGTACGCCGCCCAGCTGCGGCTTTACCGCCGGGCGTTTGCCCAGCGGTTGAGCGTGCCGGTGACGAAGCTGACGATCTACAGCTTTGCTATCGGAGATGAGATTGATGTGCCGCTTGGCTAAAGGATGAACGGCATCCTCCCGAGAGGTGTTCTTTCTTTTGCCAACAAAAGAAAGAACCAAAGAAAATTGCCGCTGTTGCGACG
>ERZ773138.3013-NODE-3013-length-11483-cov-2.296202_pt1 | contig 11483 bp, 7 predicted proteins | sample MGYA00511114_ERZ773138 | MGnify/ENA primary metagenome ERZ773138 (study PRJEB29015, sample SAMEA2737805) | human gut metagenome | biome: human gut; feature: human-associated habitat; material: faeces | place: China | collected 2012 ...
CGAAGCCGTCGATCAGGCCGATCCGCAGAGCGCTTTCACCCGACCACACCCGGCCGCCGCCGACGCTGTCTACTTGCCCTGCGGTCATGTTGCGTCCTTCGGCCACGTGACCGACGAACGCGCTGTAAACCTGCTCGACGCTATTCTGCATGAAATCGCGTTCGGCCTGGTTCATCGGGCGTACCCCGACCGCCCCGAAGACCGCCATATCCATATCGGCCGACGGATTGGTCTTGGCCACATCCACCGTAATGCCGAGTTTATCTTGAAGTCCCTTTTCGCCGTTCAGCATCAAGCCGAATACGCCGATCGAACCGGTCAGCGTCACCGGAGAAGCCAGAATGACATCCGCCGGACACGAAATGTAGTACCCGCCCGAAGCGGCCATGTTTCCCATCGACACGATGACCGGCTTGAGCTGACGGATCTGTTCCACTTCATGCCAGATCACTTCCGACGCCAGCGCGCTTCCTCCCGGACTGTTGACCCTCAGCACAACCGCTTTCACCTGGTCGTCCGTTCGTACCCGGGCCAGCCTCGCCGCCAGCGAACTGCCGCCGATCAGCCCTTCCCGGCTCTTTCCGTCCACGATCTGCCCTTCGGCATACACGACGGCGATCTTATTCCGGGATAGCTTCTGAACCGCCGTCTTCGGCTGGTCGATATAGGTTCCCAGCGATACGAATTCCGGCTCTTCGTCCCGGTCGGTCATCTCGCAAAGCATCCGCTCGACGTCGGACGCGTAAACCAGCGAATCGACCATTTTCAGATCGACCGTATTGCGGGCGCTCCGCAGAGCCAGGTCGGAAGCGTATCGCTGCAACTGAGCCGAATCGATGCCGCGGGCGTCGGAGACTCTTTTCACGACATGCCCCCAGATCGAACCCAGCAGCGCATCCATCTGCAAACGGTTCTCGGGACTCATTTTATCCAGGATAAACGGTTCGACGGCCGATTTGAACGAGCCGTGGCGGATCGCTTCGACCTGCACGCCCAACTTATCCAGAAGTCCTTTATAAAATACGACTCCGGAAGCGAGACCGAGCCAGGTCACATTGCCTTGCGGGTTCAGATATACTTTATCGGCGGCCGTAGCCATATAATAGGAACCTTGCGTATAGTAATCCGCATAGCTAACGATGAATTTCCCGGATTCTTTGAACTGCAACAACGCATCGCGGATCTCCTCCAGCGTAGCCATTCCCATTCCCATATTTGGGCTGACATTCAGGTAAATCCCGCTGATCCGGTCGTCGGTCGCAGCCGTCTCGATAGCTTTCAACACGTCGATCAAAGCGTAATTGCGGGCGACCCGCATCGATATCAGGTCGTTGAATCCCATCTCCGACAACGGGTTGCGCGACGGATCGTCGCTGATCGGCTCGGCAAAATCGAGCCGCAGCACCGTTTTCTGCTGCACGTCGGGAACCGTTTCCGAAAAAAGCGTCCCGATACCGGCCAGCACCATCACTAAAAAGACGCCGATCACCACATTGGCCACCACCAGTTCAAGCAGGCAGGCCAGAAACGTACTCCAAAAATTTTTCATTCTATCTCCTGTTTTTCGCTTTGCGGTTCATCCGAACCGTTTACTGCGCGTAAAATTACGAATTTATTCTTCATTTACACACACATATCGTTCCATAACGCAGTCCCGGCCGGTTTTCGGTCGGTTCGAGAAGATTCGGACCGAAAAAATTTCGCTCCGAACCGAATCGCATTGCCATCCGGTGGTCTTCATTCCGGGAAAAGATATAATTATTTAGGTGCAAAATATCCCTGTAACGGCCTTTTTCCCGTTTAAAACGAAAGCGGCTGTCCGAAATGATTGATTTATCCGCAGGATACCGTAAATTTGTATCGAACACAAAAAAACAATCGAATGACTCAGGAAGAACTGTTCGGACTGCTGCACGAGGTCGCGCATCCCGAACTGCATAACGACATCGTCACGCTGGGCATGGTCGAAAATCCGGTGGTGACCGACGATAAAATCCAGCTCACGCTGCTTTTCCCGCGCAGCCGCGATCCGTTTGCGCTATCGATCAAGAAGCGCTGCGAAGAACTGATCGCCGCGCGGTTCCCGGATTATCCCGGGAAAGTCAGCATCTTCATCAAGCCGCGCCGAAAAAAGCCGCCGAAAAAAAGGAACAGAAACCGTTCGGCGGCGAGGACGGCGTCCGTCGCATCCTTGCCGTCAGTTCCGCAAAAGGCGGAGTGGGCAAAAGCACCGTTACGGCGAACCTGGCGGTCGCCCTGTCTCGTTTGGGATATAAAGTAGGCATTCTGGACGCCGATATTTACGGGCCTTCCCAGCCGATGCTGTTCGGCGTCGAAGACTACCGGCCGGAAGGGGAAAAAAAAGACGGCAAGGATTGGATTCTTCCGGCCGAACGGTTCGGAATCCGGATCATGTCGATCGGATTTTTCATCGACCCGGCCGACGCGCTGATGTGGCGCGGCCCGATGGCGACCAACGCGTTGCGGCAAATGATCCGCCAAACGCTGTGGGGACCGCTCGATTTCCTGCTGATCGACCTGCCTCCCGGAACCGGCGACGTACACTTGTCGATCATCTCCGAAATGTCGATTACGGGAGCCATTGTCGTCAGCACGCCGCAGAAAGTGGCGCTGGCGGACGTCGTCCGCGGCATCGCGATGTTCCGAAACGACAAAATCGACATCCCCGTCCTGGGACTCGTCGAAAACATGGCCTGGTTCACTCCGGCCGAACTGCCCGAAAACCGTTATTACCTGTTCGGAAAAGAGGGTGTAAAAATGTTGGCGGAACGGCAAAAACTGCCGCTGCTGGCGCAGATTCCATTGATCCAGAGCGTTCGGGAATCCGGCGACGCGGGCCGTCCGGTCTCTGCAAAGACCGACGCTGCGAGCGAATACTACGACTTGCTGGCAAATAATATCGTACGCGAACTGCCCTAATCCGGCCATTGATGATAATTTTTCGGCTTTTTATTTGCATTCGTTTGTTTTCCAATACTATGAATGCATTTCAAAAATGTTAATAATCTGTTAAACCGACCCGCATGAAACTGTTCGTTAAAAATATCCGATTTCGGAAAAAACGGCTTGCATTTTCGACTTCCGGATCGGTATATCAAAAAACCGTACAAACGCAAGGAAAAAATACCGGATTTTACAGAATCTTACGGACAATGAAATGAACAGAAAAAAACGGAAAAATACCGGAAACTTATTTTGTCGATTAACCCCGAAAAGGTTTTCAATATATGTTTACAACAAAACATGAATAACTTTAAATCAAAAAGATGAATCGACAGGATTCGTTTACTCATTGTTCAAAAAGTATTCGTAACACGGCATAAAAAAAGTGCGGAAAATTTACCAACAGAATGAACAGGTATTATTATTACTCTTTATTTCCTTATTTATTAATCTTAAAAAATTAAAAAGAAAAGAACTGTGGAAAACGAGCGTCAACTGATCAATAAGATCCTTCGTCTGAAAAAAGAGAAGCGCGCCGTGATTCTGGCGCATTACTATACGATTCCCGAAGTGCAACAGGTGGCCGACTTCACCGGCGATAGCCTGGCGCTGTCGGCCCGGGCGGCCGAAACCGATGCGGAGATCATCCTCTTCGCCGGCGTGCATTTCATGGCGGAGACGGCGAAAATCCTTTCGCCGGACAAAAAAGTGCTGTTGCCGGAACCCGAGGCGGGATGTTCGCTGGCGGATTCCTGCAGCGCGCCGGATTTCGAGCGTTTTTTGAGGGATTATAACGGATATACGGTCGTTTCGTACGTCAATACGTCGGTCGGGGTCAAAGCGCTGACCGATATCTGCTGCACGTCGGGCAATGCGGTGCAGGTGATCGAAAGCCTGCCTGCCGACGCGAAGATCGTATTCGCTCCCGATCGGAATTTGGGAAATTACATCAAACAACTGACCGGCCGGCAGAATATGGTCGTATGGGACGGCGCATGCGGCGTCCACGAAGAATTTTCGGTCGAAAAGATCTTGGAACTGAAAAAGGAGTATCCCGAAGCGAAGGTGCTGGCGCATCCCGAATGCAAACGGGCGGTGTTGCTGACGGCCGATTACATCGGGAGTACGGCGGCTCTGCTGAAGTACGCTTCGACGGATTCGGCCGATACGTTCATCGTAGTGACCGAAGCGGGAATCCTGTACCAGATGCAGCGTGAGAATCCGCAGAAACGGTTTATTCCGGCGCCTCCGGTCGATTCCACCTGCGGGTGCAACAACTGCGCTTTCATGAAAATGGTGACTCTGGAGAAGATATGCAGCGCGTTGGAGCGGGAGGCTCCCGAGGTGGTTATCGACGAGGAGGTGCGCCGGCGTGCGGAAGGTTCGATCCGCCGCATGTTGCAGATCGGCCGAAGCAGATAATTCGAATAACGAAAAAAACGAACGCGAAGAAGATATGAAACGGTTTATCGTGCTGTGCCTGGCTTTGTGGGCGGGCGTGTCAGGAGTCCGGGCCGACGAGGGGATGTGGCTGCTTCCCTACTTACAGAAGTTGAATATAAAAGATATGAAGGCCCGCGGGTTCCGATTGTCCGCGGAGGATATTTACGATGTCAACCGGTATGCGATCAAGGATGCCGTCGTGATTTTCGGCGGCGGGTGTACCGGAGAGGTGGTTTCCGACCGGGGATTGGTGCTGACCAATCACCACTGCGGTTTCGGTGCGATTCAGCAGCACAGCACCGTCGAGCGCGACTACCTGAAAAACGGTTTCTGGGCGATGTCCGACCGGGAGGAGATCCCTACGCCGGGGCTGACCGTGACGTTCATCCGCCGGATCGAAGATGTTTCGGATCGCATCCTGTCGCAACTGGACGATTCGCTGTCGGAGCAGGACCGCACCGTGAAGGTGGTACAGGCCATTGCGATGGTCAAGAGCCAGACGAAACTCGACCGGCCGGGACAGGAGGTGGAAATCAAGGATTTTTTCGGCGGGAACCAATACTTGCTGTTCGTGAAAGAAGTTTATACGGACGTTCGCCTGGTGGGGGCTCCGCCTTCGTCGATCGGTAAGTTCGGCGGCGATACCGACAACTGGATGTGGCCGCGGCATACCGGCGATTTTTCGATTTTCCGGATTTATGCTTCTCCGGACGGCGCTCCGGCCGATTATTCGGAAGAGAATGTTCCCTATCGGCCTCCCGTACATTTGCCGGTATCGGTAAAGGGGTATAAGCCGGGCGACTTTACGATGATTATTGGTTTTCCGGGATCGACCGAGCGGTACAAGACTTCTTACGAAATCGACTATACGCTGGACGTGGCCAATCCGAACCGGATTTTTATCCGCGGGGAGCGGCAGAAGTTGATGATGGAGGACATGCTCGCGAGCGACCGGGTGCGTATCCAGTACGCTTCGAAATATAGCTCTTCGTCGAATTACTGGAAAAATTCGATCGGGGAAAACCGCGGGTTGAAGCGGCAGCGCGTTCGGGAGCGGAAACTCGCCGAAGAAGAAAAATTCACCGAATGGGCGAATGCCGATCCGGAACGGCGGGCGAAATACGGGGAGGCGCTTCCGCTGATCCGCAAAGCGGTCGAGGGGTCGGCGCCGCTGCGGGATAGGTTGCAGTACTTTTCGGAAGCGCTGATACGGGGTACCGAGATCATCGGCGCGGTCGGTGCGGCGATACCGCTTATCAACGCCGAAAAGCAGGTCGATACGTCGAGAATCGGGGAAATCGCCGGCAAATTGCAGGCTTTTTATAAAGATTACAACCCTCCCACCGACCGGAAAATCGCCAAACGGATGTTCGGGCTGTTGCTCGACAGTCTTTCCGCGGAGGAACTGCCTTCGTGTTTTGCGGTGATCCGTGAAAATTTCGGCGGTGATGCGGACGCTTATATCGATTATGTCTACGACAATTCGCTGTTCGCATCGCCCGAAAAGGCCGAGGAATTCCTACGGCGTCCGGATGCGAATGCGTTTCTGAACGATCCGGCGTATAAAATGCGGCGGGAGGTGGTGAAAACCTATAACGCGCTGGTGGATTCGATTCGGGCGTTCGATTCGGTATTTTACCGGGGGCATCGGCTGTACGTGGCGGGCCTGATGGCGATGAATCCGGACAAGAAGTACTACCCGGATGCGAACTTTACGATGCGGCTTTCGTACGGTCAGGTATTGCCGTACGAACCGCAGGATGCCGTTTATTACGATTACTTTACGACGCTGGACGGAGTGATCGCCAAGGAGGATCCGCAGAACGCTTACGAATTTGCCGTGCCTGACAAACTGAAAGAACTTTACCGCGAGCGCGATTACGGGCCTTATGCCGAAAAGGGAGTGCTGCCCGTAAATTTCATCACGACGAACGATATTACCGGCGGAAATTCGGGCAGTCCGGTGATGAACCGTAAAGGAGAGTTGATCGGGCTGGCGTTCGACGGGAACTGGGAGGCGATGAGCGGGGATACCGTTTTCGAACCCCGGCTGCAGCGGACCATCTGCGTGGATATCCGTTACGTGTTGTTTATTATCGACCGGTTTGCGGGCGACACCCGGTTGATCGACGAGATGACGATCGTCCGGTGACGGCCGTCCCGGATATTATAATGTCTGTAAAATTTGCAGATATTATCAAAATAGAATTAATTTTGTGCAAAATTGGTATTTTATGAGCGATTTGCACGAAGAATCAGCATCGGTTGAAGGAAAATCCTTGAATTTTCTGGAAGAAATTGTAGAGGAAAGCATCGCCGGGGGCGAGAAACGGGTGCAGACCCGGTTTCCGCCCGAACCGAACGGTTATCTGCATATCGGGCATGCGAAGAGCATCTGCCTGAATTTCGGTTTAGCCCGCAAATACGGAGGAAAGTGTAACTTGCGTTTCGACGATACGAACCCGGTTAAGGAGGATGTCGAGTACGTCGATTCGATCCAGCAGGACGTTCGTTGGCTCGGTTTCGAGTGGGCCGGCGTGCACTATGCGTCCGATTATTTCGACCAGTTGTACGCTTGGGCCGTTGAATTGATCCGTAAAGGGCTGGCTTATGTGGACGATCAGTCGCAGGAGGAGATTCGTCAGAGCCGGGGTACGGTGACCGTGCCGGGCAAGGAGAGCCCGTGGCGCAACCGGTCGGCGGAAGAGAACCTCGACCTGTTCGAACGCATGAAGGCGGGCGAGTTCGCCGACGGCGAGAAGGTGCTGCGTGCCAAGATCGACATGGCGCATCCCAACATGCTCTTCCGCGACCCGATCATGTACCGCATCATCCATGCCGAGCATCACCGCACGGGCGACAAGTGGTGCATCTACCCGATGTACGACTACGCCCACGGGCAGAGCGACTCGATCGAGCACATCACCCACTCGATCTGCACGCTCGAATTCGACGTCCACCGTCCGCTCTACGACTGGTTCATCCAGGCGCTCGGCATCTGGCCGTCGCACCAGTACGAGTTCGCGCGGCTGAACCTGACCTACACGATGATGTCGAAACGCAAACTGCTGAAACTCGTGCAGGAGGGCGCCGTCATGGGCTGGGACGACCCGCGTATGCCGACGATCTGCGCCCTGCGCCGCAAGGGATACACGCCGGCTTCGGTACGCGCCTTCGCCGAAATGGTGGGCGTCGCCAAACGCGACAACGTAATCGACCTCGGCAAGATGGAGTACTGCGTGCGCGAGGATCTCAACAAGGTGGCCGAGCGCCGCATGGCCGTCCTGAACCCCGTCAAGGTGACCGTGACGAACTACCCCGAAGGGAAGGTGGAATACTTCGAGTGCGTCAACAACCCCGAAGATCCATCGGCAGGTACGCGGCAGGTACCCTTCTCGCGCGAGCTCTACATCGAGCGCGACGATTTCATGGAGAATCCGCCCAAGAAATTCTTCCGCCTGCAACCGGGCGGCGAAGTGCGGCTGCGCTACGCCTACCTCATCAAGTGCGAGGAGGCGGTCAAGGATGCCGAAGGAAACGTCGTCGAACTGCGCTGCACCTACGACCCGCAGTCGGGAGGCGGCTCGTCGAGCGACGGCCGCCGCGTGAAGGGCGTCATCCACTGGGTATCGGCCCGCCACGCTTTCGAAGCCGAAATCCGCCTGTTCAACCCGCTCTTCACGAAGGAGAATCCCGACGACTGCGAGGAGGGACAGACGTGGGAGGACAACCTCAATCCCGAATCGATGATCGTCACGAAAGGCTGGCTCGAACCGTCGCTGGCGGGCGCCGAACCGGGCCGCACCTTCCAGTTCGAGCGCGTAGGCTACTTCTGCCCCGACACCGACACCACGCCCGGGCATCCCGTCTTCAACCGCACGGTGACGCTCAAAGATTCGTGGGCGAAGATCAACAAGTAGCAATAAGGAACGTTCCCGGCAAAGCGAACAGTCCGGCGACCTCCATACAAGGTCGCCGGACTGTTTTATGCGGATTGCCGCGGGCCGCCCATCCTACTCCCGCGCTGCCGGCAGTTTCGGCCGAATCCTGCGCCACGGCAGTTTGAGCACGCCCCAGAAGGCTTCGCCGAAGATACCGCCCGACATCTTGGAGGTTCCCTCCGTGCGGTCGACGAAGACGATCGACACCTCGTCGATACGGAACCCGAGCTTCCATGCCGTATACTTCATCTCCACCTGAAACCCGTAGCCCACCATGCGTACGGCGTCGAGGTCGATCGTCTCCAACACGCGGCGCGACCAGCAGACGAACCCCGCCGTGGCGTCGCACACAGGCATGCGGGTGACGATCCGCACGTATTTCGAGGCATAATAGGACATCAGCAGCCGCGACATCGGCCAGTTGACCACGTTCACGCCGCGCGAATAGCGCGACCCTACCGCCACGTCGGCACCGCCGGTCACAGCCGCCGTCAGCCGTTCCAGATCGTCGGGGTTGTGCGAAAAGTCGCAGTCCATCTCGTAAACCAGATCGTAACCGTGTGCCAATGCCCACCGGAATCCCGCGATGTAGGCCGTTCCCAATCCCAATTTCCCGCTGCGCTCGATAAGATGCACCCGCCCGGGAAACTCCTCCTGCCGCCCGCGGACGATGGCGGCCGTGCCGTCGGGCGAACCGTCGTCGACGATGAGCAACATCACTTTCGAGATCATGCGCGAGACGTTCTCGCGCTCGTTGTAGGTCGGGATAATCACCAACTTTTTCATAAGCCTTGCATCCGTTCGCCGAACACCCGTCGCCCCAGCAGGTAGCGCAGGATGATCGAACCGTGGTAGATATGCGCCGCCCGACGGCGCTTCGATTGCTGTACGGCACGGCGCTGGCGGGCGAGTTCACCGTGCCGCGCCAGAAAATCGCGGTAGGCGCAGGCGACCGCACCGGCCTGTGCGCATTGTCCTTTCAACAGATAAACCAGCGCTGCGGCGGCATCCGCAAGGGGCCTCAGCACAGCCACCGCGACACGCTGCACGGGCGACGCGCACTTGAAGAGCATCGCGAGGTTGTTGCGGTAATTGAGGTAGAGTTTGCGCGGCGAATCGTTCTGCAACGTGCCGCCGCCCAAATGCCACACCCTGCTTCGGGGGACGACGCGCACGCGCCACCCCGCCAGCTGCATCCGCCAGCAAAGGTCGATCTCCTCCATGTGAGCGAAGAAGCCGGCGTCGAAACCGCCCATGCGGCGGAATACCTCCGCACGGCAGCAGAAGGCCGCACCGCTCACCCAAAAGACATCGCGGGTGTCGTCGTACTGCCCCCGATCCTTTTCCAACGTCCGCAGGATACGTCCCCGACAGAACGGGAAACCGAACCAGTCGATGAATCCGCCCGCAGCACCCGCATACTCGAACCGGTCGCGCTCGGCGCAGGAGAGCAGTTTCGGCCCCACGACAGCCACGTCGGGCTGCGCGTCGAGCTCCGCGATCAGCGGCTCCAACCACCCCTCCGCAGGTTCGACGTCGGAGTTGAGCAGCACCCAGTAATCGCCCCCCAACCGCTCCAACGCGCGGTTGTAACCTCCGGCGAAACCGTAGTTTTCCGGCAGCCGGAGCAACGTAACCGACGGAAACTCCCGCTCGACGAGCGCCGCCGACCCGTCGGTCGAACCGTTGTCCGCCACGACGATCTCCACCCCCGGCGGAGCGGTGCGCACCACCGAGGGAAGGAAGCGCCGCAGATGGGCGGCTCCGTTCCAGTTGAGTATGACGATCTTTACGACGGACATTGCGGACGACGGTGTTTCCAACGGCGATGCGACCAGAGCCACATCCCCGGATCGGCGACGATGTCGCTTTCGAGCTGCCGCACATAGCGCTCCGTCACCTCGTTGGGCGCGACCTGCTCCACGCCGTCGTAGAGGCGCAGGAACTCCAACTCGTAATACCCTCGGCGCAGCCGGCGCTGGCGGCAGAAATAGACCGGCATGTGAAATTTGAGCGCCATCTTCTCGATGCCGTCGAAAAAGACGGTATCCTGATTGAGGAAGCGGAACCAATGGCTGTTGGGACGCAGCGGAGGATTCTGGTCGGCGATCAGGCCGATGCCGATGCGTTGTCCGGGGGCACCGGCCGGCAGCCGATGGTCGATGTAGTAGCGGATGATCTCCTTCATCGGGATGAGCCGGATGTTGCGCCGCCGGCGCAAACGCATGTAAACCGCATCGATCACCTTGTTCTCCAACGGATGATAGACCGCGGCCAAATAGTGTTCGCCGGTATAGAGCGCCAGGAACGAGTCGTACTCCCAGCAGCCGAAATGGGCAGTCGAAAGCAGCGCGTCGCGTCCCCGCAGGTCGGAGAGCACCTCGTCGAGATTCTTCACCCGCACGCGGCGGCGGCAATCGTCGTCCGACATGGCGGCCTGGCTGACCGTCGAGATGAATATCTCCGACAGGTTATGGTAGAACGACCGGCGAATCCGCTTGATTTCGGCCATCGGACGGTCGGGGAACGAATTGCGCAGGTTCTCCGTCACCACGCCAACCCGATAGCGCAGGCATTTGTAAACGATGAAATAGATGGTATCCTGCAACACGTAGTAACGCAGCCAGTGGGGCATAGCGCCGATCAAACGGCAGCAACCCCACACGAGGCTCGCCATCGCCCGCTGCCATAATGTTAGATTCGAACGTACTCGTTTCATGCGTCCGCAGTTATTCGATCGGTAATCATTCGGTATACAACTTCACCTGCGCGATCTTGGTACGCACCTCCAGCCAGCGGCGCAGGCGTTCGGCATCGGCCTCGGTCATCGGCTGCCGCGACTTCACCACGCAGATCAACAGCGTATCCTGCACCGTACCCCCGACATCGTACGAGAGGCATTTCGACAGGGAGATCGACTGAATGTCGGGCACGACGGCACCCGCCTCGCGCGAAATGTCGTCGTATTCGATATTCTTCATCTTGTACTTCGACAAGCGCTGTTTCAACTCGTCGATCTGAGCGTTCTTCTCGTCGAGCAGTTCCGAATAGCTCAACTGCAACGATTTGAGATCGACCCGATCGCCCGTGCGCGCCTGCCGGACGATCAACTCGACATCCTGCAAGCCGTAGTTG
>ERZ773138.3018-NODE-3018-length-11478-cov-6.496455_pt1 | contig 11478 bp, 9 predicted proteins | sample MGYA00511114_ERZ773138 | MGnify/ENA primary metagenome ERZ773138 (study PRJEB29015, sample SAMEA2737805) | human gut metagenome | biome: human gut; feature: human-associated habitat; material: faeces | place: China | collected 2012 ...
AGAACTTGACCGGGCGAGCCCCAAAAAAATGTGCGAAAAATTCTGGACGTTATCATGAAATCCCTAAGAGTGGCATTTTTATCTGCAAAACGCCTCTTTTAGACATTTTCAGGGGGAAAAACTTCAGGATTTGGTTGGCTTTTTCAGCAGAGTCTGGCCTGTAGCCGAGGCGGTGAAGAACAGTCGTATGATAATGTTAGTAATATAAATGGGGGATACTGTTTGTAAAAGAGAATGCACTGCAAATATACAAACTTTAAAAATTGTTTTTAACAGTTATATTTTTAAAAATATAAAATTTAATATATTTAATTAGAACCATAAAATAATTTAAATAATTTTTCTGGTTCAAGTAATATAATTCTTCGTCCCTCAACACGGATGAAACCATCTTTTGTAAGCTTTTTTAATATTTCACTTACTGTTTGTTGGCATGACCCAGTCATAGTGGTAAAATCATATTGAGAAAGAGAAAATGGTACATTGACTGGCTTTTGTGATTTATATATTGCTTCAACACTAAGACAAAGGAGAATTTTTATTAATCTTACTGGGACGCTATCTACCATAAGACTTTCAAGTTTTTCGCCGAGATATCGAATACGACTTCCAAGTGTATCGATGATTCTGCGGGATAAACACGGATTGTGCTCAAGAAGTTTTTCAAAATCATCTCTTGCGATATAATATATTTGACATGTAGAAAGAGCCTGCGCATTGCTTTTACGTGTTTTATTATTTATTATTTCAGCTAAACCGAACAAAGCACCGTCATTATGTATAAATAAAACTGCTTCTTTTCCATTTTTACTTACTCTGAAAATGCGAACTATTCCTTTTTTAAGGTAAAAACAAGAAAAAACAGGTTCATTTTCTTTAAAAACATACTCCTTTTTTCTCAAAATGCGAAGGCTTGCTTTATCGAAAAAGGCTTTTTTCACTTCCGCAGGAAGACCTTCGAACAAATCCGGGGTGCGTAAATGCCAAAAGAAATCTTCCAAAATGTACTCCGTAGTTGATGTGAATGCAGATTAGCAGAGTAACTTCTATATTGAGAAATGGAAATGAAAACTTGTGAAGTTTGCATTTATAAAGTCAGAGCAGTGTCTGCGAGAGACACTGCTCTGACTTTAACCGTAATGCGATTTTTTATAAAATGTTTATACTTGTATCATATTTTTTTACGTGTTTCGAACGAAAAAAAGCTTTCTTTGCCGTGAATATCTACACACTTCCAGGAAATTTTGTTTTTGCCCATGATAGGACGCAGACTGGCTTTGTAATACCCGAGCTGATAGGGAATGCGAGTTTCAATGGCGCCACGAGGGCATGCTTTGACACAGGACATGCAATCCCAGCAGTCCCTCAGGGATCTGCAGCAGGAATGGCCTGTCTTTGGATCAACGTACATTAAATCACCTGGGCAGACTTCTTCACAGAAGGATTCAGAACGGCCCCTGCAGCCGTTGCATTTTGCAATATCTATTCTGGGCGGCATGAGAATAACTCCTTTCTACTCGTGATACCTGTCACCGGAAACGCACTGTTCGTAAGGACGGGTGAACATTTTGATTTTTCCTGTTTTGGGATCCCTCACGGATTCTATGAAACAATCAAAGTGCTCATTATCACGTTCGGGATAATCAGACCGTGTCTGCCAGCCTTCCCAGCGTGTCTCTTTACGTTCCTTCAGATGATAGCAGACGGCTTCGGCTACATCGATGCGGTCCATTGTTTCGAGACACTGCAGCAGCTCATGCAGATTTGCGGCATATAAAAACTGAAACTGGGATTGAAGCATTTTGATGTTGGCGATAGCATAATCCAACCGTTCCTCGTTGCTACGGTAGAACTGACTGACACCTCCGGCATATTCATCCATGAGTCGCTGGAGGCGTTCACGCATCGCTATGGCACTGACACCATCAAAATTGCCGCCTCTGAGGAGCGGAGCAAAAACCCGTTCTTTTTCCTTCTGCAGTTGTTCCTCGGAGAGTTGAGGCAATTCTATGTTGTTTTCTTTGATATATTTTATGGCGCCACGGGCGGCTATCTTTCCTTCTACGGCACACCCTCCAACGAATTTATTAGGGTTGCCTCCGGCAGTTTCACCAGCTGCAAAAAATCCTGGCAACGTTGTCATTCTGTCCAGATTGACCCAGAAACCGCCCATGGTGTGGCCGCCAAGGATGTAAGGATCGGAACCGTAGATTTCAATGGGCTGCTTTGTTATGTCCTGTCCTCTGGAAGCGAGGAATAAAACGAAGGAAGGCCGCTCATTCAGATAATCCGTCAGCAGATCCCGGGCCTGCTCCTGCGTTAAATCCCGTGTGTCACAATACGTGGGGCCGCGGCCTTCCAGCCATTCTTTCATAGGAGCATTTGCCCGGATGTATCGTGGAGCGGCATCTCCGCCTAACTCGGCGTAGTGCGTCTGCATTATGCGCTCATTCTTGCAGTTGATGATGGGAGACTTATAGCCAACTGATATTGTGTCTATCGGGCCACAGAAGTCTTTTGAGCGTGTTGCTACCCAGCGTTGCTCGAGACTGGTCAACTCGGCGCCCTGGCGAAATCCTATTGCGTAGCCTGTGCCCACACAGTAGGGGCACATCCACACCTGATGCCCGCAGTCGGTCGAATCAGCAGTGTACGATTTATAAAGAGTACCTGCGCCGCCGGTGCAGCAGATGGTTGCCTTCGCGCGAAAAATATAAAATTTCCCGTCACGCACGCCGAAACCATAGGCTCCACTGCAGCGTCCATTTTCCATGATAAGCCCGGTGGCAGCGATTCTGTTGTAGACTATACCGTTTTCAATGGCTTTTTCTGCCATTATCGGTTTGAGTTGTTCTCCGTGGATAGAGATGTCCCATTTGCCGCGATACATCACTTTGCCTTTGTCATCGCGAAGTATGGGCAATCCCCAGCGTTCGAGATCCTCTACAGCCTCGTTCAGTTCTTGGGCGTTCGACAGGGCAAGATCTTCCCTCAGAGGCCCGCCGCCTACCTGAGCGCGTGACCAGCGAACGAGATCTTCCGGCGTTTTTCCTTCGGGGATATACGTATTGATGGCGTCCATTCCCGCTGAGCAGGCGCCCGAGCGGTGAATTTCTGCTTTTTCCATGTAGGTAACGGTGAGTGAAGAATCTATCTTTTTTGCTTCAACAGCAACGAAACAACCAGCATTCCCTGCGCCTATGACGAGAATGTCTGTGTCGATGACCTCCTGTTTAATATCTGCCAAAGAGGGTGGAATGGTTGTTTTGGCGTGGCATGCATGTATATTAGGCATTTTATTTTTCTCCTCTCAATTAATTATACATTATATATGCAAATTTTATTTTTTATTTTTGTGTAAAGATGATTTTATAATTATAAAAAATGTTATTGCTATTAAAATCATCGCAACTGGACGTGTAAAAAACATATAGTGTTTTTGTTCAGAAGCAATGATTACTTGCTGTAGAGATGTTTCCCAAGTTGGTTCGATAATAAAACCAATGATTAGGCATATTATTGAAAAATCGAATTTTTTCATTAAATATGCAAGAAACGAGAATAGAAGCATCAGCGTAACGTCAAAATCGCTATACTGTGATAAATATGATCCAATAATGCATGTAAAAATGATTATGGGATAGAGTATAATCTGCGGAATCTTGACAACTGAGCAGAAAGCCCGAATTCCAAGCCTCCCTATGAAAAACAGAAACAGGGTAGCGACGATCAGACTGGCATAAATGGAATAAATAAACTGTGCGTTCTCCTGGAACATGAGGGGGCCGGGTATCATGCCATGGATAACAAAAGCGCCAACTAAGAGAGCTGCTGCGACATTGCCAGGAATTCCCAATGTGAAAAGAGGAATGAGGCTGGCGGCTGCAACAGCACTGTTGGCCGATTCTGAGGCCGCTATACCCTCGAGGCGTCCCTTACCGAATTCTTCAGGATGCTTGGAATGCTTAACAGCCTGATCATAGGCAAAAAAGGAAGCTACCGGCGCGCCGAGCCCCGGTAGTGCACCTACGATGACGCCGGCAATCGAGGAACGGATCAGAGTTTTGATGCAACTGAACCATTCCTTAAGGCTGATAAAACGATCCTTGGGATCAGAAGAGAATGTCAGTGATATATTTTCTCCTGGGTTGCTGAAGCGTTGCTCCAACTGAAGCAGAATCTCTGAAAATGCCAACATGCCAATACCAATGGGGATTAGGCTAATGCCCCGCTCAAGAGAGACAATTCCAAACGTCAGGCGAGGCATGGCTGACACCGGTTCCATGCCAATAGTGGCAATGAGCATGCCGAATGCTGCAGCAATGAGGCCTCGAAGAATAGAACTGCTTCCCAGACCGGCAATGATTGTCATGGCAACGCAGATGAGAGCGAAGATTTCCGGCGGCCCCATGTACAGGGCTACAACGGCAAGCGGAGCTGCGACCAGGACCAGAACCAGAGTCGAAAAGGCGTCACCCGTGACCGAGGCGTATAAGGCCATGCGCAATGCCTTTTCACCTTTTCCCTTCTTTGTGAGAGGGTAGCCATCCCAGGTTGTTGCTGCGGATTCGGGAGTTCCAGGTGTGTTGAGCAGAACTCCGGATATGGATCCTCCGAAGAAAGCTCCCTTATTCAGTCCGACCAGAAAACCTATGGCGGCGATCGGTGACATATAATATGATAGGGGGATACAGAGGGCGATCGCCATTGGTCCATTAATTCCGGGGATCGCGCCGGCTATAATACCGATAGTGACGCCAAGAAACACGAATAATATATTGATGAATTGTAGGCCATCAGCAAATCCAGCCAGGATTGTACTTAGCATGGCAACCTCTCTTCATACTATGGCATAGGTACGTTGAGCCCGAAACGGGCTACTGCATAAATCGCCAGAACGGGGATCAGTGAGACCAGAATCATTGGTACTGCCTTACGCTGACCACAAAAGAACTGTATGATGAGCAGGAAACCAATACCCGCCGGTATGAAGCCCACCACATGTGCGGCTGGAAGGATGAGCAATCCCGGCACAATAAAACGTATGAGATGAAGCCACTGACAGCCGGCAATCTGCTTTTGTGATGTTTCATTGCTTGTTTTATCATGCAACAGCGTCCATATCTCCTTACTCAGTCCCAGCGTGGCGAGCAAAAGCATCAGAGCGCATGCAGCGTCAGGTACAAGAGTCGCCGGAACTCCATATCCAGGGTATTCCGGTGACCAGGTTGGGATCACCCAGGCAAGCATAACGATGCTGACAACGACGACCACGCTGTAAGCAAGTATATTTCGTTGCCGTTCAATCATTTTTATTTATTCCTTAATTGTTATAGGGGAGAGCGTGGATGGCATCTCCCCGTTGTACAGAATATATTTGTGCCAATCAGAAGGATTATTTCTGCGTTGCGAAACGTGAAGACGCTTCTTTCATATATTTATCAGCGAATTCAGGACCAAATTCCGTAGTACGCATCATTAGTTTCTTCGTGATAAAATATTTAAAAGACTGATCCTTCTGCAATTCAGAAATAGCGCTTTCAAGGCGCCTGCGGACATCATCAGACAGTCCTTTGGGCGCTGCCAGAACGAGGTACATTTCCACGGATTCATCCCAGCCCTGCTCACGCAGAGTTGGAATATCAGGGAGTTCTGTGAGCCTTTCAGGAGTAGTGGCGGCCAGCACCTTAATTTTTCCGCTTGCTTGGTACCCGAACATGATGGATCCGACATGTCCGAGATCAGCGTGTCCTCCCATGATGGCAGAAATGATGGAAGGGCCGCCCGTGCTGGGCATAAGAGAGATCTGAACTCCCTCTCTGGCGGCAATGCGCTTTATAACGTCACGGTCATCGGATCCCTGAAACATATACGTCAGGCCATGGCCTTCTTTCTTTGCCCAGACGAACGCGTCTTTCAGCGTTTTCCACGGACGATCAGGGGCGCAGATGATGCCGCTCTGATTCAGCCCCAGAAGTGTCAGGTAATCAAAGTCTTCCAGCTTGTAGCTGGTTTTTATGAAATGAGGAGAGTAGGTGAATGCGGCGGTCGCCGAGATACCAAGCGTATAGCCGTCGTGAGGAGCGGTGGCCAGTTTGGCTGCCATGACGCTGCCATGAGATCCGCCAGGAACGTTGATAACAAGTACCGGCTGACCAAGGTCTTTTTTCAGCGCCTCGGCAACTGCACGGGTGAGGAGATCAATCTGGGCGCCAGGTTTTGTCATCGTCATCAGCTGAATAGGGTGATCCGGGTAATTGCCGGCAAAAGCCAGTTTCGTTGAGCCGAGACAACAAAGGATGATGGCGCAGTAGCAGAAAAATTTTTTCAACATATGCAACTCCTCTCTGTGAAAGTGAGTGAAAAAAAAGCCCCTTGTGCCAATAAGCACAAGACTACACGCGCTCCCTGCAGACACTATCGCCTAGGCGATAAAAGATGATTTTTCCTGTTTTTTTCTGCCGAAGATCAACCTGAATGAGGAGAACCATCGGAAAAACGTATTCATGAGAAGGTGTTCTCTTATTCGTGAATATTTCCAATGTTCAATTCTGCGCAGACTGCCCTAAGGCGTTTTATTCCTCGTAACTGGTGCTAAATAACATAAACTTGCCACCTCGAAGCGACACAAAACTGCCTTTCCATGCCGAAAACTCAATGCAGTACCGCCTCTTTTTCCCCTTGGGTGACAACTTTGGAGATACTTGTTCTGACAAGCCGGATGGCAGTTGTTTTCGATTAGTGGACGCCGGGCTCTACACAGGAAGCAGAGGTCGGCCAGGAGAGCTGGAGACCAGCAAACGCAGCAGGGACAAAACGGGACAGTACGAAAGCGCCTGGCTTTAAAAGTTTAAGAAGAGCATTCTCACTGGCTTTTCGGCTCCCTCTGGCCCCGCTGTCATAGAAGGCAGGAAGGGGGGTGTCATTGTATCGGATAGCACTGAACTTAAGTGAGCTGTCAAGCCCCGGTACGGTAGCTGCCATTGCCACCGGGCGCAGTTGTGAAGAATTCCGGCTGGCTAGATTCTTGCCACGGCAGTATCTCTGATGTGTTTTCTTTTTTCGGCCGGGACGGAAACGGTTTTAGTGGCAGTATCTGAGAAGGAATAGCAGCGCGGCGATGATTCGGGGCCACTTCAGAAAGGTCCAGTCACCTGAGCGGGAGGTCGGACCGGACTGCCGGGGACTACGGTACTGGGAGGAGCGGCTGAACGACAGAGTGGGCTTCCGCCCGGAAGAATACGTCCCGCTCTGCTGCCGTGTGGAGCTGGACCGGCCGCCATCAGAATAAAATTTCCTGCCGTGCGCGTACTGGCAGGTGCTCCAGTAGCTGCACAGACTGGGACTGCACATCCAGGTGCCCAGGGCGTAGGGCTCGAAGCGTCCTGCCCGGATTTGGCTGAGCATACTGTTGAACTGGGCAGAGAGATGCGATGTCGTCCCGCGTTCTGCTGATCTCAATGACCTGAACCAGTGGCTGAGCATATTTGAGCATTACATCGAAGTACATGTGTTCCGGATAGCTGCCACAGGCGAACCGCACGCTTTCCCGGTAGAAGGTCATCTGAGGAGACTCAGCCGCCTTTTCAGGTGTCCAGCGGCGGGAAGACGTTTTGAGGTCGTGCAGTTCGCCGTTGGCGGTGTATACGTCCAGGATGGTCCGCACTGGGATGTCCAGCTTTGGAAGGAGCAGGTTTTTTTTGTATTCCACAAGAACCGGCTGTATGCGCCCGGCGATTTCCCTGCGGTAGAGGTCCGCCATCCTGGCTGTCATGTCCAGGCTCTGAGCCAGAAACTGCTGCACATTCTGGCGCTGCTTCGGTGCGAAATAGATGCCTTCGTCTCTGACGGACCGTATGAATTCCTGTACGGCGGCGTCCTGGAGGACATCGGCAGGCAGATCCGTATGGCTCTGGATCTTCTGCCTGAAATTTATTTCGGCGGCTTTGTGTACGGCCTGGCCGATATGGGCGGCCGCGCCGACGGGGACGATGTCGCCTTCTATATACTGCCTGCGCCACATTTCGGCGCAGCGGGTGAACCTGGAGAGCTGCGAGGCTGAGAGATGATCGATCATTCCTGTTCTCCGTGAGACGGGGACGTGCCGGAGAAGGGCGGTGCCGGCCCTGTTCTAACGTGCTCCCTTTTTCTTCAGAACCTGGATGCGGTCGAGAATTTTGTCGAAGTAATCGTCATCAATGTCCTTGAGCCTGAGGTCGCGGTTGTGGCGCGTTCTGGCCCTGAATATCATGACTTCGAGCTTGTGCATCTGGCGCACGCGGGTCTGCTCGTCCTCGCAGTGTTCGAGCATCTCGGCGAGAGAGGAGATATCCTTGCGTTCCTGCAGTTCTGGAGGAAGGCAGGAGGAATTCTTGAGGATCTTGTAGGCCATGCGCAGTTCTTCGGGAATGCCGGAGTCGTCCTCGTAGATAATGGGAGCGCCCTTGCCGGGAAGGTCGTCAAAGAAGCCGTTGTCCTGAGCCTCGCGGATCTTTTCCTCTGCGATGGTCTGGATGATGCTGAAAGGATTGCTTTGTTTTCCCATTGGTTTCCCCCGCGTTTCTCTGGCGGTTATGCCTTTTCGGATGTGTCCTGTCCACTGTCCTCTCCGGCGGGGCCGCCCCAGAGGTTTTTCCATTCCGTGATGAGGCTGAGGGCCTGCATGGGCGTGAGGGCCTCGGGATTGAGGTCGCGCAGGATCTGCACGAGCGGGTGTTCCTTCGCTTTCGGTTCCACCTGGACGCCGGGTTCGGCGAGAACACGTTCGTGCTTTTCCTTTCCGGCTTTTTCATCCTGATCCGGAAGCCCTGGGAGAAGGCCCGGGCTGAGGGCCTCGCGGAAGGCTTTGTGCCCCGATTTTTTGATGGCCTCAAAGCGGCCGAGCAGATCCCGGGCACGGTTCACGACGGAGCGGGGCACGCCGGCAAGGCGGGCCACTTCAACGCCATAGCTTTTGTCCGTGGGGCCGGGAAGAAGCCTGTGCAGGAAGAGAATGCTTTTGTTGTGCTCCTGGACGGCGATGTTCATGGTGAAGACGCCGGGCACCTGTCCCTCGAGCTGGGTGAGCTCGTGGTAATGCGTGGCGAAAAGGGTGCGCAGGGATCCCCCGAAGCGCTGGGCCAGATCCTCGGCCACGGCCCAGGCCAGGGCGAGACCGTCGTAGGTGCTCGTTCCCCGGCCGATCTCGTCGAGGATAATCAGGCTGCGGCGCCCCGACTGGCGCAGGATGCGCGCGGTTTCCATCATTTCCACCATAAAGGTGCTCTGGCCGCGGGCGAGGTTGTCGGAAGCGCCCACGCGGGAAAAGAGACGGTCCACGAGGCCGATTTCGGCGGCGGAGGCGGGGACGAAGGAGCCCATCTGGGCCATGATGCAGATGATGGCGATCTGCCTCAGGATGGTGGATTTGCCGGCCATGTTGGGACCGGTGAGCAGGCAGAGCCGGCGGTTTTTGTCCAGGACGAAACTGTTCGGCACGAAGTTGGCCTGGCCGATGACTTCCTCGACAACGGGATGACGTCCCTCCTGCACGGAAAGATTGGGGCTGTCCGTGATGACGGGTCTGGTCCAGCCGTTCTGCCGGGCTTTTTCGGCGAGGGACTGCCAGTAGTCGAGGCGGGCAATCCGGCGTGACACGGAGAGAAGCCTTCCGCGCTGGGCGGCCACGGTATCCCTGAGCTCCTGGAAGAGGCGGTATTCGAGGTCGCGCTGTTTCTCTCCTGCCTCGAGGATGCGTTCCTCGAGCTCCCTGAGGCCCGGCGTGGTGTAGCGCTCGCCCGTGGTGAGCGTCTGGCGTCGGGTGAAGTCCTCAGGGAGGGAATCCACCTTCTGGCCACGGGAAATCTCGTAGTAGTACCCGAAGACGCGGTTGCTCCCGAACTTCAGCTTGCAACCGGCGCGTTCCTGATCCCGCTCGTACATTTCTCTGAGCTTTTTTTCGCCGTGTTCGGAGAGATCGAGGAGTGTGTCGAGCTCGGCATTGTAGCCGGGCGCGAAGATCCCGCCGTCCGTGATGACCTGGGGCGGGGGCATGCGCAGGGCCCGTGTCAGAAGATCGCGGCAGTCTTCAAGATTGTCCCAGCCTTCAAGGAGTTCCTGAAGGAAGGGGGGAACGCCGGAGCCACGGCCCGTATCCAGGGTAAGCGCTGCTTCGACCTTCGGAAGAGCCTCGAGGGAGTTCTTCAGGGCGGCAAAGTCCCTCGGCAGGGCGCGGTTCATATGGATGCGCGTGGAGAGACGCTCGAGATCGAAGACGCCTTCGAGGGCTTCCCTGAGCGCCGCGCGTTTTCTGTCGTCCCTGCAGAGGTATTCCACGGCGTCCTGAATGCGGGTGATGGCATCCGGATCGCGCAGGGGGCGCTTGAGGCAGTCCTCGAGGAGGCGTCCGCCCATGGGCGTCACCGTGGCGTCCATGACGTGCACGAGGGTGCCCCTGCCGCGCGTGCCGTTGAGGCGCCGGAAGAGCTCGAGGTTGCGCTCAGTGACGTCGTCGATGATGAGGCATCCGCAGGTATCGAGCGGCCGGAAGGGAAGCATGTGGTCCGGATTGCGCTTCTGGGTCTGGGTGAGATAGGTGAGCAGGGCGCCCGCGGCGCGTGTCAGGAGAGGCTTGTCCTGCATGCCGAGGGCGGAAAGATCAGCCACCTGCTGGCAGGAGAGGATGCGCTCTTCTGCCTGGCGGGCGTCAAAAGCGCCTTTGCGGCGGCGCACGAGGCGTATGCCCGTGAGGTCGGTGTCTTCGGGCAGTCCGGCGCCCTCGGGGAGGAGAAGCTCACGCGGGGCGAACTTGAGGATCCACTGCCAGCAGGTGTCGGTACGGGCCTCGAGGCCGCTCCACTGACCGGTGGTGATATCAGCCCAGACGAAGCCCGCGCTGTCCCCGTCGGGGAAGAACGCTCCGAGGTAGTTGTGCGCCTTGGAATCGAGGTTGGCGTCGTCGAGCACGGTGCCCGGGGTGACCACGCGGGTGACGGCACGGCTCACGAGTCCCTTCGCGTGACGGGGATCCTCGGTCTGGTCGCAGACGGCGATGCTGTAGCCCTTGTCGATAAGCTGGGAGGCGTAGGATTCCATGGCCCGCCAGGGCACGCCGCACATGGGGATGGGATTGTCATCGCCGCGGTTCCTGGAGGTGAGGGCCAGCTGGAGTTCCCTGGCCGCGATGCCTGCGTCCTCGAAGAAGAGCTCGTAGAAGTCGCCCATGCGGTAGAAGAGGAGGGCGTCCGGATACTGGCGTTTGACCTCGAGATACTGCCGGAACATGGGAGTGATGCGGTAGCCGCAGGCTGGAAGGAGCTTGCCATGACAAGGCTTGAGATACAGCGAAAGGGCGAGGAAGTGCTCGACTACATGGAGGACACCGGACGTCGCGGAATCGTGCTCGCAGGCCGTCCGTACCATGTGGACCCGGAAATCAACCACGGTATCCCTGAGCTCATCACAAGCTATGGCATCTGTGTGCTGACAGAGGATTCCGTA
>ERZ773138.3020-NODE-3020-length-11476-cov-10.804658_pt1 | contig 11476 bp, 18 predicted proteins | sample MGYA00511114_ERZ773138 | MGnify/ENA primary metagenome ERZ773138 (study PRJEB29015, sample SAMEA2737805) | human gut metagenome | biome: human gut; feature: human-associated habitat; material: faeces | place: China | collected 2012 ...
GCTTGCAACAGCGGCGGGAGAACATAGCCGACAGCATGTGCTTCCACGATCTTGGGAAAGGGAACGAACTTCGGCGGGGCGGCGGTTATACCGCGCTTGCTGTCCGTCTTGCGCTGGCTCTCCTGTTTGGCTTTCTGGCGGCAGGCATCGGAACAGTAATACTTTTCCGGGCTGTCTGGCGGAATTTCAGCGCCGCAGACCTTACAAAATCGGTCGGTGTGGCGGATGCGCTCCTTGCGGTAGTCCTCCATATAGGCGCGGCCCTGGGCGTTATCGGCGGCTTTGACCGCCTCGGCGGCGCAGTCCGGACAATAGCGCTGGCGTGCTGACTTGACGATATACGGCTTGCCGCATACCTCGCACAAGTCGGTGGAGCCAAGAGGGCGCACGGTGCCTTTCTCGCGTTGACGGCGGTTTGCTTCGCGCTGGCGCTCGGCGCGGCAGTCCGGGCAGTACCACGCACGCGGACCACCATCAAACACCTTGCCGCACTGGCGGCAGGTGCGCGGGCGCATGGTGGACTTAATGCTTTTTGCGGCGCAATCCGGGCACTTTACCTGATCATCGTACTGCGGCAGGAAAACCCCACCGCAGGAGATGCATTTTCTGGGTGCTCTTGTTGGCATGGCATTGCCTCCCTATGCGATGATGGAGATAACAACAGGATCGGAAATAATAACCTCACCTGCGTCCTCGCCGTACTCGTAAGAGTTACCCGCGATAACGGCGATGTGGCGACCGAAATAGTCACCGTTATAGCGCGCGGAATCATCCAGCGCGTTTACCTTGATACCGCATAATCCGTTGAGTTCCTCGCCGGTGTCCTCGCCGTTGTCCCAGATGTGGGAAACGTGGTCGATCTCACCGAGCGCGAAGGGCTCTTCCTGCTTGCGGACTGCGATGCATGCGTAATCAAAATCATATTCTTCCGCGACTGCGGCGATACGGTCGCGCTGCTCTTTGGTAAGGGTCATTGTTGTTACCTCCTGTTATGTATATTGTACCGCTGATTCGGTGCGGTGACAAGCGTTTTTTATATCTTCCGCCGCGGGTGCGTGAGCCGGGCGGGAGAATGAGAGGGGGTGGTGAGGCTCCCATGCTTAACGCGTCCAGGTGGATGTAATGGAGATGATCTCGTCATCGGTTACGTCCTCGGTGCTGTTGGTGCTGAATGTGATCTCAAGCGGCGTGTGACGCGGTGCGATGTAGTCATCGGTGATCCACTCGTCGCCGTCCTCGGTGACGATGGTAACAATGGGCGCGTCCTGCGTGCCGGTCGGGTAGTCGATGCGGTACACCTCGCCGGAGATGGTGCGGGTGGCCGGTACGATCTGAAGCAGGGCGGCGATAATGGCGATAAACTTCGTCATGATGGTTTTCCTTTCTGCCCTCGTTCCTCCGGGGCGGGTGGTGGTTAGTTCCAGCGGTTAAAGTCGAATAGGTCGCTATCAGGGAATGCAGCGTTGAGAGTATCGCCTTTGTTAGTGACGGCCTCGTAACGATCGAGACAGGAAAGCCAGTTTTCGGCGGCTTGCTGCTCGGTGATGCGGTAGATACGATTAAGGGTGATATAACCATCGCCTGCGGATGCGTACTTGTTGCCGATGACTGCGTTCTGCTTGGTGAGGATTGGGTAATTGGTTTTCATGGTGTGTACCTCCAAAATTAAAATTTATGGGTGCGGGCTTTAAGGGTGAACCCGCGAGAACCGTTTAGCTGTGCATGATGCAACCGCTGTGGCTGCGGTCGAAGTCACCTTTGCACTTGCCGTCCTTGTCGTACCAACTGCCGGTGCTCTCTGCGGCAAAGCGGGAGCAGGAGAGGCACATGGGGTTTACAAGGCAGAAGCGGCGAAGGTCGCTGTCTTCCGGTGCTTCCTGATCGAGCCATGCGTCAAAGCCTTCCGGGTAACGCTTCTCGATTTCGTCCATCAGCCAACCGCGCGTGATTGCGGTTTCTTCACTGTTGCTCAGGTGCTCGGTCATCTCCCAGCAGCCAAAGAGCTGCTCTGCGGTCAGGCTTGCGATCTTTGCGGTTGCTTTCTCGGTTGCGGTCATATTGATTACTTCCTTTCGGCGTTCGTTTCCTTTACTGTGACTATAGTATAATATATTTGCGCAAGTATAGCAATGGGCAAAATAACTATATTTGCGCAAGTATATTTGTGGGTTATGTATATTTACACAAACATATCTGAGGCGTATAATAGCCATCGTTAGGAGGTGCTGTTATATGCCATCCAGCAAGGCGCAGCAGAAAGCAACCAATAAGTACATCAACAAGGCTTATGACCGGGTTAATTTAACCCTGCCGAAAGGCAAGAAAGAAGAGATCAAATCCCATGTGGAAGGCCGGAGCGAAAGCGTGAATGGCTTTATCGCCCGTGCGATTGATTGCCAGATGGCGCGAGACAAAGAGGAGGACAAAGCGTAGTGTATGATAGAGTAGATGCAAGTAGCGGAGAGAGCCTGTGCCGTACTATGGCGGAGGAATGCGATACCGCGATCTTAGCATTTTCCACAGGTAAGGACAGCATTGCAGCGTGGTTGCAGCTGAGAAAATATTTCAAGCATGTAATCCCGTATTATTGTTACACCGTGCCAGGTCTGGAATTCGTCGAAAACAGCCTCGCATACTATGAGGATTTTTTCGGCACTCACATTTACAGGCTGCCGCACAGATCGTTGTACCGCATGCTGCGGAATCTGGTATTCCAATCGCCGGAGCATGTAACCAAGATCGAGGCGCTGGACTTGCCGGGCGAAGAATATGATGATGCCGAGATCGGCGAGATCATCCGCGAATGCAAGCGACTGCCGGAATGCGTATACACTGCGACCGGCGTTAGAATGGCAGACAGTCCTATGCGGCGTATTGCCATGAAAACACATGGAGCGATCAACCACAATGCAAAGCGGTTCTATCCGGTGTTCGACTGGGTAAAAGCCGACCTGCTGCGCGAATTTGATGCAAGCGGTGTTCGCCTGCCGGTAGACTATAAGCTGTTCGGCAGAACGTTCGATGGTATTGATTATCGGTTCTTGAAGCCGATCAAGGAGAATTTCCCGAGGGATTACGAAAAGATCATCACATGGTTCCCGCTGGCGGAACTGGAGTTATTCAGGAGGGGTGAGCTGTAATGGGATATTGGAACGACAACGAAGTTAAGGAAACAAAAGATGATCACATTGAATTAGAGCAGCTCGAAAGCGAGTGCCTCGATGAGCTGGGAGATGTAGAAAAGAGTTTCCGTGAGCGCATGGGCGCTGAGAATAAGCGATTTAAGGATATGTGCGATACCGAATATTGGTGCTGCATCTGCTTCACCAGCCGTGCGCAGAAGGAGGAATTTTTGGAGTCTCTGGAGTTTGACGGCGATTTGAAGTATATCGAAGGAAAAGAATTCGCGCGAGCGGTGAAAAGACCGGTTAAAACCGAGGATTTGCGGTTTGCGCGTATCGGCAAAGGCTCAAAAGATTACTTGAGCAGGCTCATAGATGAGTAAAAAAGACGAAAAGGGCTGTCTTTCGGGATGGCTCTTTTTCATACCCGAAAGGAGGTGTAAGGCATGGGCAATGGTTATGGTAGTAGCAGACTTGCGAACCGTGGACGCGTTGGCAATCGTCGCCGTAGCGTAGCGGTTGGCCGTCGTGCGGCTGGCGCTCGTGGCGCCCGCTCGTCCTCAACCTAAGCAAATACAACTCAACAGATAAAGCACCGAGGTTTTGCCCGGTGCTTTTCTTTTGAGGAAAGGAGGTTAGAAGATGCCTAGAGGCAGACCGAAGAAAGCTATTGACCTTGACGCTGTGCAGGAGCTTGCAAGCGAGGGCAATACGCAAGAAGAAATTTCAAAGGCGCTCGGTTTTTCGCGTGCGACGTTCCACAATCGCAAGGAAGTAACCGAGGCTTATTATAAAGGCGTTGCAGAAATGAAGCTGAGCCTGCGACACTGGCAGTTTAACGCTGCCCGTGGCGGTAACATCCAGATGCTTATCTGGTTGGGCAAGCAGTACCTCGGACAGCGCGACACAGTAGAGGAAAAGATCGAAAGCGAAGGCGTGAAGGTGATTATCGATGTCTGAGTTGAAGCTCTCGCAGATCATCGGACCGGCATTTTACGCCGTTGCGCACGATGTGTTTGCACATGGGCACACGCATTACGATGAGAGCGGCGGCCGTGGCTCGCTGAAATCGTCGTTTGTGTCGATTGTCGTTCCGCTGCTGCTTATCCACAACCCCGGAACGCATGCGCTTGTGTTACGCAAGGTTGCAAACACCATCCGCGATAGTGTATACGCACAGTATGTATGGGCAATTGGTGAGCTGGGCATGGCTGACTACTGGGACGCGAAGGTATCGCCGATGGAGCTGATATATCGCCCGACCGGACAGAAAATCATGTTTCGCGGCGCTGATGACCCGATGAAGATCAAGTCAATCAAGGTTCCGTTTGGTTATATTGCTGTTACGCATTTCGAGGAGAAAGACCAGTTCTCAGGACGCGCGGAAATCCGAACGATCTTGCAGTCTACAATGCGCGGCGGTGATAAGTATTGGAACTTTGAGAGTTATAACCCTCCGATCAGCCGCGACAACTGGGCGAACAAGGATAGTTTAGAAGAACGCCCTGACCGTCTCTGCCACCGCAGCACGTACCTTGAAGCGCCGCGCGAGTGGTTGGGCGATCAGTTTATTTATGAGGCGGAGCACCTAAAACTGACGAACGAACGAGCGTATCAGCATGAATACCTCGGCATTCCGGTTGGCACGGGTGGCAATGTCTTTGAAAACCTTGAACTGCGAGAAATCACAGATGATGAGGTGGCAACGTTCGATCGTATCTATCAAGGCGCTGACTGGGGATGGTTCCCCGACCCGTTCGCTTTTATCCGCGTCCACTACGACAGAGCGCGTGAGACGGTGTATTTTATCGATGAGATATACAAAAACAAGCTGAGTAACGAGGAAAGCGCCGGTATTATCATGGAGCGCGGCTATAATGATACGTTTATCACCTGCGACAGTGCAGAGCCAAAAAGCGTTGCAGACTACCGCGCTATGCGACTGCCTGCCAAAGAGGCCGTGAAGGGTCCCGGCAGCGTCGAGTACGGCATGAAGTGGCTACAGCGCAGGACACTTGTCATCGACCGCAAGCGAACGCCGCACGCCTATGATGAGTTTGTGAACTATGAGTATGAGCGCGACAAGGACGGCGAGATCATCAGCGGCTATCCAGATGAAAAGAACCATCTGATTGACGCCACGAGATACGCCCTTGAGCGCGTTTACAGAAGAATGGGAGTGATTGCTTGACGATCATTGAAAAACTGAAAGAGCTCGGCTATAACACAATCGCCCCCGAGTTTTACGGTAAGGTTGCGGAGTGGCGCAGCTGGTATGTGGGTGATGTGAAGTCATTCCACCATTACAAGGTGCGGAACTGCGGCCGAACCGTGCATTGCAAGCGATATACGCTCGGTATGGCGAAGAAGTTAGCCGAGGACTGGGCGAACCTGCTCATGAACGAAAAGGTGAATATCACCTTGGAGGGCGAGAAAGAACAGGCGTTCGTCGACCGCATCTTTGAAGAGAACAACTTCGAGGTAAAGGCGAACGAGATGCAGGAAATGAAGTCTGCACTGGGTACGGTCGCATACATTCCGCGTGTTGTCGGTGCAGTGTCGGACGGCGAACAGCCTATTGCGGGCGCAGCAAACGGCATTCAGATTGATTATGTGACTGTAGAACACATTTTCCCTCTGGCATGGCAGAACGGCGTTATCATGGAATGCGCGTTCGACAGCAGAACCGCCGTGAAAGGCGAGGATTACTGCTATCTGCAAATCCACAAGCGAAATGAAAACGGCTTTTACGACATCGAAAACCGCATTTTCAAAATCACAAATGAAAGTTTGTCTGAAGAAAGCCTTGCAAGCGTGCCGGGGTTTGAAAAAATTCCACCCGTTGTGCATACCGCTTCGAACAAGCGGCGGTTTGTGATTGATCGTTTGAACATCGCGAACAACTTTGATTATTACATTCCGCTCGGCATTCCGGTCTATGCAAACGCGATTGACGTTCTGAAAGGCGTTGATATCGCATACGACAGCTATGTAAACGAGTTTCTGCTCGGCAAAAAGCGCATTATGGTCAAGCCTGCTGCAACGCAGTATCTTGACGGTGAGCCGGTGTTTGACCCGGACGAGCTCGCATATTATGTGCTGCCGGAGGATACGCAGGACGGCAATGTAATTGAGCCTATCGACATGTCGCTGCGAACCAGTGAGCATAACCGGGGCATTCAAGATCAGCTGAACCTACTGTCAACCAAGACAGGTTTCGGCGAGAGCTATTATCACTTCGACGGCGCAAGCGTTGCAACCGCCACGCAGGTAATCAGCGAAAACAGCACCATGTTCCGCACGATCAAGAAGCATGAAATCATCCTTGAGCAGGCACTTGTGGAGCTGTGTCGCATTATTCTGCGGCTCGGAAATGACGCGATGAACGCCGGGCTGAACGAGGATGTGGAAATCAGCATTGACTTTGATGACAGCATCATCGAGGATAAGGGCACGGACTTCACGCGAGACATGCAACTGCTTAACGCAGGCATAATGAACGACTGGGAATTCCGCGCTAAGTGGCTCAATGAAGATGATGAGACGGCGAAGAAAATGCTGCCTAAAGCGCAGGATATGACAGACGAGGGGGAAGATGAGATTGAATGAAGTATCCAATCACACCGGAATACCTCGACGCAGCGCCCGAACCGATTGCGATTGCAATGCGAGAGCTCGAAAAGGACATCTTGCGCGAGATATGTTCACGCTTTAAGCTGACCGGCGAACTGAACGAGGCTGCCATGAACAATATCCGCGCTCTGCGTGCGCAAGGCCTCGACATGGAGACCATCGAGAAAATGATAGCGAAGCACAGCAAGGAAACACTGCCTCAGGTGCAGGAAGCACTTGACCGTGTTGTTGAATACAACCAGAAGTATTACAACGAGCTTGCAAGCAAGGCGAGCATTGCTGAACCGCTTTTCTGGATGACGGCTGCGGATATCGCGCAGATACAGTCACAGACGCTTGACGGATACCGCAACATTACACGCTCTCTCGGTTTTGCACTGCAAACAAACGGAAAGGTTACATTTCAGTCGATTGCAAAGGCGTATCAAGCCGCCCTTGACAAAGCAGAAGTGAAAATGCAGTCCGGCGCGTTTACGTTGCAGCAGTCACTTGAGGATGCAGTTAGAGAGCTGGCAGACAGCGGCATATACACGATCGACTATGCGACAGGGCATAGAGACCGTGCAGACGTTGCAGCGCGCAGAGCTATTTTCACGGGGCTAAATCAGCTCACCTCGAAATATACGGAAACAGCTGCGGAAACACTGGAAACTGACCTGTACGAAATCACCGCCCATCGCGGCGCGCGTGATAAAGGCACAGGATGGAAGAACCACAAGGCATGGCAAGGCAAGGTTTACAGCACGAAAGACGGCAGCAAATACCCGAATATTTACAAGGTTTGTGGATTGGGTGCTGTTGACGGTCTGGAGGGCGCTAACTGTAGGCATCATCGGCATGCGTTTTTAGAGGGCGTTTCTGAGCGCGTCTACACAGACGACGAGCTTGCGAACATCGACCCACCTCCTGTGGAGTTCGAGGGACGCACGTACAGCGCCTATGAAGCAACGCAAATGCAACGCAAGATGGAACGCACAGTGCGCAAACTGGAGCGCCGCAGAGCCGCGTACAACGCCGCAGGAATGACGGGCAAGGAAGAGCAAACAGGAATCCGCATTCGCCGATTGAAGAAAGAATATCGCGAATTCAGCCGGGCGGCGAGCCTGCCGACGCAGACCAACCGCATGAAAGTAATTGAATAATTGGCATCGTGGAAACACGGTGCTTTTTTATTGCCAAATTGTCCGACAGGACGTTAAACAAGGAGACCACAATGGAAAACAACGCTACCAACACCAACGCGCCGGGCGCGGAAAACAACACTGCTGCACAGCAGGAAAAGACGTTTACGCAGGCAGATGTAGACAAGATGATCCAGTCTCGCCTTGACCGTGAACGGAAGAAGATGCCCAGCGAGGAAGAGCTGACCGCATTCCGCACGTGGAAAGACAGCCAGCAGACCGAGCAGGACAGAATGAACAACATCACCAAGGAGCGCGACGCCGCAGTAAGCAACCTTTCGACGGCGAACGCGAAGATCGAACAGCTTGAGCATGAAAAATACGTTTCGTCCAAGGGTTTTACCGGTGACGAGGCGGAATTTATCGCGTTCAAGGCTGCGAAGATGGTAGATGACAAGACCACCTTTGAACAGGCAGTGGATGCAATCGCGCAGGAACGTCGGCCGCGAACCTCGTTTGATTGGACTGCGCCTGTTGGCGATGGCAACCAGAAAAACGCCCCCAACGCGGCAATGAACGCGCTTATCCGTGGGGCAATCAAGTAAGAAAAGGAGCTTTTAACAATGGCAAATAACGTAATTGACCGCAATTCCCTTTCCGGCCTCATCCCGGAGCCGGTAACTCGTGAAATCCTTCAGGGCGCTGTTGCAGAGTCGGCAGTGCTGCGTATGGCTCGCCGCCTGCCGAACATGACCAGCAAGACCCAGACCATGAACGTTCTGGATATGCTGCCGACCGCTTACTGGGTAAACGGCGAGGTTTCCGGCACTGGCGCGGCTGACTCCGCAGCGTACAAGCAGACCACCAAGATGGCATGGGACAAGAAGAAGATTTACGCCGAGGAAATCGCGGTAATCGTCCCCATCCCGGAGGCAGTTCTGGATGATGCGGATTACGACATCTGGGGTGAAGTTCGTCCGCGTCTGGTCGAGGCGTTCGGCAAGAAGATTGACGCCGCAATCCTGTTCGGTGCTGACAAGCCGACCACGTGGCGTGATGGCGTTGTCCCGTCTGCGATTGCAGCAGGCAACGGCGTTCCGACCTCTACCGACACTTTCGGCGACATCATGGGCGAGAACGGCCTTATCGCAAAGGTTGAACTGGACGGCTACAGCCCGAACGGCGTTGTATCCGCCGTACAGATGCGCGGCAAGCTGCGCGGTCTGGTAGATACCACCGGTCAGCCGATCTTTAAGACTGACATGCAGGGCGCGTCTCGCTACGCTCTGGACGGCATGGATATGTATTTCCCGAACAACGGCGCGTTTGACCCGACGCTCGCAAAGATGATTGTCGGCGACTGGTCGCAGCTCGTTTACGCCATCCGTCAGGACATCACGTTCAAGATCTTCACCGAGGGCGTTATTCAGGATCCGTCTACCAAGGCAATCCAGTACAACCTCATGCAGAACGACATGGTTGCGCTGCGCGCGGTTATGCGCCTCGGCTGGGAGATCGCAAACCCGGTAACTGCATTTAATGCGGACATGGAAAACCCGTTCCCGTTCTCCGTTTACGGCAACGGCGGCACTGTTTCCACTGTAAAGGTAACTCCGGCGACTGCAAGCCTTGCAGCGGGCGGTTCCAAGCTGTTTACTGCGGCTGTAACCGGTAACGGCATTGTTTCCGACAGCGTATCGTGGAGTGTTTCCGGCGGCGCAAAGGCTAACACCAAGATCACCGAAGACGGCCTGCTGACCGTTGACAAGGCGGAGACTGCATCGAGCCTCACGGTAACTGCTGAGTCGAAGCAGGACGCAAGCAAGAGCGGCACCGCATCCGTAACCCTTTCGTAAGGAGAAAACGCAAATGGTAGATTATGCATATTACAAGGATACGTACCTCGGCAACCAGATTGCCGAGGACGAGTTTCCGCGCCTTGAAAGCCGCGCTGTAGCATATCTTACCTATCTTACGCGCGGAAGAATTGACGATAGCGAGCCTGCAAAGATGGCGTGCTGTGCGGTCGCGGAGCAGTATCAAGTGATTGATACGCTCCAAACTCGCGCGGCATCTGCTGAGCAGGAGAAACAGAGCGAGAGCGTTGGCTCTTGGTCTGTAAGCTATCGCAGCGGCACGGAGGCAATGCAGGAGGCAAAGGCACAGCTTAAAGCGGCTGCGGAAATGTATCTTGCAAATACCGGAATGCTGTACCGAGGTGGGAGGTGTCGCAAATGCGATTACCTCACACTGTAACGCTGTTTCAGCCGTCCGGCAGAACCGTTTTAACCGGTGTGCTGTTGGAAAGCACGAGAGGAACGGCAGTAACGAAGAACGCGCAGAACAGCGCGGATTCGGTCACTCTGCATATTCCAATTCCGTTCGATTTAATAGTTTCGCCGGAAAAGGATTATTTCGCGCGTGGTGACATTCCGGACGAAGGAAGTTACCAGAAATGCCGCGAAAAGCATGAAACATACCGCGTTACAAGCGTTTCGTTGTATGACTACGGCGGGCTACAGCATTTGGAGGTGGGCGGCCGATGATTCGATACTCTCTGAACATCAAGCTACCGGATAACGTACTGAGCAAGCGCGTTGAAAAGGCGAATGCATGGTTAGTGGAGGAAATCATAAAAGATACAGATCAGTTTGTGCCTGCCCGCACCGGCGTATTGGCTATGAACGTGCAGCGGCACGGGCATACCATCGTTTATGCGTCCCCATATGCGCGGTTTCAGTATTACGGCAAGGTCATGATAGACCCCGCAACTGGCAGCACGTTCGCGCCTGCTGGCGTAAGAAAAGTGGTTACCGATAGACCGCTGAAATACAACAAATCCATGCACAAGCACGCGCAATCGCATTGGTTTGAAGCAAGTAAGGCGGTTTACGGTCCGCACTGGGAGGAAGGAGTGCGAAAAATTCTGACCGATGGCTGAGAAAGTGAAATTACTGACGGCACGCGATCAAGATAACATTTCGAAAGCCGTTTTTTTATGGCTGCAAGGCTATAAGCCGGACATGGAGTTTGAATATCTCCCGCCGGAACGCTCGGGAATCATGCTTACAACGGTACAGGCGGCGTTTAAGACGGCGCAATACATTGATGGCGGCTACGCAGCACAGTACCAGTTTGGCGTTATGTATCGAGCGCTCCCAACAACCAGCGGCGAACGCTTAGATGTTGAATCCCTGCTGAATGAACTCGGAACATGGGCGGAAGAAAACCCGCCGGATTTAGGCGAGGGAATTACCGTCACCGATGTTGAACGCACTACCCGCGCCGGGCTTGTGGCAAGATACGAAGATTTAACCGAGGATTATCAAATCCTCATGACCATCAAATTTGAAGTAGAGGTGCAATAAATGGCAACTGTTGAAAAGATTAAGCGTCCGCTTATCGCCCATTTTCTGGACACGTCCGACAAGATGGGCGAGTATTCGGCGGCAAAGTTTAAGCGTATCGGCAAGAACGTAACTGAAGCTTCCACCGATTACGGCGCACAGACCGAGACGGAGCAGGACATTATTTCTGATTCTGCGACTACTGAGATTACCGGCTATCAGCCGACCATGAGCGTTTCTCAGCAGTGCACCA
>ERZ773138.3040-NODE-3040-length-11394-cov-2.630302_pt1 | contig 11394 bp, 13 predicted proteins | sample MGYA00511114_ERZ773138 | MGnify/ENA primary metagenome ERZ773138 (study PRJEB29015, sample SAMEA2737805) | human gut metagenome | biome: human gut; feature: human-associated habitat; material: faeces | place: China | collected 2012 ...
GATACATCAATTGAAACAATCCAAAATATGCCTTTTAGATAGTTGCATGCCTCATGTTAAGGGCGATAATTCAATCGTTATTAAAGGACTAATGAAAAGTGCAACTCAAGATTTCTGCCCATATTTGCTAAATAGTAGAACCGGCGAGGAGCGTCCCAACACTAGAACAAAGCAAGAAGGAGATATTGAAAAGAACCATTTTTTAATCAAAATAATAGACCGAGGGGATAATGAATTTGATGTTTTTGTTATTTTTGAGAAAAATGGGAATGGAATAACGATGAACCAATTTGTTGATTGTTTGAATGGGTATAATAAATTATGGGTTCAAAGCAAGAAAGAGAAGCGATCATATTCAATAAACTATAAAATTGTATGTGGCGATGATTTTTTTGAGATGCTAAATAATCTTGGACGTGCTAAAATTGCCGAGGTTCATTTTGATAAAACATTAGTAGGGTCAGACGCGTTAGACTTTTCCAATAAATTAGTGGCTGCCAAAAGCAATGTGGTCTTAACAATAAAAGCGGAGAAAGATATGTCCTTAAAAGGATTTGGATTGGATGTTTTACAATTGATGCAGGGGAAAAAGAAGTCAAAAATTTCTAAAATACGTATATACGGAGAAGACGAAGAGAAACATAATGTGATGATTGATACTGAATTTTTTGGCAAAAAGACAGAAATAGAAGCAGAACTTAATTCAGAAACAGGAGAGGTTATTACCCATAACATATACACAGAATTAGAAGAACTGGCGAATGCTTTAGTATAATGGGACGTGTCGCTGTATTATTTTATGAATTCTTTGCCACTCGGAAATGGAGTTATTTACTATCTATTGTAATCTCTATTGCTATTGGAGTGATAGTCTTTTACAATATTGATATTTTAAAGAAACCAAACTTTGCCTCCGAAACGCGATCAGACATATTAAATGTAATAGGCATATTGTTAGGATTTTCGATATCTGTATTGGCAATCTTTATAGCAAGTGGCAATAAAAACATTGATGCATCAAAAGAGCATTCCATTGGTGTAAAATTATGGAAAAATAAAACGCACTCTCTCTTTGATAGAATTGTTATAGATCTGTCCTATGTTATCTTCTGGGAATCAGTTGTTTTGTTGATATGTTTTATAATCCCGGCATTTATAATAGACCCGTGTCGTGAATTGCGATTGACATGCATAATAATCGCTGTATTGGTACACATCATTTTCGTTATATTAGGAATAACATCTGACTTATATTTGATTGTCTCTAAAAAAGAAAGTAAAAACAAACAATGAACAAAATAGAATCTATTGCCGTACATAGAGTTGGCAACAAATCAATAGACGAACCACTTTTCTTATCTCAGGGCTTGTTAAAAGTAAACGACGAGATTAGGAGTGTTCTCTATTCTTATTTCATTAGTCCGTTTAAGTCAAATGAGTACTATAGTCTCTATCACGAAACAGACCTTGCCTTAAATGAGGTTTACGCATTTGTATCGGAAATTTTTAAGACCCCAAATAGTCTGTACGGACAATCTATAAAACTTGCCAAGCATTTATATGAACAGAATAATCATCCTAATATTAAAGGAGGAGAGTTTTATGTAGTTTATTTCAAAGAACTGGAGGTAAATGGAATTATTGTTGATGCCGTAGGATTGTTCAAATCGGAAAATAAAGATACATTTTTGAAAGTCTATACAACAGCGTCTGATATAGGAATTGAAAGCGAACAGGGAATTAATATAAATAAACTAGACAAAGGATGCTTAATATTCAATATCGACAATGAAAATGGATATTTAGTATCAATAGTGGATAACATCAATAAAGGTACTGAGGCTCATTTTTGGGTAGATGATTTTCTGCGAGTACAACAAAGGAAAGATGAGTATTATAATACCCAGCATACAATCTCTTTGTATAAGAGTTTTATAACAAAAGAATTTCCTCGTCAATTTGAAGCAGATCAAGCAGATCAAGCAGATTTGATAAACAAATCTGTTAAATATTTTAAGGAAAAGGATACTTTTGACATAGAGGAATTTGAAAACGAAGTAATTGTTCAACCAGAAGTAATAGATAGTTTTAATGCTTATAAGGTTGAATATCTTAAAGAAAGGGACTTAGAGTTATCCGATAGTTTCTCGATATCGGAATCTGCTGTGAAGAAGCAGGCTCGTGGGCTAAAAAGTGTTATTAAACTTGATAAAAACTTTCATATATACGTGCACGGAGATAGACAATGTATTAAACGTGGGTTTGATGAAGCCACAGGCATGCACTACTATCAACTCTTTTTTAATGAAGAAACATAATTGGCAACCGTTTTGCTCCTCTCACATATGAATAGAGTGCCATGTGATTATGGTACTCTATTCTTTTATTCCAGTGGTTTGTATTTTTATAAGGATGGTTACTTATTGTCAAAACAAAAACACGAGGAATGAGATATTGTAATATTCTACATCTAAAAGGGGAGGCATTAATAATAACTCCGAACCAAGACTGAATAATCCTTGAAAAGAATAATGTTCACAACATCTTTCGACGATTCCCCCTCTGCAAGATGGAAATATAAGAAAATACACCTGTTCCGATTATCGCGACAAATCATCAATAAACCAATTCTCTCAAATATATCACTTATCAAGGATGACGATCGCCTTTCTATCCGACACGCATGGAAAACATCACGAGTTGCAAAACCTACCGCAGGCCGACGTGTTGATCCATGCAGGGGACTTGTCATGGAACGGGACGAAGGAAGAAATTGCCGATTTTATTGAATGGTTCGGGGCATTGAATTACCGGTACAAAATCTTCATCGCAGGCAATCATGACGATTGCTTGGATGGAGCCAGTATCGAAGGGATGCCGCATAACTGCTACTATCTATGCAACAGAGGTATAGAAATCGAGGGTGTGAAAATATGGGGAATCCCGTTCTTTCTATCCTACGAAATCCACTGGGCAGACCTTTATACGGAGAAAATCGCCCGGATTCCTCAACAGACCGACATACTGATTTCGCATTGTCCGCCGTTCGGAATTCTTGATAAATCAGCATTCGGCGCAAATATGGGGAATGAAGATTTACGGAAGCAAATAGAAATCATCAACCCTCGCTACCATCTGTTCGGCCATATACACGAGGCATACGGCGTATATAAAACATCCCGGACAACCTTTGTGAACGGTGCTGTTGCGGATGCGAATTATGAACTGGTCAAGCGTCCAGTCGTTATTACGATATAACAAAACCTCCGAAGAAACCGCCTTTGTGTCAAACTCCGACACCCGGTTTCTGACAAAATGCCTGACAAATTTTATTTTGTCAAATATCATAGAAATTTTTAGAAAAATTTTTACGATTCTCCAGCTTCGGACAGTCCGGGGCTGGAGAACTTTTTCAGGGATATTCGATGACTGACAAATGTCAAGTGGCAGACGCAAAGGTGCGGCTTTTGTGTAGCAACGTGCCAAACAAAAGCCATTATGAAGAAACCGGAAATCATTTACAACATCAACGACCTGACATGCCTGACGTCGGCATCTGACGCCGACGTCATACCGCAGGAGCTATTCCGGGCAAATCACCCGGACTGCGACAAGACGCGGCAACTGCAAGGAACGACCCTTGAAAAAAGTACGCAGAAACCATTCAACCGAATGACCATGCGTCAGAAACAAGACCTCTATACCCGCCGGATGATCCGCTTCTCTCTGAAAAATCCGGCACAGCCGCTCACTCCGATCCGGATGCGTATGACCATCAACCACGTGCGTATGTCCTATGCCCTTGCTCCAACATTCAAAATCGAGCCGAAACATTGGGATAGCACGGAGGGCCGTGCGATCGTCGATTCGAAACGGGAAGGTACATTATACAGGATAACAGGGATGCCGCCCGCCTCGGCCATAGCGGTAAAGTGAGCCACCAGACCTGCCTGCGTGGTCTTGTTGTAATAGGGGGTCACCAGCAGCAGGGCATCCGCGCCTCGGCGGATCAGGTACGCAACGAACTGCAACGCGAACTCGGACAAGAGGCAAGCAAGGCCCGGACATTCCGCGACGTATTCGAATACATCGACTTTTACATCAACGCCTGCCGGGAAGGAACCATTCTCAACGGCGCGGGCACACGCCTGACACCCGGCACGATCCGCAGCTACCTATCGACCAAAAGTGCTCTGCGCCGTTATGCCGAGGCGCGTCACATCCGGCTGACGCTGGAATCGCTGACGTTGGATTTCTACAACGATTTCGTCAAATATCTGAACGAGGCGACCCACAGCCGGGGCCGCTATCGTCCGAATGTAATCGGCAAGTTCGTGAAGAATATCCGCACGTTCCTGCGTTACGCGTTCGACAACAACTATACGCTCAACTCCGATTTCAAGCGCCGCGAATTCAAGGTTTTTCAGGAAACGGTCGAAACCATCTACCTGAATGAAGATGAATTGCAACGGCTTTATGATCTGGAATTGCCGCCCTCGCAGGCCGAGGTGCGCGACGCCTTTCTGGTCGGCTGTTACACCGGGCTGCGGTTCAGCGACATCGGACGGCTGCAACCGCACCACATCCGTTTCGACGAAGGAATCATCGTCATCACGACCCAGAAAACGAACCGGACGATCGCCGTGCCGATCTGCCCGAAACTGCGCAGCATCTTCGCCCGTTACGACAACTGTCCGCCGCCGACACAAAGCAATCAGGCAACGAACCGGATGCTTAAACAGCTATGCCGTAAGGCAGGCATTACCTCCAAAGTCTATCTGACAGAGGTATTGGGCGGAGAACGGCAGATACGCTGTTACGAGAAATGTGACCTCGTAACGACCCACACGGCACGCCGTTCATTTGCCACAAACGCTTTCAAGAACGATATTCCCGCCGCACTTATCATGTCGGCAACCGGCCACACGACCGAGGCCAATTTCCGCCGCTATATCCGTTGCACCGCCGAGGAAAAGGCGGTCGCACTCAAACAATACAAATTTTTCAACTGACAACCCATGACTACCATAGAGACCCGCGACGGACAGCCCGTCGCCTTCGAACACACCGTTGAGATGGCCGAATATCTGTGTGCGCTCGACTTCGGCCTCGACCTGATCGCCGGAAAGGAGCAAGCCACGCCCCAGTCTGTTGCCGACTTGTTCTGTACCTGCTTCCTGCACTGGGAAACAGACTATCGGCAGCAACAAGGCTTTACCGAAGCAAACGACCTCTATCCCATCTTCAGCGGCTATCTCTTCGCCGACGTTCCGGCCCTGCAACGCTATCGCCTGCTTGCCGGACAGGAAATCCGGCGGCACGAACTGATTCCGGCGGAAGACGACGAGGCCCGGACATTTTACCGGAATAACGTTTTTATCCGATGCAGTCAGTCACTACCGGCCCTGTTCTGCAATCCGGTATTCTATGCCACCCTGCGAAAAAGGGCTTATGCGACCATCCGGCAACACGACCGGTTTACGGAGGGATTCCACGTCGCTGTCGAAAAATTGCAAACCCGACTTCGGAATATGGAACTCCGGATAAAGAACGCCTACACGAGTGCCGTTTTCGATTGTGTAAGCGAGGAGATCAACTCGCACCTGTCCCGGTTCACAGACAGAAAATACGGAAAGGGCACAATCGTTATCAACGATACACAGCGGGTAATTCTGACGCTGTTCCTGTTGCACCGGCTCGGTCTGAACAACCTGCGGGCCACCCACACGGCAACGCTTATGGCCTCGCTGTGGGGTGGCGCACCGGAGGTTTACCGCAAACTGATCGACAAATGCCATCGGGGAGGCCCGACGTGCGGATATGCGGATATAGACAACTATACCGATTCGCGGGAAATGGTCGCATCCCTCCTGCGACGGGTGGACGGACGATCCGAGAGCTGCGAGAAGATCGAACGCTTCTGCCGGGAGTTTACCGGAGCATGGGACATTGCAGGCCTTTCGATGATTGCCAGACGAGAAGATATACAGCCGGATAACTGACAAGACGAAGCGGGCATACGGTCGCCCGCTTCCTTTTTGTCCTACCACAAAATTATGTCTAAGGCGGAGACAGGTTGTTCCTTTGTACCTGTAATCCAAAAACAATTTTTATTATGAAAACTTTGATTTTACAGGAGGCCGACCTCACGGCCCTGTACGATTGTCTGAAGGAGCTTCGCTCCGAGATTACGGAACTGCGCCGCATGAAGGAGCCGCCCGAACATCGCTACCTCTCCCGCTCGGAAGTCTGCGACCTGCTCCACATCAGTTATTCGACTTTGCATCGAATGACGCGGCAGGGAGAGATCCGATGCCTGAAAAACGGGAGACGCACCCTGTTTCTGATGTCCGATGTCGAAGCGGCAATGATCCCCGTAAACGCATAGGCCCTATGGAACAGGTTGTAAAATCTCCGGCGGCGGTTCAGACTACCGCTGTCGGAGCGAAACAGAATGTATTTCCGTTCGAGGATGTTTTTCCCCGCCCGCTGGCCGAACTGATTCATGCCCTGCACCGCGATCTGGGATTTCCGGTCGATTTCAGCGCTACGGCAATACTGACGGCTTTTGCTGCGGCAATAGGAAGCACGATTCAACTGAAAATGAAAAACCTCTTTACGGCAATCGCCTCGCTCAACTGTGTGCTGGTCGGCAATCCCGGAACCTGCAAGAGCCATCCCATCCAACGGGCGTTCGCACCGTTCGAATTGATTCGCGCCCGGCGTTTTGCAGCCTACAAAAAGGAGATGGCCGAATACCGGCGTCGCAAAGCCGAAGGGAACCCCGGCCCGAAACCGGTTCTGCATAGTCCTATCTTGAATGAACTGACGCTGGAAGCGCTCTACCGGAGCATGGAAGCCAACCCGCGCGGCGTGGCGATCGTAGCCGACGAGATGAACGGTTTTCTGGAAAACATGAATCGCTACAACACCGGTTCCGACGCCGAAGCGTTCAATACGATCTGGTCGGGACTTCCGCAGTCGATCAACCGGGCTTCGGTCGATTCCCGTTACATCCATCGGGTCGCCGTGTCTATCATCGGCACGATGCAGACGGCGATCATGCATAAATTCTTCACGCGCGACAAAGCCGGTAGCGGATTCTCCTCGCGCTTTCTGTTCACCGCTCCGGAGAACCTGACCATGCCCCACTGGTCGGCCTCGGAGATCGACCCCGCACTGACCGAACAGTATGAAAAAGCGATCCTGCGACTACTCGACCGTGAGATGGAAAAGGATGCCGACGGAATCCCGCAACCCACCGAGATCGGATTCACCCCCGAAGCGCTGCAACGGATGCTATCGTGGCACAATGACGAATACCGGCCCCGGACACAGGAGGAGATGGGCGACACTTATGCCGACGCCTGCTGTAAGTTGGATACCTATGCGCTGCGTTTCGCTCTTATCCTGGAGGTAATGCGGGCCACCCTCGAAGAGCGTGAGCCCGTTGCGGTCGGGATGGATTCGGTCGAGGGGGCGATCCGACTGGTGGAGTATTTCCGGCAGGAGGCAATCAAGATTCACAAGCTCGTCTACGGCAAGGATATCCGTATCTCGATGACAGAGCAGCAGCGCAAAGCCTACGATACACTGCCGCCCTCGTTCCGAATCGCCGCAGTTTACGAACTGTTAGAGAAAAAGGTAGGATTCTCGAAGGATCAGGTCAAGAAATTTTTAGGCAAGCAGCGCTACTTTACCCGCATCGTCAAAGGTGAATACCGCAAAAATTATGTGGAAATATCCGAATAAGCACTTACGGCACGGCGGGCTCTTACGGATAATTCCCGTTGAATACATGGCGATTATCTCTCCTACGGAGAGCCTGCCGGGAGCCGCCCGTGCAAAAAAGACACGACACCATGAAAAACAACCATAAACCCATCGCCCGCTTCATCCACCGGGACAGGCTTCGCAGTCCCCGACTGGGCGGCACACAATATTACGAACGCACGATGCTGTTTGTCTATCTGTCCCGCTATTTCGCGACGGAGGCTATCTGCCGTGTATTTTCCCGTTACGGCCTGTTGGTAGACTTGGAGTATGAACAGGACGGGTTATACGGCATTGCTTTCCCCTTTCAGGATAACAAGACACGGCAACTGCTCTCGGTGCTGTACGACCCCGCAACCGGCAAACAGACCGGCGAGCAACCGATCGGCCAACGACTGATGAAAGGATACGATCTGCAACCCGCACCGGCATTATTGGGCATGCACCTGTTGCAGGAATATCCCGGCAAGCCCGTCGGAATCCTGCGTGATTCGCGTGATGCCCTGATTATGGCCCTTGCCGACAACGAACGGCTCTGGCTGGCAACAGGAAACAGCAATCGGAACGGATACAGTCTGGCCGACCCTGCCATCATGGAGGCACTACGCGGACGATCCGTAACGCTCTATCCTGCCTCCGGTCTCTATGCCCCCAGTCTGCCGATTGCCCGCCGCATGCGGGAACAGGGTATCGACACTGCGGTAAGCAATGCGGCGGAACAACTGACTGCCGATATGACATCGGACGCCCGGCTGACCATTGCCGATTTCGTTCTCCGACAGATCGAAGAAGAACAATTCTACGCCTCTTATCCCTTTGCAGAGTACGACCAAGTCTCCGGAATGGCTCCGGACACCTTTTGTAATTTACAGGAACAGAACGAACAGACAACCCCGATGCCCCAAGTGCCGGACGTGCCGGAGAGTTTGTTCCTCCGTTAATGGAAATCCGAACGAACAACAAAGGAGTAAAATTTGAACAACCCGGAATTATGGAATGCACCCTGCTTATTCCTCGCTTTCGAAGCGGGGATCATCCAACGGAGGGAAAAACTCCGCAGGAGAACATCCGAGGTCCTTAGCGATCAGATAGAGTTGATGAACGGTATATTTGGTCGTGAACCGGTCGCTTTCGACCTGCCCCACGAAACTGGCAGAGCGACTGATAGTAAAGGCAATTCCCCGCTGGGAAACGCCTTGCTCCAACCGCTTTTCGCGCACACGGGCGATCACATATTTGTCAAGCTCCGATTTCATACCTCTTATTATTTGCAAAACAACCGATTTTGCTTAATTTTGCGCTCACTATTAGCGAGCAACACCAAATAAAACAGCAGAAACCAGAAACATTCGAACAAATATCATGAAGAAAATCTCATTCCTACTGGCAGCTCTCTTTGCGCTGGGACTGTCGCAGGGCCACGCGCAAACGCTCAAGACCGTACGCACGTATTACGACCTGTTCAGCACCAGACCTTACGAGGTCTATACCGTAAACGCCCGAACCGGGCAGAAGCACGGCGCCTACAGCCTCTATATGGAGGACGGCACACTGGGCATTACCATGACCTATGCGAACGGAGCCCTCAACGGCCCCTATCGCCAATACGGGTTTGCCGACGGCACGGCCGCCGCCCAAAGCAGCCCCGCATCGAGGCCAACTACCTCAACGACAAGTTGCAAGGACACTATATGGAGTACATGATCCTCAATGGCCAGCGCAAACCCCGCATTGAACGGACGTATGACAAGGGTATCATCATCGAGGAGACGACTTGGCACGAATCGACCGGCGCAAAGAAAGAGTACAGTTGCATGAACGGCGTCAATCGTTCGTGGTACGAGAATGGCAAGCCATATCGCGAATGTCAGGTCGTAAAGGGACTGCCTAACGGCAAATTCGTCGAGTATCACCCCGACGGGAGCATTGCGGAGATAAGCTACTACAAAAACGGCGAGTTGGACGGCAAGCTGGAAAAATACTATGAAAACGGGCAACTCCGCACCATACAGCACTTCGCAGATGGAAAACTCACAGGCGAAATGGTCGGCTATCACCCCGACGGCAGGCTGGCCGAAAAATACACGTTCGAGACACCGGGAGAGGTCGCAACCTGCGTACTCTACTTTGCCAACGGCAACAAGCGTTCGGAGACCACCCGCACGGGAGACAACGAATTCCTGACCATCCGCTACGACAGCATCACGGCATCGAAAACGGCGGAACTGGTACAGAACTGGCACGAGGCCTCCTCCAATTCCGACGAAGGTACGGAAGTGAAAGTATACCGCGCCGACGGCACGCTGCACAAGTCATGGACGCGTAACGGATCAAAGAAATACCGTGCCTGCACCTATGACGAAAAAGGAGAGCTGGAATCGCTGTACGACTATGACGGCACGCTGATCTACGTCTTTCCCGGCACAGAGATCGTCTCGCAGCGGATAAAACCCGCCGACTACAAAGGGCACTATCCCTACGAATGTTATGACCGCGAGGGAAACGTGATCGAAAAGGGGAAAATGGACAGCGATGACAATAAACTTACCGTAACGAAATACGAAAACGGCAGATCCGTCTACGAGCGGGCAGATAACGGAGATGAATACTGGATATATCCCAACGGCAACCGCAAGGCCTATGCGTCGGCAGACAGTTCCTATATCGTCATGTACGACGAGCAGGAGCGGTGGATCGGCTGCCGTTCGAAGGAGGGGCACCACTGTGTCTACCGTTACCCCAATTCGTCCGTGAAAGCCAAAGGAGAGGAGGATGCAGCGGGTAACCGCATCGGAAAATGGTATCTCTATTCCGAGACCGGCCGCCTCTCCGTCGAGGAAAACGGCGTTGTCCGCAAGCCTACCAAAGAGGAGAAAGCAAGCCACGAAAGTTATTTGCAGGAGTTGGTCGATGCCAAACGCTGACCGGAAGCCCGCTTTCGGTCAATACCGTCGCAATCTTCGGACTGCGGCGGTTTTTTGATTTTACACCCGAATAATGAACTAATCTATGGAACGAACAATACATCGACTAACCATCCATATCACGGATAACGACAAATTCGACAAGCTCGTCGAACTGGACGGACTGCAACCCTATGCCGAAGCGCTGCACAATGCGATAGGGGATAGAGATATTCCTCTCTACCGGAACAACCGTCTGCTATTCATTGCAAAAGAGAACAACCCGTTGGATTTCGGAACGATCTACCACATTTGCGGTGCCGTACAAATCCTGTTCGGAAACGCGCTGGTGTGGGACATTATCGAAGATTCCGACGAGCAGGCTGACGCCTTGTTATTACTGAATTACAAGCGATAACGAAATAGCAGAAGCTGATAAGGGACCGCATCGGGACCACGATCCACGACCGGAAAACCGGGGTATTACGGAATCGGACAGACTATTGCGAAGATGGCATCTTGTGACAACAACTCACATAAAACCAGCATATTCTGTATACGACAAAGTGGTATATCGTAGCTCCGAAGCGGGCCCGACTTCGGGCCCTTACAAAGAAAAAGTCCTCGGAAGTTATTAGCTTCTAAGGACTTTCGCTCTCAAATTGAGGTCTGAAGCGGATTCGAACCGCTGTACAAGGTTTTGCAGACCTTTGCCTAG
>ERZ773138.3043-NODE-3043-length-11390-cov-4.086987_pt1 | contig 11390 bp, 7 predicted proteins | sample MGYA00511114_ERZ773138 | MGnify/ENA primary metagenome ERZ773138 (study PRJEB29015, sample SAMEA2737805) | human gut metagenome | biome: human gut; feature: human-associated habitat; material: faeces | place: China | collected 2012 ...
AGGGCGTACTCTTTCAGTTTCAAAGAGATGAGATTAGCCATACGGGCGGTATTCTCGCTGCTGTTCGTCTCCGGCATGGCAGATTTGGGCACAAGGCCGTATTTGGAAACGATGTCCGCCACTCCGGTGAATGTGCCGCCGTCGCTCAACGGATGTTTCAGCAGCCATTCCACCGTCTTGTCGTCCAACGGTTTGTCGGCAGTGTCGATGATGCCTTGCAGGAAGAGGTTGGATTTCTCCAACTGGTCCCAGAAGAAAGGATATATCTCCGAGAATTCGAAAGCCGGGAAACCATAACGTGCAAGGACCTTGGCACGCATTACATTTAGCCCGGTGAACAGCCAGCAACGGCCGGAAGACTTCTGGTCGGTGATGCCTTTGGAATCCACCTTGATAGAAAAATGGGTATCCATATCCTGCATATTCTCCTGGTTGAGCGCCAGCTTGCGGATGTCGTTGTTGCCGATGGCATTGCGCAACGCCTTGTCGGAAGGCGTACCTTGATAACTCTGTTGAATCTGGCCGAGCATGGCAGGGCTTATCCCGCCCTTGCCGTCCTGCGCCTGCACCGAAAGCAGTGCGGCGCCGAAAACAATTACAGATAAAATACGTTTGTTCATTTCATTATTTGTTATGTATGTTCGATATTAAATAAGATGATAAACAGATACTTTCACCACAAAGCAGACAAAGCATACAGAGTATTCTCTTATGTCTATGAACTTTGCATTCCCCATCTAAAAGCCTTGACAAAGCAAATGTAATGTCTTTTTTGATAATTTTAGTGCCCTCTTTAGATTTATTATCTATTCTATTCAAAACCAATTCAAATAAAATAGTTTTCTTTGCAGCCATATTCGTACGATATGAGAAAATACATACTGAGTATATTTACTCTGATACTGATACTGACGACTGTTTCAGCACAAGAGCAGACCGTTACAGCTACCAACGACACCACTCCCGCACTGACCAAAAAGGAATTGCGCAAACAAAGGGTAGCCCGCAGAAATTTCCATTATAACATATTGGGCGGCCCCAGCTATACGCCCGATTTCGGCGCACTGATAGGCGGAAGCGCGCTGATGACTTTCCGTATGAATCCAAGCGACACCACACAGTTGCGTTCGGTGCTGCCCATGTCCATAGCCTATATGTTCAAAGGCGGCGTCAACCTGATGGTAAAGCCGCAGCTCTTCTTTAAAGGCGACCGCTTCCGCATCTTCGGAAAGTTTGCCTACAAGAATACGGAAGATAACTTCTATGGTTTGGGCTACAGCACGAACAAGAATTATGTCCGGAGCGACACTACCAGTCAGTATCGCTACAGCGGCATCCAGTTCAACCCCTGGTTCCTGTTCCGCCTGGGCAACAGCGACGTCTGGTTCCGCAGCTATGTAGTCCCCGCTGATACGGTAATGCAGTACAAGCTCGCGCCCGATGTGCCGATCGTCGAGGGTTCCACACGCGATCAACGCCGCGCCATCCTGGTAAGCGCGCAGGCCGATCCGCTTAACCCGAATACCTTCGGGGAGCAGAAGACCGATCGCTGGAATCGCTATTCGCTGCTCGATCTCAGCCCGGCGCGCTACTGCTCCGTTCGGGCTACGGCAAAGCCGCTGGTGCACGGGACGTTGAGCCGTCAGAGTTTTTCCAGCCACATCCTTGGCAACGCCCGCGACGTGATGATCTACAAACCGCGCGGCGCACAGCCTGCACGCTGGACGCTCATCCTTTTCGACGGACAGGTTTATCAGGACGAATACCATTTTGCCAACGTGCTGGACGGTCTGATTGCCCGGCATCACCTGCCACCGATTAACGTGGTGTTTATCGACAGCCTCGATCACGCCCGTCGCGGCAACGAGCTGCCGCCGAACCCGGATTTTGCTGACTTTATGGCGCACGAGCTGCTGCCGTGGCTGCGGGGGAAGGGCATCGGCATGCAGCGGCAGAAAACCGTACTGGCAGGATCCAGCTACGGGGGAATTGCCTCTTCATGGGTGGCGCTGCGCTATCCGCGCCTGTTTGGCAACGTGCTGAGCCTTTCCGGTTCTTACTGGTGGGCGCCGGAAGGTGACGCCCCGGGCTGGCTGACGCGTCAGTACCAACAGTCTCCACCGTATCCGGTGCGCTTCTGGTTACAGGCCGGGAAGTTTGAAACCGCGGGGCCGGGCGGCGGCATCTATCGCACCACGCAGGATTTTGAACAGGTGCTGAGGAAAAAAGGCTACCGCGTCAGCTTCCACCCCTCATCCAGCGGCCACGACTACGCGGCCTGGTGTGAAGCGCTGATCCACGGGATGCGCGATCTCACTGGCTTACGACGCCAGTGAAAACCAGCGGCGCCAGATGAAACGCAGGATAAAGAATTCGATGGCGCCGAGCACCAAAAACCACAGACAGAACAGAATGGTGTACAGCTGATTCAGATCGACCATATGAAAGGTCTGAACCAGCTTCTGCGCCAGCACCAGACCCAGCGACGGCGCAGGTAACAGCAGGCAGGAGAGCAGGGCCATCAGCAAAATGCCCCCTGCGGTGAGCAGCGATTCTAACGGGTGTTTCATCGTAATGTTAATCGTCAGTTAAAAATGTCATTGTCCGGCATCCTGAAACGTAAAGCAATATCATCCCCGCTGGCAAAATTGGGTGAAAGGCCACCGTTATTCTGCGAATTAATAACAGAAAACAGATAATATTTTCGGGGCGATTAAATTAATATCGCGTTATGTAAATAAACGTCTTTCTCACGAAAATAATTTTACAAAGCTATAGGTGCTATATCCAATTAACGTCGCAATAACAATGGCTGCGACAATGTATAACGCCAGACGCCGTCCGCGATAAATACCAAACATGCTTCCTCCTCGTTTAGTGTTGGTTTAGAAATATTTTGTAAAAATCAACGCGTCGAAATAATTTTAATCAGTTTTGAATAACCGGGTAGTCAATATATTGCGGTAGATCAATTTAACCCGCAAGACTTAAAAATGAATTATTTAAAGCCAGAAAGGAATTCCGGCTTCCGTCCACCGGATATTGAAGGAAAAATACCATGACCAAAAAAAATTTCTCGCAGAATATGCCACCCGCAGGCGGGCAGGCGTACCAGCAGACCGTAGAGCAGGTGCTTGCTCAGGCGCAGAGCCAGGCTAATGGCCTGGACCGCGCCGAGGCGCAGGCACGTTTGCAGAAACATGGCCCGAACGCGCTGCCGGAGAAAAAAGGCAAGCCGGGCTGGCTGCGTTTTCTCGCGCATTTTAACGATGTCCTGATTTACGTCCTGCTGGCAGCCGCCGTATTAACGGCAGTAATGGGACACTGGGTTGATACGCTGGTTATTCTGGGCGTGGCGGTAATCAATGCCTTAATTGGCCACATTCAGGAAAGTAACGCGGAAAAATCCCTGAAGAGTATTCGCAATATGCTCTCCAGCGAGGCGCGCGTTATTCGTAACGGCAACCATGAAACTATCCCGACGACGGAAATCGTCCCGGGCGATATTATTGTGTTGCGCGCAGGAGATCGTATTCCGGCGGATATGCGCTTAATCGAAGCGCATAATTTACGCGTGGAAGAGGCTATTCTGACCGGTGAATCCACCGTGGTGGATAAACACACGAACCCGCTGAGCGGCGAATTACCGCTGGGCGACCGTACGAACCTGGTCTTTTCCGGTACGACGGTCAGCGCGGGCGGCGGCGTGGGCGTGGTCATTGCCACGGGCCAGGAGACCGAACTCGGCCACATCAACCAGATGATGGCGGGCATTGAAAAACACCGCACCCCGCTGCTGGTGCAGATGGACAAGCTGGGCAAAGCGATCTTCGCCATCATTCTGGCGATGATGGCCGCGCTGTTTGTCTTCAGCCTGGTGTTCCGCGAGATCCCGATGGGCGAGCTGCTGCTCTCCCTGATTAGCCTGGCGGTCGCCTCCGTACCGGAAGGTCTGCCGGCAATTATCTCCATCATCCTCTCTCTGGGCGTGCAGGCGATGGCGCGCAAGCGGGCGATTATCCGCAAGCTGCCGACGGTTGAAACCCTGGGCGCGATGACCGTGGTCTGCTCGGATAAAACCGGCACCCTGACCATGAACGAGATGACGGTGAAAGCCATCATTACCGCCGACACCTGCTACCGCGTGGACGGCAACAGCTACGAGCCGGTGGGCAACATCTATCTCGAAGGCAGCGATGAGCCGGTGCAGATCCAGCCGGGCACCGTGCTGGAGCAGTACCTGCGCACCATCGACCTGTGTAACGACAGCCAGCTGATTCAGGACGAGCGCGGCCTGTGGGGCATTACCGGCGGCCCGACCGAGGGCGCGCTGAAGGTGCTGGCGGCCAAAGCCCACCTCGAGCCGGTCGTGACCACGCTGGTTAACAAGATCCCGTTCGACTCTCAGTACAAGTACATGAGCACCCACTACCAGATTGGCGGTGAGGAGCAGATTTTGATCACCGGCGCGCCGGACGTGATTTTCGCCCTGTGTGAGCAGCAGCAGACCCGCAACGGTGCGCAACCCTTTGACCGCGCGTACTGGGAAACGGAGATGGAGCGCTATGCGCGTCAGGGGCTGCGCATGGTCGCCGCGGCGTTCAAGCCAGCGAACGGTGAGCAGGCATTGACTCACGACGATCTGAGCCACGGCCTGATCTTCCTCGGCATTGCCGGGATGATGGATCCGCCGCGTCCGGAAGCGATTGAGGCGATTAACGCCTGCCAGCAGGCGGGGATCCGCGTGAAGATGATCACCGGGGATCACCCGCAGACGGCGATGAGCATCGGCCAGATGCTGGGGATCACCAACAGCGAGCAGGCGGTTACCGGCTATCAGCTGGAGAAAATGGACGACGCCGAGCTGGCGGAAGCGGCGGTGAAGTATGACATCTTCGCCCGTACCAGCCCGGAGCATAAGCTGCGCCTGGTGAAAGCATTGCAGGATAAAGGCGAAATCGTCGGTATGACCGGTGACGGCGTGAACGACGCGCCGGCGCTGCGCCAGGCGGACGTGGGTATCGCGATGGGCATCAAAGGCACGGAAGTGACCAAAGAGGCGGCGGACATGGTCCTGACGGACGATAACTTCGCCACCATCGCCAGCGCGGTGAAAGAGGGGCGTCGCGTTTACGACAACCTGAAGAAGACCATCCTGTTCATCATGCCGACCAACCTGGCGCAGGGGCTTTTAATTGTGATTGCGCTGCTGGCGGGGAACATCATTCCGCTAACGCCGGTGCTGATTCTGTGGATGAACATGGCGACCTCCGCCACGCTCTCCTTCGGCCTGGCCTTTGAGGCCGCCGAGCGCAACATCATGCGCCGCCCGCCGCGCCAGACCGGGCAGCACGTAATGGACGCCTACGCCGTATGGCGCGTGGCTTTCGTCGGCACCATGATTGCCATCGCCGCCTTTGCGCTGGAAGCCTGGCTGGCCCCGCGCGGCCACAGCGCGGAGTTCATCCGCACCGTGCTGCTCCAGATGCTGGTCTGCGCCCAGTGGGTGTACATGATTAACTGCCGCAACACCGAAGGGTTCTCCCTGAACCGCGGCCTGCTGGCGAACAAAGGGATCTGGCTGGTAACGGGCGTACTGTTCCTGCTCCAGGCGGCGATCATCTACCTGCCATTTATGCAGATGCTGTTCGGCACCGAAGCGCTGCCGCTGCGCTACTGGTTCGTGACGCTGGCGGTGGCGGGGGTGATGTTCTTCGTCGTCGAAATCGAGAAGCGACTGACCCGCAGGTTCCGTAAGGCTGCATAACTTTTTGCCCTCACCCTAACCCTCTCCCACAGGGAGAGGGAACTCTGACCTCCCTCTCCCTGTGGGAGAGGGCCGGGGTGAGGGAAAACAACGCCGAGGTACTCCCATGAAATTCCCACTCCTGTTCGCGCTCCTCGCCTGCACCCTGCAACCCGCATTCGCCGCAGTCATTCCCGTTCGTGTCGCCACCGTGGAGCAGACCGCCCACGCCGCCGAGCGCCAGATCCCGGGCCGCATCGAAGCTATCCACACCGTTGAGCTGCGCGCGCGTACGGAAGGCGTGATAACGAAAATCCACTTCCGCGACGGGCAGTACGTGAAAAAAGGCGACGTGCTGTTCGAGCTGGACGACGCCGGGCCGCGCGCTGCACTGCGTCTGGCGCAGGCCGAAGTGAAAAGCGCCGAAGCCACGCTGCGTCAGGCACAGCAGCAGCTGTCCCGCTTCGAAAGCCTTGGCAGCAGCAACGCCATCAGCCGCCACGACGTGGACAACGCCCGCATGCAGCGCGACGTCGCCAGCGCCGCGCTGGAGCAGGCCAAAGCCCATCTCGACACCCGCAGCGTCACTCTCGACTACACGCGCATTATTTCACCGATTGACGGGCGCGTGGGGCACAGCAACTTTCACGTCGGCAGCCTGGTGAATCCTGCCAGCGGTGTGCTGTTGGAGGTGGTTCAGCTCGATCCGATCCGCATCGCCTTTGCGCTGGAAGAGGGCGCGTTTGCCACCAAAGCCGGACAGCATGCGGATATCAGCGCCATGAAGCAGGCCTGGCAGGCGCTGATTGACAGCAACGGCCAGCGCATCAGCGGGGAACTCACCTCCGTGGACAACCGCATCGACCCGCGTACCGCCAGCGTGATGCTGCGTGCCGAGTTCACCAACCCGCGCCATCAGCTGCTGCCCGGCGGCAATGTGAACGTTTACCTGCGTCCGGCAAGCGAGCTACCGGTGCTGACTCTGCCCGCCGCTGCCGTACAGCAGAATGGCGACGGGTTCTTCGCCTGGGTGATTAACGCCGAGGATAAAGCCGAAATGCGTCCGCTGAAGGTCGCCGGGCAGATCGGCCAGCAGTTCCAGATTGCCTCCGGCGTGAAGCCCGGTGAGCGAGCGATTACTGACGGTGCGCAGCGCGTGCAGCCAGGCGCAACCGTCCAGATATTGAATTAAGGAGCCATCATGCTGACGTTTTTCATCAAACGCCCGCGCTTTGCGATGGTGATTGCGCTGGTCATCACCCTGCTGGGGGCCATCGCGCTGAGGATTATTCCGGTGGAGCAGTACCCGCAGATCACCCCGCCGGTCGTGAATGTGTCAGCGTCATGGCCGGGCGCCAGCTCGGCTGACGTGGCGGAGGCCATCGCCACGCCGCTGGAAACGCAGCTGAACGGCGTGGATCACATGCTCTATATGGAGTCCACCAGTTCGGATGAGGGCTCTTACAGCCTGAACATCACCTTTGCGGCGGGCACCGATCCGGATCTCGCCGCCATCGACGTGCAGAACCGCGTGGCGCAGGCCGTGGCGCAGCTGCCGACCGAGGCGCAGCAAAACGGCGTGCAGGTGCGCAAGCGGGCCACCAACCTGATGATGGGGGTAAGCCTTTACTCACCGAACAACACCCACACGCCGCTGTTCGTCAGCAACTACGCCAGCACCCAGGTGCGCGAGGCGCTGTCGCGTCTGCCGGGCGTCGGGCAGGTACAGATGTTTGGCGCACGGGACTACAGCATGCGCATCTGGCTGAGGCCGGACCGCATGAACGCCCTGAACGTGACCAGCGATGACGTGGCGCAGGCGCTGCGCGAGCAGAACGTGCAGGGGGCGGCGGGCCAGGTCGGCACGCCGCCGGTGTTTAACGGCCAGCAGCAGACGCTGACCATTAACGGGCTGGGGCGCTTAAACCAGGCCGACGACTTTGCCAATATCATTATCCGCGCCGGGGAGATGGGGCAGCTGGTGCGCCTGAAGGACGTCGCCACCATCGAGCTTGGCTCGCGCAGCTACAGCTCTGGCGCGCAGCTGAACGGGCACGACTCCGCCTACCTCGGCATCTACCCGACGCCGTCCGCTAACGCCCTGCGCGTGGCCGATGCGGTGCGCGCGGAGCTGGAACGGTTATCCACGCGCTTCCCGGACGATCTGGTCTATGAAGTCAAATTCGACACCACCTCGTTTGTGGCCGCCACCATCAAAGAGATTGGCGTCTCGCTGGCGCTGACGATGCTGGCGGTGGTGGTCGTGGTGTCCCTGTTCCTGCAAAGCTGGCGCGCGACGCTGATTGTCGCCCTTGCCATTCCGGTGTCGCTGGTGGGCACCTTCGCGGTGCTCTATACGCTCGGCTACTCCGCCAATACGCTGAGCCTGTTCGCCATCATTCTGGCGCTGACCATGGTGGTGGATGACGCCATCGTGGTGGTGGAGAGCGTCGAAACGCTGATGGCGGAAGGGCAGAGCCGCACGGCGGCGACCGCGCTGGCGCTGCGCCAGATTGCCGGGCCAGTGATTGCCACCACGCTGGTGCTGCTGGCGGTGTTTGTACCGGTGGCGCTCCTGCCAGGGATCGTGGGCGAGCTGTACCGCCAGTTCGCGGTGACGCTCTCGACCGCCGTCACGCTCTCAAGCCTGGTGGCGCTGACCCTGACGCCCGCGCTCTGCGCGCTGCTGCTGCGCCCGCGACCGGCACAGCCCGCCGCCGTTTTCCGTGGGTTCAACCGCGGGCTGGACGCCACGCGCACGCTTTACACCCGGATCGTGAGCGTGTTCAACCTCCGTCCGTGGCTGGCGCTGCTGGCCACCGCAGGCGCGGCGGCGGTGGTGGTATTCAGCTTTATGTCGATGCCAAAGGGCTTCCTGCCCCAGGAGGATCAGGGCTACTTCTTCGCCAGCGTCCAACTGCCGGAGGCAGCCTCGCTGGAGCGCACCGAAGCGGTGATGACCACCGCGCGCGAGCTGATCGCTAAAAACCCGGCGGTAGAAGACGTGATTCAGGTCTCCGGGTTTAACATCCTCAACGGCACCAGCGCATCGAACGGCGGGTTTATCTCCATCATGCTCAAAGACTGGAGCGAGCGTCCGCCGCTGGATGAGGTGATGGGCACCCTTCAGCGACAGCTGCTGGCCCTGCCGGAAGCCACCATCATGACCTTTGCGCCGCCGACGCTGCCGGGGCTGGGCAACGCCTCCGGCTTCGACCTGCGCATTCAGGCGCAGGCGGGGCAAAGCCCGGCGGAGCTGGAGCGCGTGACGCGTGAGGTGCTGGCGAAAGCCAACCAGCACCCGCAGCTGAGCCGCGTGTTCACCACCTGGAGCAGCAACGTGCCGCAGATGACGCTCACCGTTGACCGCGAGCGCGCGGCCCGCCTCGACGTGCCGGTGTCACGCATCTTCAGCAGCCTGCAAACCGCCTTTGGCGGCACGCGCGCTGGGGATTTCAGCGTCAACAACCGCGTCTACCACGTAGTGATGCAGAACGAAATGCAGTGGCGCGAGCGCGCGGAGCAAATCAGCGAGCTGTTCGTGCGCAGCAACAGCGGCGAGCGGGTGCGTCTGAGCAACCTCGTCACCATCACGCCGACCGTCGGCGCGCCATTTATTCAGCAGTACAACCAGTTCCCGTCGGTATCGGTGAGCGGCTCGGCAGCGGAAGGGGTGAGCAGCAGCACCGCAATGGCGGCGATGGGCGAGATTCTGGCGGAAAACCTGCCAGCCGGGTACGACTACGCCTGGAGCGGCATGTCGTATCAGGAGCAGCAGACCGGCAATCAGGCGATATGGATTGTGCTGGCGGCGGTGGTGATGGCGTGGCTGTTCCTCGTCGCCCAGTATGAGAGCTGGACGCTGCCGGCGAGCGTGATGCTCTCGGTGCTGTTCGCCATCGGCGGGGCGCTGGTCTGGCTGTGGCTGGCGGGCTATGCCAACGACGTGTACGTGCAGATTGGTCTGGTGCTACTGATAGCCCTCGCCGCCAAGAACGCAATTCTTATCGTGGAGTTTGCCCGCGCCCGGCGCATGGACGGAATGGCGATTGTCGATGCCGCACGGGAGGGAGCATCGCGCCGCTTCCGCGCGGTAATGATGACCGCCGTGTCGTTCATTATCGGCGTCCTGCCGATGATGCTGGCGACCGGGGCGGGTGCCCAGAGCCGCCGCATCATCGGCACTACGGTCTTCAGCGGCATGCTGGTGGCGACCGTGGTGGGGATAGTGTTCATCCCGGCGCTGTTCGTGCTGTTCCAGCGCCTGCGCGAGTGGGGCCACGGCATTACGGACTCGTCGCCCACAGCTCACAGTGCTTCTGCACCAGAGAAATCAGCGAGCCGCCATCGGCGATAAAGTCCCGCATGCGCTGCGCCTCGCTCTTGCCCTGCTTTAACAGCAGGGCAATTTCCTTGATGGCGCTTGTCGCGCCGAGCTTCTCGGCGGACGGCGCAACCTGCTCGAGCAGCCAGGCGATATCTTCCGCCACGGTTTTGTGCTCGCCGGTATGCACGTCTGTCAGAATGCCTTCCAGCCCGTAGCGACAGGCCTGAAAACGGTTAAAGCGATACAGCAGAAAATCCCGTTCCTGATGCTTATACGGCCGCGCGGTCAGCAGCCAGTGCGACGTCGCCTGAATAAGCCCGGCGATGTTAATCGCGTGGCCGAGCGTCAGCGGGGTATCCATCACCCGTACCTCAACGGTGCCAAAATGCGGGCTGGGGCGGATGTCCCAGTGCAGATCCTTAATGCTGTCGATCATGCTGGTGGAGCTCAGGCGGCGGAACAGCCCCTCGAACTCCTGCCAGCTGTTGACCCACGGCATCTGTCCGTTATCCGGGAAGCCCGAGAAGATGTTGAGACGCGATGAGGCGAACTTCGTGTCCGTGCCCTGCATATACGGTGATGCGGCGGCCAGGGCGATAAAGTGCGGCACAAAGCGCGACAGGCCGTGCAGTAGATAAATTGCGTCGTCCCCGGTCCGACAGCCGACGTGTACGTGCTGGCCGAACACCGTCGCCTGCAAAATCAGATAGCCAAAGCGCTCCAGCGTGACGTTATAGCGCTCGTCGTCACACACCTCCTGACGCTGCCACTTCTGGAACGGGTGCGTTCCGCCGCCGCAGATCTGGATGTGATGCTCCGCCGCCGCGCGCAGGATGCTCTGCTGCATCACCGAGAACTGCGCCGCTGCCTGGTCGATGGTCTGGCACACGCCGGTGGCGATTTCGAGCATGCTTTCGGTGATATCGTGTTTGACTTCGCCCCCTTTGATGTCGTCTTTGACGGCGGCGATGAGGGCAGAGGAGTCCTGGCTCAGATCGTAACCCGGCGGGTTAACCACCTGGAGTTCGAGCTCAATGCCGAGGGTATAAGGTTCAGAGGATTTGAAGTCGGGTAAGGGCATGGCGCACTCCGTTGTCTGTTATGAGTTGAGTATAGACAATGGGCGTGGCGCGCTCTTTTCAGGGTGGTATAACTGATAGCAGGCTTAGCAAAAGGGGAGTGACCCATGTCTGACTATCCAACCATTGCGCTGACAGGACCCGGTGCGATTGGGACCACCATCGCCGCGGTGCTGCATGAAGCGGGCCGCACGCCGCTGCTGTGTGGTCGCACCGCGCATCCGGAACTGCGGCTGCG
>ERZ773138.3046-NODE-3046-length-11380-cov-6.101545_pt1 | contig 11380 bp, 10 predicted proteins | sample MGYA00511114_ERZ773138 | MGnify/ENA primary metagenome ERZ773138 (study PRJEB29015, sample SAMEA2737805) | human gut metagenome | biome: human gut; feature: human-associated habitat; material: faeces | place: China | collected 2012 ...
TCCTTCTCCGCCGCCACGAACCGTCCGTCCACCAGCACGTCGATGCACGAGAGCAGCCGGTCCGTTGCCTGGCACCGGGGATGGGACCCATCCCGCAGCAGCTCGTCCTCCAGCCGGAAGCCGGTGAAGCACCAGATGCTCTTGTCCGGATACCGCCGCCGGACCTCCTGCAGAAGCGGCAGCAGGTCCCGCTGGTTCTCCGGCTCAAAGGGCTCGCCCCCCAGCACCGTCAGCCCGTTGATATAGGGCTTGTCCAGCTCGGCGAAAATCTCCGCCCGGGTGTCATCGGTGAAGGGCTTTCCATAGTGAAAGTCCCAGGTCTGGGGCTGGAAGCAGTCCGGGCAGTGGTTGGTGCAGCCGGACACGAACAGGGTCACCCGGACCCCGATGCCGTTGGCAATATCACATTTTTTCAGATTGCCATAGTACACGATATTGCTCCTTTTAGGTAATATATACTACTAAACGGCGGAAGGAAACCCCTTACAGGTGCAGCACCCGGTCCTTGATCTCCTGGGTGCGGCCCTGGTTCCAGAACTGGGTGCCGATATAGCCGCAGGTGCGGCGGGCCACGTTCATCTTATCCTGGTCGGTATTGCCGCACTGGGGACATTTCCAGATGAGCTTGCCGTCCTCCTCCACGATCTGAATCTCGCCGTCCCAGCCGCAGACCTGGCAATAGTCGCTTTTGGTGTTCAGCTCGGCGTAGATGATGTGGTCATAGATGAACTTCATCACCTCCAGCACGGCGGGGATGTTGTTCTGCATATCCGGCACCTCCACATAGCTGATGGCGCCGCCGGGGGAGAGGTGCTGGAACTGGGCCTCGAATTTGAGCTTGTCAAAGGCGTTGATCTCCTCCGTCACGTTGACGTGGTAGCTGTTGGTGATATAGCCCTTGTCCGTGATGCCCTCAATGATGCCGAACCGGCGCTGGAGACACTTAGCGAACTTGTAAGTGGTGGATTCCAGCGGTGTGCCGTACAGAGAATAGTCGATGTTTTCGGCTTTCTTCCACTCGGCACACTTGTCGTTCATCTTCTGCATGATGGACAGGGCGAACGGCGTGGCGGCGGGGTCGGTATGGCTCTTGCCGGTCATGTACTTCACGCACTCATAGAGTCCGGCGTAGCCGAGGGAGATGGTGGAGTAGCCGTCGTAGAGCAGGCGGTCGATGGGCTCGCCCTTCTTGAGGCGGGCGCAGGCACCGTACTGCCAGAGGATGGGCGCGGCGTCGGAGAGCGTACCGCGCAGGCGGTCGTGGCGGCAGCGCAGCGCACGGTGACACAGCTCGAGCCGGTCTTCAAAAATATCCCAGAATTTTTCGATGTTGCCGCCGGAGGACAGCGCGACATCGGGCAGATTGATGGTCACGACGCCCTGATTGAAGCGGCCGTAATACTTGTGCTTGCCCGGCTCGTAGTTGCCGGCGTTGGCGATGTTGCCCACGCCCGCGTCGGTGAAGCGGTCGGGCGTGAGGAAGCTGCGGCAGCCCATGCAGGGATACACGTCGCCCTTGAGCTCGAGCATTTTCTTTTCGCTGATGTAATCGGGCACCATACGGCGCGCCGTGCATTTTGCGGCAAGCTTTGTGAGATAATAGTAGGGCGAATCCTCGTGGATGTTGTCCTCCTCGAGCGTGTAGATGAGCTTGGGGAACGCGGGCGTGACCCACACGCCCTGCTCGTTCTTCACACCCTCGTAGCGCTGGAGCAGCATCTCCTCGATGATGAGCGCGAGATCGCGCTTCTCCTGCTCGCTGCGCGCCTCGTTGAGGTACATGAATACGGTGATGAAGGGGGCCTGTCCGTTCGTGGTCAGGAGCGTAACGACCTGATACTGGATCGTCTGCACGCCGCGGCGGATCTCCTCGCGCAGGCGCTTTTCCACGATGCGGGCGATCTTCGTCTCATCCTGCGCGACGCCAAGCTCCTCGATCTCGGCAAGCACCTGCTTGCGGATCTTCTGACGCGAAACGTCCACAAAGGGCGCGAGGTGCGTGAGCGAGATGCTCTGCCCGCCGTACTGGTTGCTCGCCACCTGCGCGACGATCTGCGTGGCAATGTTGCAGGCGGTGGCGAAGGAATGCGGACGCTCGATGAGCGTTCCGGTGATGACGGTGCCGTTCTGCAGCATATCCTCGAGGTTCACGAGGTCGCAGTTGTGCATGTGCTGGGCATAGTAATCCGTGTCGTGGAAGTGGATGATGCCCTCCTCATGTGCCTTGACGATGTCCTCGGGCAGGAGGATGCGGTTGGTCAGGTCGCGGCTGACCTCGCCCGCCATGTAGTCGCGCTGCGTGGAGTTGACGACGGGGTTCTTGTTGCTGTTCTCCTGCTTGGCCTCCTCGTTGTTGCACTCGATGAGGGTGAGGATCTTGTCGTCCGTCGTGTTGCTCTTGCGCACGAGCGAGCGGGTGTAGCGGTAGGTGATGTAGCGCTTGGCGACCTCAAACGCGCCGTGCGCCATGATCTGATGCTCGACGAAGTCCTGGATCTCCTCGACCGTGGGGGCGCGGCCCAGACCCTGACAGGCCAGCTCCACGCTTTCGGCGATGCGCTGGATCTGGACCGGCGTCATGCGCGCGTCCTCCTCTGTGGCGGCGTTTGCCTTGGTGACGGCGGCGATGATCTTGACGATGTCGAACTCGACCTCCGCGCCGTTTCTTTTGATGACCTTCATGGCTGGCAGCTCTCCCTTACTCTAAAATATCCGATAAAATCTATCCTACAACACAATATCTTGTGGCAGTTGACCGTCTGCATTTCAAATTATGGCATACTCTCGCGCACAATGCAAGAGGTTTTTGAAATTTTCTCACAATATCTTGTGGTAGCCGAAAACAAGTATAGACTAAATGTGGTGGAATTGCCGTAGCTTTTGCAACAAAGCCGATAAATCGCGGCACTTTTTTCCCGTTTTTCCGCCGCACAGAAAATTTACCTTGCAAAAAGCGAACACTTCTGGTATTATATCAGTCTGTGGGTCTTTGCTTGAGCCCGCAAGAACGAAAGAAGCCTTTCGGAGGTCATGATAGATGGCAGCAAAAAAGAACGATCCCAGGCGTGAGGCGCGCATCGCCAAGAATAACCGCAACCTGAACAGCGCCCTGACGCTCTTCACCGCCGGTTTCATTGCAGAGTTTTACCTTCTGCTCATCAACCAATACTTTGTCAAGGGCTCCGTCGATCAGGTCGTTGCGATCGCAGGTTATCTTGAGGTCATGGCCATTGTCGGCGCGGCCGCGTTCGGCGCGGGCGTTGTGCTCACGGCCATGCGCCGGAAATGGACGCGCTTTGCCGCGGCCGGCAAGTGGCTGCTGGGTCTCGGCCTGTTCTTTGGCGTGTCCTCTCTCCTGATGCGCAGGGTCTACCCGATGGGAACGACGGTCATGTGCATTCTCGTGCCCGTGCTGATGCTGCTGGCGGTCGTGTTCCTGCTCTATCAGCACGAGTTCGCCGTGCAGACCATCGCCCTGACGCTGGCAATCGCCTCCGCTGTTCTGCTCAATCACGGCAGCTCCTCCATGCCCGCTCTGGTGACCGCCTTCTGCTGGGCCGCTATGGTGTTCGTTGCCGCTCTGCTCGTGCTGACCGTGATGCTGCAGAAGCATGAGGGTTCCTACAAGGGGACCGCCATTTTCCCCGCCAAGACCAATTATGCGCTCACCTGCGCGGTGCTGGTGCTGAGCATCGCCGCCATCGCGGTGTCGCTGTTCGCGGGCCTCGCGTACTATGTGATCTGGGGCGCGGCGGTGCTGCTGTTCGTGCTGGCCGTTTGGTACACGGTAAAGATGCTGTAAAAACCGAACACAGAGGAGGGACGCGCGGGCGTCCCTCTTTCTTTTTTCCTCCGCTTGCATTGCCGTGGGGGATTTGCTATAATCATATCACTGTTTTTTCCAATTCATTTCGTGAGGTGTTTTTTATGCATGAGCTTGAACGTCAATATCATATCCACTGCGCACAGGGCGAGGTGGGCCGCTATGTAATCCTGCCCGGTGACCCGGGCCGCTGCCCGTCCATCGCCGCGCTGTTCGATAATCCCGTCAAGGTCGCGCAGAACCGCGAGTACACCACCTACACCGGCACGCTGCTCGGCGAGAAGGTCTCGGTCTGCTCCACCGGCATCGGCGGCCCCAGCGCGTCCATCGCGATGGAGGAGCTGCATCAGCTCGGCGCGGATACCTTCATCCGCACCGGCACCTGCGGCGGCATCGACATCAACGTGAAGTCCGGCGACGTGGTCGTCGCCACCGGCGCGATCCGCTACGAGCACACCTCGCTGGAGTATGCGCCCATTGAGTACCCCGCCGTGGCAAACTTCGACGTGACGCTCGCGCTGCGTCAGGCGTCGGAGAACCTCGGCTACCGCACGCACACCGGTGTCGTGCAGTGCAAGGACAGTTTCTACGGGCAGCACAGCCCCGAGAAGAGCCCCGTCTACTATGAGCTTCTGCAGAAGTGGGAGAGCTGGAAGCGTCTCGGCGTCAAGGCCAGCGAGATGGAGTCTGCCGCGCTCTTCGTCGTGGCCGACGCGCTTGGCTGCCGCTGCGGCTCGTGCTTCCATGTGGTCTGGAATCAGGAGCGCGAGAAGGCCGGTCTCGATCAGGACATGAGCGAGGACACCAGCTCCTCCGTCAAGGTCGCGGTCGAGGCGCTCAAGCTCATCATTCGCCGCGACCACGAGCTCGCGGCGCTGCCGAACCATGAGCAGAAGCTGCTGGACAAGTAAAACCGCTTTCCGGAGGACTGTACCATGAGCAAAAAAGTCATCGGCATCCTCGGCGGCATGGGGCCTCTGGCGACCGCCGACCTCTTTCAGAAGATCACACTGCACACCGTCGCCGCGTGCGACCAGGCGCATCCGCGCGTGTGCATCGACTCGAACACGGACATTGCCGACCGCACGGCGGCGCTGCTCCACGGCGGCGAGGACCCCGTGCCGGAGATGATCAAGAGCGCGAAGCGGCTCGAGAGCATCGGTGCGGATTTCCTCATCATGCCCTGCAACACCGCACACAACTACTATGAGCAGGTCTGCGAGGCCGTGACCATTCCCGTGCTGCACATGATCGCGCTCACGCGCGACGCGCTGAAGGAGCGCGGCGTGAAGTGCGCGGGGCTGCTCGCGACCGACGGCACGGTGCAGACCGGCATCTATCAGCGCACCTTTGAGCAAAGCGGCGTTGCATTGCTCACGCCGGACAGCGCCGCCGATCAGGCCGCGGTGATGGACGTCATCTACAACGGCGTCAAGGCCGGCGACCTGACGCATGACGTCACCGCGTTCCGCGCGGCCTGTGAGCATCTGCTCGCGCGCGGCGCCGAGGTGCTGATCCTCGGCTGCACAGAGCTGCCGCCCGCGTTCGAGCTTTACCATCTCGACTATCCAAACGTTGACCCCACGCTGGAGCTGGCGCTCGGCGCCATCCGCGCGGCAGGCTGCGAGACCAAATAAATGTTCAGGACCCCGCTGCGCGGTCTGCGCCGCCGTACCGGCTGTCCCTTCGCTGTGCGGCCGGAAGGAGATGTTTTTTCATGGATGAGAGAAAGCTGCTGATCGCGGACGATTCCGAGCTGAACCGCGCGATCCTTGTGAGCGTGTTGGAGAAGAACTTCGATATTCTCGAGGCCGCCGACGGCAAGGAGGCCATCGCCACGCTCGCGGCGCACGAGGGCAATATCGCCGCGCTGCTGCTGGATGTTGTGATGCCCGAGGCGGACGGCTTCGAGGTGTTGGAGGAAATGAACCGCCGCGGGTGGATCGACGAGATCCCCACCATCATGATCTCCGTGGAAACGGGCGGCAGCTACATCGACCGCGCCTTTCAGCTCGGCGCGGCGGACTATGTCAGCCGTCCCTTCGTGCCCAATATGATCCGCCGCCGCGTCATCAACGCCATCCTGCTCCACACCAAGACGCGGAAGCTGACGGGACTCATCGCCGACCACTTCTACCGCCGCGAGCGGAACACCGACATTCTTGCCGCCATTCTCGGCTACGCGGTGGAGGCACGCAGCGGCGAGAGAGGCACGCACATGACAAATGTCAGCCGCATCACGGGACTGCTGCTGCACCGCCTGCTGGAACGGACGGACCGCTGCCCCATCGGGCCGGAGGATATCGAGACCGTCTGCATCGCCTCGAGCCTGCACGATATCGGCAAGCTCCTCATCCCCGAGGGCATCCTGACCAAGCCCACCGCGCTCACGCCGGGTGAGTTCGACATCGTCAAGCAGCACACGCGGCTGGGCGCGAAGATCATCTCCGACCTGCCGATCTATCAGAATGAAACGATCATCAAATACGCTCTTGAGATCTGCCGCTGGCACCACGAGCGCTGGAACGGCGAGGGCTATCCTGACGGCCTCAAGGGCGAGGATATCCCCATCGCCGCGCAGGTCGTCTCTCTTGCCGACGCTTACGACGCGCTGACGAGCAAGCGCTGCTACAAGGAGGCGCTTTCCCACGAGAAATCGCTCGAAATGATCCGCGGCGGCGAATGCGGCAACTTCAACCCGCTGCTGCTGGAATGCCTGAATGACATTGCCGACACCCTCAAGCACAGCGCAGGGGCCGAGGCCGCCGCGGAGCCGCCTGCGTACCGTTGGGCGAAGGAGCTCATCTGGAAGCCGGACGGCAGTCGGCAGGAGCTCTCCTCTGCGCGCATGACGAAGCAGGTGGAGCAGGAGCTGTCCAAGCGGCGCTTTTTCAGCGACCTGACGGAGGAGTTCTGGTTTGAATTTACCCGCCATCCGGACGCGGTCGCTCTCTCTGCCGGCGCGGCCCGCCGCACCGGTCTGCCGCGCGTCATCGTCGGCCCGCTCAGCTGTACGCAGCTCTGCTCGGTCGTGAGCGCAGACACGATCCAAGCCATGCGGAACCGCCTGCTCTGCGCCGCCTCCGACGAGACCTATTTGGAGTTTGAGACTGAGCTGACGCTCGACGGCCATCCCAGTCTCTGCCAGATCGCCATACAGATCACCTGGGCCTCGGACGAGCCGGGCCGCTTCAGCAGCCTTTTCGGCCGGGTGCTGGACATTGGCGAGCGCTGCCGCCGGCTGGAGGATTACCGGCAGGCCTTTGCCGCCCCTGTGCTTCATCCGGCGCTCCTGCCGGTCACAGTGGGCGCGGACCATGTGCTGCGCATCACGGGCGAACAAGTCATCGGCGTGCTGGAGAGCTGCCGCAGTATGTTCGGCACCGTCCGCCTTGTGGACCCGGAGATCTGTATGCAGCTCACCGACACCTCAGACGGCGCGGTCGTGGAAAAAAGTGAGCACTGCTATGCCATCTGGAACAAGACGCAGCGCTGCGAGCACTGCATCTCGCAGGAGGTCATCCGCACCCGCCGTGCCCAGACAAAGGTCGAGGCCGTGGGCGACAAGGTGTTCTACGTCCACGCCGTATGCGTTGAGGTGGACGGAACGCCCTACGCACTCGAGCTGGTCAGCCCCATCCGCATGGAAGACCTGCGCGGCGACGAGGACGCGAGCGTGCTCAATCAGCTGCTTCTGCGCAACCGGCAGGTCTACATCGACTCGGCCACCCATGTTTACAACCGCCGTTACTTCGACGACCGCCTGCGCGATCTGGACGGTGAGTTCACGCTCGCCATGCTCGACCTGGACCATTTCAAGCACATCAACGACACCTATGGCCATCTCGCCGGCGACGCCGCGCTTTCCCGCGCGGCACAGGCCATCCGCTCCGCGATCCGCACCGGCGACGAGCTGGTCCGCTACGGCGGCGACGAGTTCCTCCTGCTCTTCCACGATATGCCGCGGAACGCGCTGAAAAAGAAGCTGGAAAGCATCCGCGCCGCGGTGGAAAGCCTTGAATTTCCGGAATACCCCGGCCTGCGCATCACCGTGAGCATCGGCTGTGCACACGCCGTCGGTCCGCTCGCCGACACCGTTCAAAAGGCGGACCAGGCACTCTACCATGCCAAGGCTGCCAAAAACCGTACTGTGCTCTACAAGGAGGACCTCCAATGACCATCCGCGAATTTTACACGCTCGTCGGCGGCAGCTATGACGACATGTCTGAGCGCTTCCCGAGCGACGCGCTCATTCTGCGCTTTCTGACCATGCTCCCGCAGGACGGGAGCATGGAGCTGCTTGCCCGCTCGGTGGACGCCGCGGACGCGAAAACCGCGTTTCGCGCGGTCCACACGCTCAAGGGCGTCGCGCTCAATCTGGGCTTGACCGCGCTCGCGGGCGTCTGCTCCGAGATGACCGAAGCGCTGCGCGGCAGCGATACGCTGCCCGCCTCCGCGCCCGCGCTCTTCGAGGCCGTGCAGCGCGAATATGACAAAGTGACCGGCGCGCTCGTGCAGCTCACCGCATGAGCGGCACGGAACGGCCCGCCCGCATCGAGCTGATGGACGCTCTGCGCGGCCTTGCCGTGTGTCTGATGGTGCTCCATCACTTTCTCTATGACCTGTGCGCGTTTCTCGGCGCGCCGTGGTGGCTGTTCACCAACCCGGTGTTCGACGTGCTGCACTACTTCTTTGCGGGGCTGTTCATCTTCCTCTCCGGCATCAGCTCGGATTTCTCGCGCAGCAACCTCAAGCGCGGCGCAAAGGCGATGGCACTCGCCCTCGGCATCACGCTCGTGACCTATTTTATGAACATGACCATCGTGTTCGGCGTGCTGCATCTGCTTGCAAGCTGTATGCTGCTCTTCGGCCTGACACGCGGATTCTGGGAGGCGCTGCCCGCGTGGGTGCTGCCGGTCCTCTGTCTCGCGCTCATCTTCCTCACCGCGCCCTGCGCGGACGGCGTGACCACGCAGACGCCGCAGCTGTGGCTCTTCGGCTTCACCACGCCCGACTTCGCCTCGGCGGACTATTTCCCGCTGCTGCCGTGGTTCTTCGTGTTCCTGCTCGGCACCTGGGCAGGGCGCTATGTCAAGGCGGGCCGCCTGCCGCAGTGGTTCTACACGGCCAAAGCGCCGCGTCTCGCCCTCGTCGGGCGTCACGCGCTGCTCCTTTACGTTCTGCACCAGCCCTTGCTCTACGCGCTCACCATGCTGCTCCGGCTCATTTTTATCCGATAGGAGGTCCGCGATGTACTACGGAGAGATCAAAAACTGCGACATTGCCAACGGCGAGGGCGTCCGCGTGACGCTTTTCGTCTCCGGCTGCACCAACCGCTGCAAAAACTGCTTTCAGCCGCAGACATGGGCGTTTGACTACGGTCAGCCCTTTACCGCCGAAACGGAGGAGGCTCTGCTGCAAATGCTCGCGCCCGCCTATATCAACGGTCTCACGCTTCTTGGCGGCGAACCGTTCGAACCCGAAAATCAACGCGGGCTGCTGCCCTTCCTGCGCCGCGTGCGCGAAAGATTGCCGGGCAAGACCATCTGGGCCTTCACCGGCTTCACCTGGGAGCAGCTGCACACCGACGGCTCCCATCCCCGCTGCGAGGTCACGGACGAGCTGCTCTCGCTCGTTGACGTGCTCGTGGACGGGCGCTTTGTGGAGGAACTGCACGACATCTCGCTCCGCTTCCGCGGCTCGAGCAACCAGCGCATCATCGACGTGCCGCGCACGCTGTCGAGCGGCGGCATCACACTCTGGGAGGATCAATAAACCATGGCTCAAGTCAAGATCAAGAAGTTAGACCCCAACGCTACCATTCCCACCAGCGGCTCCGCGTTTGCCGCCGGTTATGACCTCTATGCCTGCCTGAGCGGCGACGGCGAGGTGACCATCCCTGCGCACCACACCGTTATGGTGCCGACCGGCATCGCCGTGGCGCTGCCCGAGGGCACCTTCGGCGGCGTGTTTGCCCGCAGCGGACTGGCGAGCCGCGAAGGGCTGCGTCCCGCAAACTGCGTCGGCGTTGTGGACAGCGACTACCGCGGCGAGTGCTTTATCGCCCTCCACAACGATGCGGAGGAGCCGCGCACCGTCCGCACGGGCGAGCGCATCGCGCAGCTCGTCCTGCTGCCCTATCTGCCCATCGAGTTCGACGAGGTCGCCGATCTGCCCGAGACCGCGCGCGGCGAGGGCGGATTTGGCTCCACAGGTAGGTGAGCGCGCATGAATCCAACAAACAGAGCCGCGCTTGTCACCGGCTCCTCGCGCGGCATCGGCCGCGCCATCGCCGCACAGCTTGCCCGTGAGGGCTATGCCGTCGGCATCAACTATTACGAGCGGCGGGATAAGGCCGAGGAGCTTGCCGCGCAGCTTGCCCGTGAGGGCTGCCGCGCGCTCGCTGTGCAGGCAGACGTCTCGAAGCGTGATGAGGTCAACGCGATGGTCAAGACGGTCGAGGATACCTTCGGCCCGATCTCCGTGCTGGTCAATAATGCGGGCGTCGCCGGTCAGGCGCTCTTTCAGGATGTGACCGACGCGCTGTGGGAGCGCTACTTCGCCGTCAATCTCAACGGCGCGCGCAACACCATTCAGGCCGTTCTGCCGCATATGCTGCACGAAAAGGCCGGCGTGATCGTCAACATTTCCTCTATCTGGGGCCAGCACGGCGCGAGCTGCGAGGTGACCTATTCCTGCACGAAGCACGCGCTCATCGGTCTCACGCGCTCACTTGCGATGGAGCTTGCTCCCAGCGGCATCCGCGTCAACTGCGTCGCCCCCGGCGTGATCGACACCGACATGGTGCAGGTGCTCGGGCCGGAGGTGCTGCATGACCTCGCCGAGCAGACGCCCCTCGGACGGCTGGGCACGCCGCAGGACATCGCCAACGCGGTAGCGTTCCTCGCCTCGGAAAAGGCATCCTTCATCACCGGGCAGGTACTGACCGTGGACGGTGCGTTTGTCGGATAACCTCAACGAATGAAAGCAAGGGAAGCGAAGCCATTTCATGGCTTCCCTTCCCTCTGCCTTCCCCGGTCACAAAAAGAAAAGCGACGGTCTTTAGACCGTCGCTTTCGTGTTGGCGCTACCTATCTTTCCGGGCCGTTTCCAGCCAAGTATTGTGGGCAGAAGCGAGCTTAACTTCCGTGTTCGGGATGGGAACGGGTGGACCCTCGCCCTAATCAGCACCAACTGCTGTATTGCAACTGCATCTCTACAGTAACAAACCTTTATCCGATTGTCAAGTCGTGCCGAGTGGCACGTTCAAGCGTTTTGCACAGCAAAACCTTGCCGCAGGGCGAATTCATTTCGCCCGAGGATTTTTTGTCCTCAAGGGTTCCCGAAAAAGCATTGCTTTTTTGGGATGGTGACCCGTACCGGATTCGAACCGATGTTAACGGCGTGAGAGGCCGCTGTCTTAACCACTTGACCAACGGGCCATGCCTTGCGTCGTGGGGTCCCCACTGGATGGTGCTCCCATCCAGTGGGATGGTACACCTTCAGGGACTCGAACCCTGGACACCCTGATTAAGAGTCAGGTGCTCTACCAGCTGA
>ERZ773138.3052-NODE-3052-length-11356-cov-7.556411_pt1 | contig 11356 bp, 8 predicted proteins | sample MGYA00511114_ERZ773138 | MGnify/ENA primary metagenome ERZ773138 (study PRJEB29015, sample SAMEA2737805) | human gut metagenome | biome: human gut; feature: human-associated habitat; material: faeces | place: China | collected 2012 ...
CTGTCGGTCTCATCCTCAGTGCCTTGCATTTTGCTAATTCTGACACACCTTAAAGAGGCTGTATTAAAACTTTCGTTTTGACACACCGCCTTAATCTTTATTTTAGCTCATCAAATTGTTTTTTCAATTTATATAAGTTTGATTCATGGTTTGCTATATCTGCCCGATAGTTCTTATAGAATTGAAGTATATGTTGATATTTCACATTTGAAGTAAGGTCTTCAATGTGATTGAAATCATTCTTGAATATGATAGGATAAAGTTCATTTTTTTCATCGGCAGACAGTTCATGTATTGCTTCTCGCCATTTTTGTGTGTATCCTAAATGTTCAAAGAATAGCCTAAAAAGAAGAAATGTTTCTGGCATTATTAGTAACTCCATATATTCTTCTTCGTTACGTCCAAAAGCTTTTTCAAAAAAAGACATTCCACGCCCTATTTTACCCTTAGTTGCATTCAAAATTGCTTGTACAGCCCGGATATATTTGCGATTCCAGTATATACCTATATAATCCCTATCATGGCTATGCTCATTTCGTATGGGATGGTATTTCATTGGAAATGAGTATATGCTTACGTTTAGTTTCTCACACAAGTCCACATTAACCCTTAAACGATGATACAAATCTTCAGGTTTGTCATCAAAGTTATATAGCAGATAGTTTGAGAAATCTTTAAAACCATGTTTTACACTCAAATTAATGGCTTTTGTATACGCTGCTTCTGTCTTTACGTTATCAAAAGCGATGCGTAATGGACGCACAGGTATTTTTGACAGTAATGAAACACGTTCCTCTGTGAAGAGGCGAGCATCAACTCCTTGATTGAAATCCACATATCGTAGGCGTCCTTTCTGACGAGCATATATTTTCTCGAAGAAAGTAGCAAAATCCTTGTATGTCTCTATTAATGCTTTCTTTGTACAAGTCTCAGGGTGAAGCAAACCATGTTCCTCTCGTAAAGCGTATATCCGTGTGCGTTCAGCTTCATTGAGACTTTTTATATCATTAATTTCTTTTAGCAATTTCCAGCACTTGCGTATATAAGCACGGTCATTCATTCCTAATTTAAGATTGCGTACTGCTATCTTGTATTGATTTGGTTCTATGTATTTTGCCTTAGGGGTAAAGCCGCAAGAACGAATGTCTTCAATAATCTGTGAAAGTTCCTTTGATGCAAGAACGTTATTATCCATAAGCAAGAGATTTTGTTTGTCACCATATAGCCGTTTGGTTCTGTCAATACGTTCTTTCAATGCCAAATATGGCTGATATTGTGGCTCTAGTATTGGAACTGCACAGAATGGGCATTTTCTTATACAGCCTCTTGTCGCATAACTAAAATATGCGGCACTGTCAACATAGACATAGTCTATTTCATCAAGAATAGAATAATCTAAAGGCAGCTCGTCAATTATATAAGGATTGTCTGCGTCAATATCTTTATAAGGTGTATGCAATGTTCCGCAATGTGGTTTTATGCCAGTTGCTTCTTCTATCTCCTTGGGTTGAATGGATGCAAGAACACCACCTACCATCAAATTATTCACATCCTTTACCATAGTCTTAGCGAAGAGAATTGTTTCTATTGTTATGTCCCAGTAGAATGTGAACAATGTGGTAACGCCGACCCAATCCCATTTAGGATGTTTTATGTATTCTTTCTTATGATAGTAGTTTTTAAAATACTCAATCCAGGGGTAGAGCAATACAGCAAAACCGGAATCTTCAAGTCCTATTTTATCTAAGTCGTTTTTTTTGCGATACTTTATATATTTTGCAATGTGGTTTGCCCGAAGTTTCCAGTTTATAGAATTGTCCATTTGGTTGAGTTTGTCAACACAATCTGATGTAATCTCATTGACTACAAATTCTTTTAAATCTCCTTTATAGAAAACCACATTGTCGCCTCGAAGCCTAAAATAAGTAGCAAGTTTCATCAGTGCTATTGGTGGAAACTTGTTCTTGTAATTTGGTTCTAAAAGCAGTACGTTGCGATTCATTTTGTTATTTCTTTTTCTATGCTTCCAATCAAGGCATCACGCATTGTTTCATCTGCAATGGCATTGCTGATGGCCGCATATATTTTCCCTATTAGTTTCTTTTCTTTTTTGTTGTATGTGGAATAGATTGGAGCATCTGTACGATAAACCGTTTTTGCCACTGTACCATTTGAACATGGTGTAACCTTTGATACTGCATTTTCCTCTTTTTTTAAAGTCGCATCTGATGGTTTCAATCGTTCAATGACACCTTTCAGAGGGGAATTTACATTTTCAATTTTTTTTGTTACATTGCACAGTTGCTTCTTTGCTTGTTCTTCCTTTTTTTGATGCTCTTCAAGTTGGCGATGCAAGTCGTCTCGTTCTTTTTGACTTGTATATCCATTCTTTTCTTTTTCCTCTATTTTTGTTCGAAGTTCGCTGCCTTTGGCTAATGTTGTTGCACTAGAACGAACTTTTTGTGCATCATAACACAATTCTTTTAATTTTAAGAAATCTTGTTTTATGCGTCGTTCAAAATCTGAGCATTCTGTGCTTTCTCCAAAATAATCGCGACGAGAATTTGGAATAAGACCCTTACTCAATGCATGTATTTCTCCAAAATAATAGAAAGAAAAACGCTGATCTTCTGTTTTCGTGAAGAATTTTTTGCAGATTTCTTCGTCTCCTATTTGGATATTTTCTTTACGTAGACGTATACCACGAGCTATATTCTTTGGCTTCATCTGACCTTTCAGACATGAAATTGTATACCATCCCCAATATATTATATTTTCGTCATCGTCTTTGGATAGTAGAAAATCCACATCCAGTATATCATCTACCTTTTTCTTTCCGCCATTGTTGTCTTCATAAATAACAGATGTATAAGGTTTGTATATTTGTTCATCATTGACATATATGTTGTATGTATCAACGGACAATCCATTTTTTTTCTTAAAATCATCTATTTTCTGACGAAATATGAAATTAGAACGAATGTCTACAGGAGCAACCATAGACAAATAGTCAGTTACACTTCTCATATCAAGCAAATCATCAGATGTCACATCCTCCATTATGACATTGAAATAGTGTGAGTCTTCATTTTCATCTGTAACGGTTGTTTTAGTTACTCGTTCTATAACCTCTGCAGCCAGTTCTTCTTTTTCTCGATCATTTATAATAAATTTCAATAATTCAGCATCCCAAACCATTTGTGTCTTGAATGGCTCCCCTTTGTAGGAAGTCTCGAAAATCAATTTATTACAATAGCCCAAACCACCAAGACGACCAATGCCACGAAATCCTTTATCTTCACCACGTCTTTTAGTTGACTTGGCAATGTTGCGCAATACTTCTACAGCTTTATTTTTTTCAATACCAGTACCGTTGTCTGATATAAATATTTGACGCATATCCATATCAATGTGAACATGTATCTCATCCTTGCCTTTTTCAAGCCAAGTGTTTTGCACTGCCTTATCTATTGCATCTGCTGCGTTTTGGATGTATTCACGATAAATAAATCGGCAATCTTCATACATACCGAGCGTTAGAGATTCAATAACATCCTTGCCAATTTCTATTTGCGAGTGCTTGTCTTCCATATTATTCGTAGTATTTGTAAATTGGATATGGAAAATATATGCATAACAATGAGCGGAATACAGGATTTTGAATAATGTATTCTCCCTGTTTAAGTCGTGTAAGCATTGTCTTGTATACAGGTGGTATGAATCTGAAATCCTCTTTAGCTATTTCTATACCATTTGTACGAGCAAATGCATGTGTCGCACAGTTCCCTTTTACTCGCTTGTGAATGTCGCTAACAAATTGTTCTGCCCCAAACAACACAATTCCCAAAGATCTGCCACGTTCTGTAATATCAAGCAACTGATGCAGAATGGGTGATGATTTCGGAACATCATTTGAAGCATATTTGTTTAGCTCATCTATAAATATAACAACCTTATCGGGGATTTCTTCGTCAAATCGCTCTGAAGAACCTAACTTTAGATTATATACAGCCCTCATAACATCACCGAACACGAACCCTTGTGATTCTTCGTCAAGTTTGGCTATATCAATAACCATAACATCATTTTTCCTGATTTCTTTAATTTGGTCACGAAGCCTTACGCTACTTCCATTGTTGCCCAGTTGCTCGGTGAACATCTGACGACATTTCTGATAACTCTTGTTGAAAAGTCTATAAAACTTGCGCCAACTAAGAACAGATATTTCTTTTCCTGCTCCACTTTGCTTACTCGTTTGCGTCTGTTCATAAAGAGCATTTTTGAAATCCTCCCATGTTTCAACCCCATTAAATTTGCCTCCTTTGGAGATAATGAAATTGATAATTGACTCAATAGTATCATTAGGGTCATCAACATTTGCAAACAACAAATCTAAACATTCTTTGTCTTCGTCTGTTTCAAAAAGATATTTGTACTGAAAAGCTTTGCCTGTCTCTAAGCGGTCTTTGATGTTTTCTTCTTTCTCATATGTATAATCCGTACAGCTCTTGGAATATGGATAGAAATATTTCACTTGCTTAAATGGTGACATTTCCAATCCAAGTTTCTCATATACGATTTCTATATGCTTTAATTCATCTGCTCGCTCATTCTTTTGGTCGATTTTCAGTAAATCAGTCCCTTTTACATTCATCATGATAAAAGCGACTGACTCTTTTTTATTACGCATTGCAACATCTTGAATAGCTTTCATTAGGAACATTGCATAAGATGTTTTGGAAGCCAAACCAGAAATGCCAGAGATATTGAGGTGTGCTCCTTCTGGACCTATCAGAAAATGAGAATTGAAGTTGACAGGAAGAATTTGTTCATTTTCTCCTTCATACATTTTGATATAGCCTGCAGGTATTGGATTTTTTATATTGTCTAATCCTAAAGCCTTCTTTATTTCTTCTGCTGAAGCAAGAGAAACCTTCTTGCCTTCTTGTACTGGTATATATATGTCCTTGTCATTACCTACGACTTTACATTTAACATAATTCATGCCGATACGATCTGTATATGATGTAGAGTCTACATCGCCAAAATCACTCGAAATGTATCCAGCCAATGCACTTGGCGAATCAGTCATATGTGAAATTTCTTCTACGACTCCAAATGTTTTGGAGTCTTGTATGTGTTCTACGACAACGACATCAAAGGGTTTAAGTTTAAGATTCACCTTTGTCCAAAAAGTAAAGTATTCTATTGTAGAAGGTTGCTTTTCTGTTGCTATAACCTTGCCGATTACTTCCATCATATTGCAGTTTTAAAATAAATTCAAAAAATAATAATCACTTTTGAATCTGCTTTTGCAGAAACATTCAGTCATGTATACCGGATATATATGATTCGCCCATCTTGGATCCGAACCATAACAAACAGGGTTTCTCTCATTGATGAGATTGGCTGTAATAGTATCTATCTCATCTGTAGAAAGACCATTTTCTGCTTCATACCCAGTCATGAGCATTTTTTCTACTTTGAGGATTCCTGCATATGGAGAGGATGTTACATTCCGATTCCTAAGGCGAACATACCAAATTGCAAAATTTACATTACCCCATTCTTCTCCCGGACTCCATAAAAAAGCAGGAGTTCTATGATACAAAGGCAATCTCGCAATTTGACCAGCACTGCTTTGGTCTTTCATGTCCTTCATCAAATTCGGATTGAATTTCTTAGATACTCCTATGACATGGCGATAGTTGTTGCGTATACGAGATAATTCTTTATAGTCTCCTGATTTCATCGGCTTATATTGTATCGAACCATCTTTTATCAAGTAATTATCTTGATTTAATAGCCTTTGAGCGACAAGTGAAGCTACAATTTTCTTCTCACATTCCACCATCTCGTCTTGAATTTTTGCGATACCTTTATTTTCAAGAGTTTCCTTCCCCTCTATTTTCGTTGAGTAGTACAACACTTTTTCTATTTGTATACCAGAAGACAACAAGTATGGGATATTATTGATTTTATTTCGCAAGTTGCTGAAAAAAACGCTGTTGTCCACCCCTTCTCCATTAGCTGTTACTGGCAAACAAATAACAGGATAAGATTCATTCGATATATGTCGAAAAGACTTGAATGTATGATTCTCATCCATCTCTCTGCAACAACAAGCTATGGAAACTTGTCCGCTAACAATAGGAAAAACTTTTTTGTCGTATTGAATGTCATCAACCTTATATACACGTCTTGAGCCATCAAGAAAAAATTTAAAAAGAGGCGCACTTCTTTTTAATATTTCTGCTCGTTGCTGCATATCACGCGGCTTAGGATCATGCACATCCTCTGCATAATCTTTTAAATTTAAATAGTGTTTTTCACAATCCTCATATTCAATCGTTGGAGTTGTTACATTGTCGTAGCAATATTTGAACGAGGTGAAACACTCACCTTGAGTCTCTTTTGCTATATAGTCAAGAATTTTTCCCATATTGAGTTGTTGCAATCCTCGCTCCGACCGAACCCCAATATCGGATTATCTATAAATATGTTTTTCCTCTACAAAAATAAAGCGTGGGATTCGCCTTTGCCCATCCCACAGCTCGAGGCTCTCGCATTGCCCAAATCGTCGAGACGGACAACGCTGAAAGCCCACGCATGGTATATATTAATCCCATACGTGAGCAGCCATATACATACGACATGTACATATACGACAAATCACGGCAGGGTATAATATACCTACCGTGAGCATTTACTGGTTGCCACCGTCCTTTGACGATTTTTGTAATTTGCGAGATTACGAGCTGTCAAAGACAGGCGCTAAGTAAACGCCCATTTCCATAAAGTCAACACCCACCCGCTTGCCCTTCGGGCTTCCAGCAAGTGGATATCTTTTGCAAAATTAACGCAAAACAATCAGAATCACGAATGTTTTACAATGTTTTTCTTCTTGGAGTTAAAAATGCTATAATAAGGCGTGGTAAATATGCCTCAACTATCTATTTCTGGCATTCTTCCGTCCCTGACATCTTCTTATACACAAATCCTTAGCCACCAGAGAAGTAAAACTCGAACACAATGCAGAGAAACCCTACATCTTATCACAATAAGGCAGTAATTGCCGAAGGTGTTAAACCTATACTCCCGCTTCGGTGGGAGTTTTTTTAATCATTCCTTATTTTACTCTCAATTATCCAAGCATCAAGTTTGTCAGACGAAGAAATAAAGAACATAACAAAAAAGGCGTACAACCGATATCCATAAGATTTCAGTTGTACGCCTTATTATTTATTCTTATTCAGAATGTCTATTCTTAAAAATCAAACTTACTTCACCTCCTCGAAATGCACACTGCCTATAAACAAGCTATTTGCGTGAGCGTGCTGCAAATGTGCTGCAAATATGGAAATAAGCAACGATAAGCAAACACTTACTCAACTGCTGCAAAGGTAGTATTTTTACTTGTAAATGCCTTAAAGAAATGAACATTTTCTTTAGAATCAAAATAAGTCAATCACAAAAACACCGAATGGATTACCACAAAAACACCGAATGGATTACCACAAAAATACCGAATAGTTTGGTGGTTTAAAACAAAAGTCATTATTTTTGCATCATAAAAAAGGTAACAATATGGAGTATCTACCAAGAATAGCAGACATAGTACTGAAGGAAAGGCTTGAAGCCTTTGGTGCTGTACTCATTGAAGGACCAAAGTGGACTGGCAAAACCACAACGGCTCAGCAACAAGCACAGAGCGTTCTTAAATTGCAAGACCCAGATAGGAGAGAAGAGAAACTTACTACAGCCGAAACCATGCCGTCTTTGTTGCTAAAAGGAAAACAACCTCGCTTAATAGACGAATGGCAGGATGCTCCAAAACTTTGGGATGCTGTACGCATTGCAGTTGATAATTCAGGTGGAAAGCCTGGACAATACATCTTAACTGGGAGTAATACGGTTAACCAAGACAAAATCTGTCATACTGGAATAGGACGCATATCTCGAATGAATATGTATCCAATGAGTTTGTGGGAATCCAAAGATTCATCTGGTGAGATTTCCTTAAAAGAACTTTTTGACAACCCGAATTATGACATTGACGGAATAATGAGTAAACTGGAAATTCCAGAGCTTATTAGAGTCGCTTGCCGTGGAGGTTGGCCGGTAACACTTCAAATGTCAGAAAAAGCAAGTATGCTTGTAGCAAACGACTATGTCAATTCTGTATGCGGAATAGATATCTCGTCAATAGATAAAAGACAGAGAAATCCTAAAATAGCACGGCAAATATTACGTTCCTACGCTCGTAATATTAGCACTATAGCCAAAAAGACAAACATTCTTGCAGATGTTGCAGCCTCAGGAGATATAAGCATATCCTCTGATACCCTTGATGATTATATTAGTGCTTTGGAGAAATTGTTTGTAATCAATGATATTGACGCTTGGTGTCCTGCCATACGAAGTAAGACAGCAATCCGCAGTATGCCAAAGAGAGGTTTTTCAGATCCGTCAATCGCTGTGGCAGCATTAGGCGTGAATGCAGAAGCTTTGGAAACACAACTTAAGACCTTTGGTTTCATCTTTGAGCAGATGTGTGCAAGGGACCTTCGGGCTTACACTCCAGGCTTTGGCAATCATCTGTCATACTATCGTGACCGCTACGGACTGGAAGCCGACTTGGTGCTTCATCTTGACGATGGACGCTACGCCCTTATGGAATGTAAGCTTGGCAGCCGTGAAGTAGAAGAAGGAGCCAAACATCTTCTGGAAATAAAACGACTCATTCAAGTGCATAACAAAACAGAAAAGCAGGTGCCGCTACGCGAACCCGACCTGATGATTGTCATGACAGGTGGATATATGGCTTACACACGCCCAGACGGTGTCAAAGTAATACCACTTGCTTGCTTGAAAGATTAAAAAACAGACCATGAATGATATAAGTAAGGACAAGGACTATCAGGAATTCTTTGCAGGAATAAAAGAATTGGCAAAGGGACTTATGCAAATTCGTGAGAGAGCAGCCATAGAGTATGCTCCCATTGTGGAGGAGTTCTGTGCGAGGAAACACGCAACGGCAAATGAAGTAGGCCGGATGCTTGACTATCTGTTTGAGTTTGCCGATGACGAACGCATATTGCATATGTACAAGAAAGTTTGCCGAAGATTCGTCTATGATTATCCCGAAACCATAAGTTATTAACGCAAAACAATCAGAATCACGAATGTTTTACAATGTTTTTCTTCTTGGAGTTAAAAATGCTATAATAAGGCGTGGTAAATATGCCTCAACTATCTATTTCTGGCATTCTTCCGTCCCTGACATCTTCTTATACACGAATCCTTAGCCACCAGAGAAGCAAGACTCGAACCGCAGAGAAACTGGGCAATACATTTACGCTTCTTGTTTATCATGAAGAAAGCGGGACAGGCATAAGCCATCATGTCGGCATGGCTGCACTTGGCATTGACAGCGTAGCAACAACATACATGAACCTGACTTCCGCTTTGTTATTTTAGTTTTTACGACATTTCATTTGTAGTTTGTTTGGAGTTTGTACCACAGCTAATAGTTTACATGGAATCTAAAACAGCGTTTTAATGGTGTTTTAACGGCGTTAAAATGGCATTAAAATTGATTCATGGCAGTAGTTGGCCGGGCACAGTATTGCTGTATTTGCCGACCTCTTTTCTAAAAGCTCGTATGCTTTTTTGGAAAAGGTAGTAAGCTTTTTGGAAAAAGCTCGTATGCTTTTTGAAAAAAGGTAGTAAGCTATTGGAAAAAGGGTCGTAACCTTCGGTTGGGGAGGGTTTATATGAAAAATTGCCGAGTGTTGATAAAAATAGAAATGCGGGAGAGTGTTTGTTGGTTTCAATTTTGTAACTTTGCAGCCTCTATCAAATAAAATAAACAGATCAATAATATGGGTGGTTTTTTTGGTACTATCTCAAAGTCGCCATGTGCAACAGATTTATTCTATGGCACGGACTATAATTCTCATTTAGGAACTCGTCGTGGTGGTATGGTCACTTTCGACAAGGAAGCGGGCTTCACTCGTTCAATACATAACTTGGAAAGCTCTTATTTCCGGACAAAGTTTGAAGCTGCTTTGCCAAGGTTTGTCGGTAATTCAGGTATTGGAATCATTAGTGACACGGATGCCCAGCCGATTGTGCTGAATTCTCATTTGGGAAGGTTTGCCATTGTAACAGTTGCTAAAATCAATAACATCAAAGAGCTGGAAGATGAACTTTTGGCGAAGAACATGCACTTCTCTGAATTGAGTTCAGGCAAGACAAACCAGACTGAGTTGGTGGCTCTGCTGATTACAGAGGGGAAGGATTTTGTAGAAGGTATCGAAAACGTATATGACAAGATAAAAGGATCTTGTTCGATGTTGCTTCTAACCGAGGATGGCATTATTGCCGCACGCGACAAATGGGGAAGAACACCGATTGTCATTGGAAAGAAGGAGGGGGCATTTGCTGCAACGAGTGAATCCAGCAGTTTGCCTAACTTGGATTACGAAATAGAAAAATATGTAGGTCCGGGGGAAATTATCCGTATGCGGGCCGATGGGCTTGAACAGTTGCGCAAACCGAATGAAGGAATGCAAATCTGTTCTTTTTTGTGGGTATATTATGGTTTCCCGGTTTCTTGTTACGAAGGACGTAATGTTGAAGAGGTGCGCTTCATGAGCGGTTTCAAGATGGGACAGAGAGATGAATCGGAAGTGGATTGCGTATGCGGTATTCCGGATTCAGGTGTTGGCATGGCGTTGGGATATGCTGAGGGAAAGGGAGTTCCATATCATCGTGCCATCACCAAATACACTCCGACATGGCCCCGCAGTTTTACTCCAGCCAACCAAGAAATGCGTTCTTTGGTGGCTAAAATGAAATTGATTCCCAATAGAGCCATGATGGAAGGTCATCGTGTATTGTTCTGTGACGATTCCATTGTGAGAGGCACCCAATTGAAGGATAATGTGAAGGTATTGTATGATTATGGAGCGAAAGAAATCCACATGCGTATTGCTTGTCCACCGCTTATTTATGGTTGTCCGTTCATTGGTTTTACCTCTTCCAAGAGTGACATGGAATTGATTACACGCCGAATCATCAAAGATTTGGAGGGAGATGAAAACAAGAATTTGGATAAATATGCCCAGACGGATTCTCCGGAATACAAGAAGATGGTTTCGGTCATTGCAGAACGTTTCGGTTTGACATCTTTGAAGTTTAACACATTGGAAATATTGATAGAGGCGATAGGCCTTCCGAAATGCAAAGTCTGCACCCATTGTTTTGATGGAAGCAGCCATTTCTAAAAAGAATTTGGGCGGTGTGTCATAATTGCAAACTGCTGCGTTACTTTCGGAATTCGACCTCAGTC
>ERZ773138.3063-NODE-3063-length-11326-cov-2.801792_pt1 | contig 11326 bp, 10 predicted proteins | sample MGYA00511114_ERZ773138 | MGnify/ENA primary metagenome ERZ773138 (study PRJEB29015, sample SAMEA2737805) | human gut metagenome | biome: human gut; feature: human-associated habitat; material: faeces | place: China | collected 2012 ...
CGCGGGTTTGCCGTCCGTCAGAATGCCGGCGTCGGGATGTCCTTGCCGCATTTCCTGCAGCAGCGAGCGAAACCCCAGTTCCTGGAAAACCTCGGCCAGACGGTCGGCGTCCGGCGATTCCATGACCATTTTTTCGGGTTCGAAAGCCACCGGAACGTGCTGTTCGATGGTTGCCAGCCGTTTGGCCAGCAGGATTTGTTCGCGCAATCGTTCGATATTCTCCCGCTGTTTGCCGGAGAGTTTTTCGGTATTGTCGAGCAGGTTCTCGACCGTACCGTACTGGCAGATCAGCTTCACGGCGCTCTTCTCGCCGATGCCCGGCACGCCCGGGATGTTGTCCGAGGCATCGCCCCACAGCGCGAGAATGTCGATTACTTGTTTTGGGTCGTCGATGCCGTAGTGCTCGCAGACCTGTTCGCAGCCGATGATTTCGACTCCTTCGTTGCCGCCTTTGCGTTGTTTGTAGATATAGACGTTCGGACGGATCAACTGGCCATAGTCCTTGTCCGGTGTGACCATGAACACTTCGAATCCGGCTTCGGCCGCTTCGCGCGACAGCGTGCCGATCACGTCGTCGGCTTCGTATCCGGGGACTTCGATCACCGGGATTCGCATCGCTTCGAGGAACTCCTTAATGTACGGAACCGAGACGATGATGTCCTCCGGCGTTTCGCCGCGGTTGGCTTTGTAGTCGGCGAACAGTTCGTGCCGGAAATTGCCGCCCGGCGGATCGAACGCCACGCCGAGGTAGTGCGGGTTTTCGCGGCGAATGATCTCGTTGATGTAGCGGACGAAGCCGAAAACAGCCGAGGTGTTGACGCCGTCGGCGTTCCGCATCGGACGACCAATGAATGCGTAATAGAATCGGAATATCAGCGCGTAAGCGTCGATCAGGAATAGTTTTTTCATCTTTTCGTTTGCGGGCCGGGCGTCATTCGATTACGATGCCGTATCCGGAGAGCAGTCCGGCCAGGTTATAGGTTGAAAATTTGGCTTTCCGCAGGTTGTTCTGCGCCGGGTCGATCGCGAATTCCGATGCTGAGCGGAAGTCCGCCCCTTTCAGCGTGCAGCGATCGAACACGGTTCCCGGCAAGGAGCAGTCGTCGAACGAGGCGCCCGTCAGGTCGCTTTCGGTGAAAAAGCAGTCGTTCAGGACGCTTTTCGAAAACGGCGTTCCGGACATTTTGCGTTTGCGGAACGAACAGTTGTCCAGTTTCGAATGCCGGAAATCTACCGAGAATCCCAGGGCTTCGCACTGGCCGAAATCCGCGCCGGACAATTGGCACTCTTCGAAAACGGCGCTTTGCAGATGGACTCGTTTCAGGTCGGGAACCACGAAACGGCATAACCGGAAAGCGCATCCGGTGAACAGCGCCCCCGACAGGTTTACGTACGAAAAATCGCACTCCGTAAAGCTGCATCGTTCGAATTCGGCCCCTGACAGGTTTTCGAAAGGGAATTCCTCTTTCGAAAACGTTTTTTGAAGATAGACGACGGGCTGCTGCATGGCGGTCGGAATTAACGGTTGTCCGAGCGGAACCATTCGGCGAACGAGGCGGATCGAAAACAGTTCGACCCCTGCCGGCAGCTCTTTTTCGATCGCGGCGGCGAAACGGGCGACCATGTTTTCGCAGGTCGGCTGGTAGTCGACGACTTCGATTTTCGCGTAGTTGCCGCGCAGCGTTCGGATCAGTTCGCCGTTATCGGCGGTTGCCCGCATGACCAGCGCATGGTCGTACCGGTCGACGATCAGCCGTCCCACGATCCGTTTCAACTCGCCGAAATCCATTACCATGCCGTATTTCGGTTCGGCGGCGTCGGCGACCGGCTCGCCTTTTACCGTGACGAACAACTTGTAGGAATGGCCGTGGATTTCGCGGCACGGACCGTCGTATCCGGCCAGCGTATGGGCCATTTCGAACGAAAATTCCTTGGTAAGTCGAATTGCTGCCATCGTGTTATTCCTCCAGATCGGGTATTTCCACCTGCCGGTCGAACGATTCGATCAGCGAGATGAACGTTTCGGTTTGCGAGACTTCGGGCAGTTTCAGGATATGGTCGAAGATCGTATGCATCAGGTGTTCGTTGTTCGTGCAGTAGAGCTTGATCAGGATGTTGTATTTGCCCGTAATGAAATGACATTCGGTGATTTCAGGTATTTTGCGCAGGTGTTCGACCGTCTGTACGGTTTTCGTCGGGTCGGAGATCCGGATGCCGATGATCGCACAGACGTCGTAGCCCATCGCTTTCGGATTTACCTGTAACCGGGAGCCGAGGATGACGCCGGCGTCTTCCAGCTTTTTGACCCGTTGGTGGATGGCTGCTCCCGAAACGCCGCATTCCCGCGCGATCTCGAGGAATGGCATCCGTGCGTTTTTGATCAGAAATCCCAGTATCTTGCGGTCGACTGCATCCAGTGAAATTTTTGCCATATTCCTCCTTCCGTAAATTTCGGGCCTTTCCACCCAAGTTAATTATAAGCAAAGTTACGTTTTTCCCTGAAAAAATTCTAATAAAGTGGAAAAAATATCGAGACATTGCTTAACTTTGGGGAATTCTTAAAGATATTTAAAAAGTTTAACCTAATAATTTTTGGTATTATGCAATCGATCGACAGCTACGATTTCAAGGGCAAGCGCGCGATTATCCGCGTGGACTTCAACGTGCCCCTGAACGAAAAACTCGAAATTACCGACGATACCCGCATCCGTGCGGCGATCCCCACCATCAAGAAGGTGCTGGCCGAAGGCGGTTCCGCCATTCTGATGTCGCACCTGGGACGTCCGAAAAAAGGCCCGGAAGACAAGTTCTCGCTGAAGAACATCATCCCGGGAATCGAAGCCCGTCTGGGCGTGAAAGTCGATTTCGCCGGCGACTGCATGGGCGAAGAAGCTGCCAAGAAGGCCGCTGCGCTGAAACCCGGACAGGTGCTGTTGCTCGAAAACCTCCGTTTCTACGCCGAGGAAGAGGGCAAACCGCGCGGACTGCCGGAGAATGCGACCGACGAGGAGAAAGCCGCTGCAAAAAAAGCGTTGAAGGCGAGCCAGAAAGAGTTTATCAAACGCTTGGCCTCCTATGCCGACTGTTATATCAACGACGCGTTCGGAACGGCGCATCGCGCGCACGCTTCGACGGCGTTGATCGCCGAATACTTCCCGAACGACAAGATGTTCGGTTACGTGATGCTCGGCGAGCTGAAAGCGATCGACAAAGTGCTCGAAGCGCCGGCCCGTCCGTTTACGGCCATTCTCGGCGGATCGAAGGTTTCCACCAAGATCAGCGTGATCGAAAACCTGATGAAACGCGTGGACAATCTGATCCTCGGCGGCGGTATGACCTATACGTTCAAAGCCGCCCTCGGCGGTAAGGTCGGAACCAGCATCTGCGAGCCCGATCAGTTCGAAACGGCGCTCGGCATCCTGGCCAAGGCCAAAGAGATGAACGTCAAGATCTACCTCGCCGAAGACGCCGTTTGCGGAAAAGAGTTCAAGAACGATACCGAAACTCAGATCGCTCCGTCGAATGCGATTCCAGACGGTTGGGAAGGTCTCGACATCGGCCCGAAAGCCATCGCCGAGTTTACGAAGGTGATCGCCGAATCGAAGACGATCCTGTGGAACGGCCCGGTGGGCGTGTTCGAAATGGATAACTTTGCCAAAGGGTCGCGCGCGATTGCCGATGCAATCGTGGCGGCTACCAAGAAAGGCGCTTATTCGCTGATCGGCGGCGGCGACTCGGTTGCCTGCATCAACAAGTTCGGTCTGGCCGACCAGGTAAGCTATGTTTCGACCGGCGGTGGCGCCCTGCTCGAATACATGGAAGGAATCGAACTGCCGGGCGTAGCTGCGATTCGCAAGTAAGTTATCGCGCAGCCTGCCGATTTGAAAAATACCGGAGAGACCGTGTCTTTCCGGTATTTTTCGTTTTGCACCTCCGCGCTTTCGTGTCTTCCGCCTGCGTGCAATCGCTCCTCCGGGCGTAAAAATTTCAAAAAAATCTCCCGGATATTTGGAGGAATAAATATTTTGCCTATCTTTGCACTCGCAATCGGGAATAAGACGGTTGCCGACGTTCATAAGCATTCGGGAGTATAGCTCAGCTGGTTCAGAGCATCTGCCTTACAAGCAGAGGGTCCGGGGTTCGAATCCCTGTGCTCCCACTATCATTGAAACGGGAAAGGTCTAAAGCATGTGCTTTAGACCTTTTTTTGTTTCCGTAGGCGCTTCTTTGCGGTCGATTTCCATTGTCAGATTTTTCGTTTTTTTCGATTTCCGTATAATTCGGTCTTCAGAAGTTTTGGATAGTATATATTTTTTATTAATTTTGGTCCGAGCGATATCAAGTATAGCGAATAAAATAAGACAAAAAGCGGCATCCGTCGGATTATCATTTGTTTGTCAGTGCGTTATGACGGTATGTTTTAAATAACATTTTTTTATTTAACTATTTATTTAATCAGGGTATGGCGATGATCCTGCCGGTGTTGTGTAAGCGCCGGCCGTTCCGGATCGATCCTTTTACCTCGTAATTTGAAAAAGGAGGAATTCAATCGGAAAAAGAAATGCAAACAGCGGGGAGAGTTACGCGCTTTCCATTCCCGTCGCGGGGAACGTCGAACCTTATTTTAAACTCAATTTAACGTATTTTTATGAAAAAATTTTTACCCGGACTGATATGTCTGGCTGGCACTGCGTGTTTATATTGCTGCAGCAGCGAGTACGACATTTTTGAAAACGATGTCGAACAAATTTCAGATCAGTTTTCGGTCGCGGAGGCCCGCGCCTATTTCGAACGGACGGCCGAGGACCTTCGCGGCGTAACCATCGGCGCAGGCCATACGCACGCTCCCGTCACCAAGGCGCTGCCCGGCGCCGACGAAGTCGAGGGCGGCCCGGTGTTGACTCCTCAGTGGTCGAAAGGGCGGCAGACCGACGATAACGGCCTGGCCGTGTCGATCGAAATTCCGCTTGCGGTTCAAGGGACTCCGCTGCAGGCCGCCGTGTCGGAAAAGCGGAACGGTCGCAAGCCGTCGTCCTACCTGTCGACCGGTCTGAGCAAACTGATCCTGAAAAAGAACGTCGAGACCGGCGAAACATTTTATTTTATCGCTACCTTTATCCCCGATTCGGCTTGTTTTGCGAAGCGGAAGCAGGATATTAAAAATTACCGCTACATGAAAGATGCGGATTACAGCGGACTGGTGATTCTTTCCGACGAGCGCGGGGAGTATCTCGGCGCCATTCTCCGCAAAGACGGGAAGCAGCAGCGGGTGAAATTGCGACGCTGTATTCCAGAATCAGAAAAGCCGCAAGATGTAACAGATGTCTTGATGAGACTTAACTTGAGTCAAAAAGCTCCAATTGCTTTATTGGCAGGAACTAACGATTCGGAAGAGAGAAACGATGATGAAATCAAAGATGGAATTTGCTTAGGATGTGGTCAGCCGCTGAACGGATTTGATTACTGTCAAAATCCTAATTGTGGAGGTGTTGAGGTAGTTGGACCTCCTCTGCAACCAAGGCCTGATCCTATATGGCCAGGGCTATGTACAAATCCGAATTGCCCGTACGGAGGACATTGTAATGGTTTATGTGACCATGCCGGTATTGGCGGCGGCGGAGACAATGGCGGTGGAACTACAGGGGGAGGAGGTGAAATAGGAAACGATAATTCGGAATCTGTATTTGTTCTTATCCCTCGTGCTAAAATGCTTGATGCCGTCAATAAAGCAGTTCAGCAGATAATAAAATCTTTTCCAGGAAAGACTGCTGCATGTAGTAATGGTGTCCAGACTATATTCAAAAATTTATTTGGTTCTAACGCGTTGGATGGTAAAAGAGCCAATGATATGGTAAAATATTGGGAGGAGACTTCTGCTTCATGGAAACAAATTCCAATGTCTTCGGCTCAACGACTGGCGAATGATGGTTATTTTGTTGTTGCAGGACGATTTGAGTCCAGGCCAGGACATTCTGGACATGTAGTAGTTGTGGTACCGGGAGAAGAAAAACCAGGATGGGGTGGTTTGGTGCCGGTTGTAATGGATACCGGGTATGGAATGAGGTCTGTACAACAAAAGTTAAGTTCGAGTTGGAGAAAAGAGGCTAAAGACGAAATTCAGTTTTATTATTATAAAAACAAAAAATAATTGTTAGAAATGAAAAGGTTTTTCTTAATAATTTTGATATTCCAGGGGATTTGGTGTTCGGACCTTGTCGCTCAGGCATTGTTCACTCCTGTTTTTTCCTATAATGCCGTTGGAAAACCGGTCGCGAATAGTAAGTATTTGAAAATATTTACTTTAGGAAGAGAGTATGATTATATGAGAACATTGAAAACTTTCAGTTGTGCTTTGGCTACGCAAGATAAAAGCGGGAAGTATACGATCAGTCTTTCACGTTATGAGGAGAATGCCGACGATTCCGAGGTCTATAATCTGATATCCGTTTATCCGGACGGAGCGGCTAAGCCCTACGTTTTGAAACAGGCGGATGCATGGGAAAAACTTCCCGACGATTTGCGAAAATACGCCGCGAACGAGTATTTCATTACGATTCCGCTGAAAGATAATGCAGTGGCTTTGTTGTTCATCGGCCGTGCCTATGCCAACGATCCGCATCAACTGACTATTCTCGTTATGAGTAAATCTTATGTATGTACGGTTTACAATCGTCTGACTAATATCACCGAAATCAGGCCTGCAACCGCTACGGCGTCTTTTTCCCTTAAGGGTGAGGCCTGGGGGATTTCTTTTACGATAAAGAATGAAAACGGAATACTGAAAATCAACGAGTAACCTGAATTATTCCGATTGTCGCTGCTTTTTTTGTGTATTTTTGAGGTAGTTGTTTTATTTGTCGTGAAATGAAAAAGTTTTTTTTAAGCGCTTTATTATTGTTTGCATTTGTCGTTGAAAGTACGGCCCAATGGGGAACGATGAAAAGTTTGTTGGAGAGTATTCCCGTGACGGCTCCTCCCACTTCGGATATGTCCAAACAGCTCAAAAAATGGGTAGTTCTTAACGAAGAGAATCGTAAATTTCCGGATGTTATATATCGGGATTTTCAGCGGACTCAACCGGAAGTTTATTCCGATCCGGATCGGGAAGAGTACTGCGCTGCATATTGCCAGTTCCGGAAACCCGGTAATGATAATTATACCGTTTTGGGCGTATCCCTCGGGGAGGCGGATGTGACGTCTACGCTTTTGGTTACTTATGATTTGAATGGAACCCAATTGGATTGGGTCGAGGTTGATGCTAAATTCTCTGATATCAAACTGAAACAATACAAGATCACACCTGAAATGAAACTTTTCGTTTACGAGTTGAAGCCGACTTCGCCGACGCCGATCTATTTTTACGAAGATTATATCCAGAAAAAGATCTCTTCGCTGAATGCCCAGCGGATCGACACGGTTTACCAGATCGACGACGACGGCAAGGTCAATAAGCTGTCCGAAAAGAAATATCAGCCGAAGGACTATTCTATGACGATCCTCGAAACCGCCGATATCTGGAACGGGAACGAAGTACCTCTTCAGTAAACCGACGAGCCTGCAGGCGTTTTCCCGGCGATAATGTAAAAAGAGTGCGGCCGGTGCTTGCCGGTCGCGCTTCTTTTTATATATTATGTAACAGTGTAATTCTTGTTTGTCCTGAAAATGAGAAAGATTTTTTTGATTGTTTTTTTGCTTTTTGCTTTTTTTGTTGAAAGTACGGTTCAGGCGCAAACGATAAAAGAAGTTATTGAAGGCGTTCCCGTTCTTCCTACGCCAACGGCCAACGTGCCTAAACAGTCTCAAAAATGGATTTACATTCAAAAAGAAGACCGTAAATTTCCTGATATAATTTATCAGGATTTTCAACGGACAAAACCAGAGACTTATTCTGATCCGGATAAGGAAGCCGCTGTCCGGAGGACTCATACAAATCATTCAAGCGCATTTTATTGCCAAAGCTGAATGAGAACAACGCATTAAATGTAATATTCTTATATTTTATAATGATACGGAAATGGAGGAAAAAGCATTATGAAAAATAAAAAGATAATAGTAGTAGTAAGTATAATATTATTAATTTTGATAGGTACTATAGGATTTATATATATAAAAAAAGGAATAATATTAAATTCATTAATTTCTGGAGGAAGCCAAGAAAAAGGTATTAGAGCAGGAACAGAAAATTTACCAGGAATAATTGGATTTGAAAAAGCAGCTCAAATGACTTTTGAAGAAATGGAAAGCAGGTATGATAAAGTTTTAGAGTTAAAAAAATATTTTGTTGAAAGATTAAATGAAATAAAGAATATAAGAATTAATGGAGAAATAGATGGCTTTAGTCCTTATATTTTAAATGTTTCATTTTTAGGTGTTAGGGCTGAGGTGTTATTACATTTGCTAGAAGAGCAAAATATTTATGTAGCTACTGGATCTGCATGTACATCTAAAAGTAGTGCAGCACATGGAAGTTATGTAATAAAATCTTTGGGATTAAGTAATAAAGAAGTGGAGTCAGCAATTAGATTTTCTTTCTCATATGAAAATACAAAGGAAGAAGTAGATTATACAATTGATGTACTTAAAAAGTCATTAATGTTTTTAAGGAGAGTAAAAAGATGAACAATAAGTTAATTTTAGTGAAGTATGCTTCAGAAATATTTTTAAAAGGATTAAATAGAGGAAAGTTTGAAAGAAAGTTAAAGGAAAACATAGAAAAAAAACTTTCTGGATTAGAATTTGAATTTGTTACTGACCAAGGAAGAGGTTTTATTAAGGCAACAGACATAGAAGCAGCAGTAGAAAGAGTAAGAAAAGTATTTGGTGTTGCTGAAGTATGTATAGTTACTCAAGTTGAAAGAGATTTAAATGCCATAAAGGAAGAGGCTTTAAAGAAAGTTAAGGAAGCTAATCCTAAAACATTTAAAATTGAAACAAATAGAGCAAATAAGAAATTCCAATTAAATTCTATAGAAACATCTAGACAAGTTGGAGGATATGTACTTCATCATTTTGGAGAAGCACTTTATGTAGATGTTAAAAATCCAGAATGCTTAGTAAATATAGAAATAAGAGAAAATGCATATGTATTTACAAGTAAAGATAAAATAAAAGGTGTTGGAGGATTACCATATGGAATGAATGGAAGTACAATGTTAATGCTTTCAGGTGGTATTGACTCTCCAGTAGCAGGATATTTAATGGCTAGAAGAGGTGTAGAATTAAATTGTGTTTATTATCACAGTCATCCATATACTTCAGAAAGAGCAAAAGATAAAGTTAAGGAATTAGCTAAGATACTTTCTAATTACACTGAAAGAGTTAATTTATATATAGTTCCATTTACAGAAATTCAATTAGATATAATGGAAAAATGCAGACAAGATGAGTTAACAATATTAATGAGAAGATTTATGATGAGATGTGCATGTACTTTAGCTGAAAAGTATGGAGTACAATCAATTTCAAGTGGAGAAAGTATAGGTCAAGTTGCAAGTCAAACTATGGAAGGATTAATAGTAAGTACTGATTGTGCAGATAGACCAGTATTTAGACCATTAATTGCAATGGATAAAGGTGATATTATGGATATTGCTAAAGAAATAGGAACATATGATACTTCAATATTACCATATGAAGATTGTTGTACAATATTTGTGCCAAAACATCCTAAAACTAAGCCACAATTAGAAGCAATGAGAAAAGCAGAATCTGTTTTAGATGTTGAAGAAATGGTTAGAAAAGCAATTGAAGGAACAGAATTAGTTGTTTTCTAAAATTTGAAATATTAATATAAAAATTAAACTGTAACATAATAGAAAATTATGTTGCAGTTTTTTTATTAGGATTACAAATATAATATTTATATTTGTAAAGTAGATTTCATGTTAAAAGTTTTGGTGGTATTTATAAGATTTTAATTTGGATTTATAAAAAGAAATTGAAAGTAATAAAGATTGAAGATTAATAATTAATTTTTAAGAATATAAAAAAATGGATAATATAAATATGTAAGCTTAAACCGTACTGTTTTGGATAGTACGGTCTTAATATTATCAAAAAGAGTCGTATTTGCGACTCTTTTATTATCTTGTTCTCATTTTAGTAGCTTGTTGTCTAGCTTTTTTTATTTGACTATGGTCAAATGGATGAAGATCTTTTCTTGTAGTTAAGTTAGCTATATTTGAAGCAATAACAACTTCAGAATTTGCTTTACCTTTTTCACCTTTGATTCCCATAACAATTACTTTGTTACCTTGATTTATATCTATAAATTCAGGCTTTTTAAACCATCTATTTCTCTTATATTCACATTTACATATTTGCTTACCAGCATCAGATTTAACAACTAACCAAACATGTAATCTATTAAAAATTCCTAAAAAGCTCTTAGTTTCAGTTTTAACTGATAAAACTGTACCAGATACACTTGTCATTCTGTCTCCGTACTTATTCATATATGCATCAGAGTAATATTTAGTCATTTTATCTTTGAAACCCATTGCAAAAAACTCCTTTATTATAAATTATACTATATTAACAGTAATTATATTGTAATTATAGCATAAAAGTTATGGATATAAAATAAAATTCAAAAAGTTTAAATATACTATTAAAATAGGACATAAATTTTTGTATAATAAAAGAATAAATATTTGTAAAAAATATACATAAATAGAAAATAATGTTTGGGGGTGCGATATGAAAAAAATTATTACAGAAAAAATTTCAAAGGATGAAATAGTGAAAAAGGTAAGAGAAGTCAGGGAAAAGGAAGGGAGGTTAGTTGCTATCAATGGTTATGTAAATAAAGAAAAAAGCAATATTATTGTTTATACATTAGAGTATGATGAATTTAGAAAGCATTATCATATTGAAGGGGAAAATATATTACCCACAATTACTAATATATATATAGGAGCACAATGGTTTGAGGAGGAAATACAAGAGGTTATGCCAGTAAAGTTCGAAGGTCTTGTATTTAGTGGAAGATTATTTTTGCCAGATGAATTTAAGGAAGGGCAAGGACAAATTTTAATAATGCCTTTAAATGAATTAAAAAAATTAAAAAACAATCAAAAGGAGGAGTAAATAATGAGTTATGTTTTACCATTAGGACCTTATCATCCTGCTTTAGAGGAACCTGTTCATGTTAAGCTTCTTACTGAAGGTGAAATTATAAAGGATTCAGAGGTTTATATAGGGTATAACCATAGGGGGATAGAAAAGTTAACTGAAACTAGGAATTTTATTCAAACAATTACATTAGTAGAAAGAGTATGTGGAATTTGTTCACATTCACATGCAATGACATATTGTTTAGCAATAG
>ERZ773138.3066-NODE-3066-length-11318-cov-12.826600_pt1 | contig 11318 bp, 14 predicted proteins | sample MGYA00511114_ERZ773138 | MGnify/ENA primary metagenome ERZ773138 (study PRJEB29015, sample SAMEA2737805) | human gut metagenome | biome: human gut; feature: human-associated habitat; material: faeces | place: China | collected 2012 ...
TATATACATCATCTGCCTTGTCACAGAGCAGATTGAATAACTGCGAATACATGATGCTTACAATAAAATTGAATGTTGCATCGGTATCCGAGATAATAACAAACAATGCTGTCTTTTTTTCTCCCAGAGTATCAAGCTCCAGTTCATCATAAGAAGTCAGGTCACGCAGCTCCTTAATATCAAATGGTGCTAACCTTGCACCACAGCTAATCAGAATGGATTTTGCTGTCTTTCCTGCCGCCAGCTTGTATTTTTTATACTGTCTGACTGCAAAGTGGTTCGGGTTCTCCTGTTCCAACTCCTCAAACAGCAGATCAACCGCATTTTTGAAATTCTCATCATCTTCCCTTGCTTCACTGGCATCTACCAGATCAATCAGCATGGAAAAATTCTGTTCCTCCTCCGGTGCTTCGTACCAGATATATGCGATCAGGGCTGTGTAATAGAGCTTTTCCGCTTTCACCCAGAAATCCTCAGAGGCTTGCTGTCCTTCCCCTTTGGTATTTACAATGATTGTGTTTACAAGTTTCAGAATATCCTTTTCGCTACGGATATAAGCGAAAGGATTGTAATGCATTGATTTTGCAAAGTTAATGGTGTTCAGCACCTTGATCCGGTAATTATTCTTAGACAGCATTTTTCCACATTCCACGAGGACTGTGCCTTTGGGATCAGTCACAACGTAGGAACTGTGCATCTGCATGAGGTTCGGCTTAACAAAAAATCTGGTCTTGCCAGAACCGGAACCACCGATTACAAGTATGTTTTTATTTCTCGCATACTTCGGCTGTTTTGGTCTGCCCGACATCATAAGTCTCTCCGTTGCAGTTAATAATACGTTGTTCTCGAATACAGGATCAACATACGGTTCAATATCCTTGGCTGTTCCCCACCTTGCTGAACCATACTCAACTCCCTGCCGGAATTTCTTTGCATTTTTCGCTTTATAATAAACTACCATACGAAATCCAATTCCGCAACCGATTCCTACCAGTAAATCCCTCGGCAGAATACTTGGAAGCGGATTTTTGAATGCACCTCCTATCCCATTGATTGTGTCCAACACCTTCTGTAAGGTGTTATCACCTGCCTGCTGTCCATACAGCCATGAAACCTTATTCAGAACATATCCAAAGATCACATAGGGAGCACATTTCAGGGCAAGCTGCTTTTTATTTACCCCTTTTGTTTTTTCTTTAAGAGTTTTCGGAATTGACTGCAAATCCTTTACAATTCCGTCAATGACCTTACTTATAAGCTCTGTCCCCTGTTCTTATTTTTCTCTCTGCTGCACTCCTTGTTCTTATTCTGTGCAACAATCTTCTGAAGTCCTTTCAGTTTCTGCCTGAGTGACGGACGCTGCTGTTTTTTCTCATTAACTTTGACAAATTCCTTGAATGCCTGTGCAATCACATCGGCATCCTTGCCCTTGAAAAATACAAGATACTTGGGTGGTTCCGTGGTCTTATCCTTCTTTACTGCGAAATCGACATTGTATTTCCTTGCAACACGCTCAAAGGATTTAATATTGCTATCCGTAACCTCAATGGACTTTGCACCCTCTCCCTGACCGACCAGCTTCTTTACCGGGATTTTCCCATGGGAAGGCTCCTTATGCTTCTGGTGTTCCAGATACATCTTCATCGCCTTCTGTAAAACGCTTGCGGTCAGCTTGGAAGTCTTGATTGCAAGAGCAATGGTTTTCTGTGTTGTTTCCTCCTGCACGGTGTACCTCCTTCCTTATCTGCACCGATTGGATTCAGGGTGGAACCAACAGCCTGTGAAGCTGTATTTTCATTCCCATATCTACAATTCCTCTCCTTCCTCAAGCTCCCTGTCCCACCAGTTCAGTTCTTCCTCATAGAAATCATCGAATGTATCAGAAGGAATATTTTCTTTCTGCTTTTTTGCATTTTTAATGTCTCGTACCACCTTTGCCACAATTACCACAGCAATAGCAGCAAACAGTAATTTCTTCATATTTTTTCTGTTCATTTCTTTTCCTTTCCACTTCTGGACGCTGTGACCAGAAGTTGTTGCAATAAAAAAAGCAGATACAAAACCTTTCGATCTCATATCTGCCTTAACGCTGTAAATTCTTCTATATCCTTTTGGGATTAGTAGAGCTTTGCACCTGCCGGAATCGCATCATCAAGCATAACTAAATTCAGCTTTTCCTCTCCGTTTACTGTATGAACAGCGGATAAAAGCATACCGCAGGAATCAATTCCCATCATACTTCTCGGTGGTAAATTTGTAATTGCAAGTAATGTCTTTCCAACCAGCTCCCCCGGTTCATAATATGCATGAATTCCGGAAAGAATAATTCTATCTGTTCCTGTTCCATCATCTAAAACAAAATGTAACAGCTTTTTGCTTTTCTTCACTGCACTACATTCTTTTACTTTCACAACACGGAAATCTGACTTGCTGAATGTATCAAAATCTACCATTTCCTCAAATAATGGTTCTGTTTCCACCTTTGGCTCAACCGTCTCAGTAACCTGTTCTTCTAAATTCATATTTTCATCGCACATATTCATTTCCTCCAGACATAATAGACTAATGCCCATTATAGCAGAAAAGCTGTGCTTTGAGAAGAAATTCCTAATTTGAAAATCGTGTACATCTTTGCTCCAATCAGATTATCTTCCATCCATACATCGTCAAGTAACAAACAATGTGATAGCACTTCCAAATCATCCATGTTTATAAGCCGCTGAACAACTGCATTTGTATTCTCCGGTATTTCATGAACTTCCATTGCAATATCCCGCCTTGCTTCCCTGCAATACTTGTACAATCCCAAGATATACTTATTCGACAGGATAAAACCATACGCATCATTATTCAAATACATCATTTTATGCTTTTCCCATTCCTCCGGTAATGAAAAATAGCACTTTGCTGTTTCGATATAGCAGTCTCCCTCATAAGTAGGCTTCATCTTCCTTTCCTGCCGGAGCATCTGATGATAGATCTTTTCCCGATCAAATATACTTCTTGCTCTGGTAAAATCCGGTGTTCTTCCACGCATAAAAGTGTAAACATTATTGATCACTGTTTTTCCTGCCAAAGACTTATAATTTTCTACCCTGTGAAGATACTGCAATACCTCTATCAGTTTCTCTTTAGAAGTAATCTCTTGGTAGTTATCTGTATCAATCTCCATTTGTTCAAAAGTTAATGGTGTGCTCCCTTTTTTGATTTCACGCTCCATGATACGCTTGGTGTCTCTCATTGATTCCATATCAGTTCCTTTCCACTTCTAGACGCTGTGACCAGAAGTTACAAAATAAGCAGGTATAAAAACTTTCATTTCATACCTGCTCCTGTTCAGCAGGAAATTCTCTTTCCTGCAAGTTCCATTATGATATTGATTCCTTCCCGTATGATTGCAACAATTTTTATTGCAAGAACAATCACTCCGATCATGCCGCCTATGATTGCATCCAGTGCCAATATTCCTATGCTCCCGGCTATTCCAAAATTGCGAGGTATCAGCAGTACAAGCATCTTTTGAATGCCAAATGGAAATCCACTCATAATCCAGAACTGAAACCAGTTCATTCCATTCTCTCCCAAACATATCCAGTAACACATATTCAGCCATACTGCAATAAATGCCAGCGGCAAAATTATCTTAAACAATACCCTTTTCATGCCATCCACCTCCATACATATCATGCTGCACTTCCTGCTGATAAAAATGATTTATCGTTGTTGGTGCATTATACAGTGCCGTAATCATATACGCTTTTATATTTGTAATCTTCGTAGTTGTCTCTTTCATGCAACCAATCACATACTCCAGATGACTGCTGTCCAGTTTCAAGAATCTGGATTTTACAAGTTCATACGGATAATCCTCACCTGCAACTCGGATTGATTTTCTTTTCACACATACTACTTCACAGATTATTCCAAATAATTCGTCATAAAGCTCTTTTTCTCCATAACCATCATACTTCATGTGATGATCATAATTGATATTTTCTTTAATCAGTTCTATGTATGCCTGTGCATCATCCATCGCATCCATCACATTATCTTGTGATTTTTCTGCCACAGATTGATTGATAGGATTGTTATAACTCTCATCAGTATAATTCATATAAGTCTGATTATAGTTAGTATAATTAGGGTTCGATTCTCTGACTTCTTGAGGTTCGATTTCCGAACTTCCAGAGGTTTGATTTTCTGACTTCCGGAAGTTCGATTTTCTGACTTCTTGAAGTTCGATTCTCTGACTTCCAGAAGTTCGATTTTCTGACTTCTTGAAGTTCGATTTTCCGACTTCTGTGATTTTATCAGCATTTGCAGGCTCTTTTTCGTCCGTCTGCTCAGTAATAGAAGCAAAATTCTTTACATAGATAATATCTGGTTTTCCAAGTCCCCTGCGAACCTTCTCCACCAACCCAATCCCCTTTACAGAATCAAGCTCTGCCAATACCTTAACGGCTTTTTCTTTAGCGCATCCCAAATCCTCCATTATGCTGTCTATGGTGTAAATGATATATGCACGATTTTCATCGTCAAACCATTCATTTTTCATAGACAGCGACATACGATCAAGCATAAGTCCATACAATAATTTTGCATCACTGGACAGCTTCTTAAATCTCTCGTCCTTTATCAGCAGGCGTGGAACACGATAGAATGAGAACTGTTCCGCTTCTATTCCGTAATAATAATCTAGCTGCAAAATTTCTCCCATTCTCGTTTCCTCCTTCCTACTGTGTCTTCTTCCAATTATCCAATAACTGATAAATGATGCTCTCTATATCTTCAGTGCTATAATTCTCCGGAAAATAACTGTTAATGCGCTCCGTTTTTATAACAACCTTACGCTCTACTGGCTTTTCTTTCTCCAAAAGCATGCGCACCATAGGAAAAGTCAGCTCTCCTTTTTTGTTGCTTTCCTTTAGCATGGCACTCTGCTGTTTTGTTATGACAGCATTGGTGTCCTGTATGGCAACCAATACCCATTGCTGTGCATCCTCTGATAAAAATGAGATGTCCACAGCCTGCATAATTCCTATTTTCCCTGCATCCACCATATCAAGCAACGGTTCTGATAATCGGGAAATCCATATATATCTTTGAACGGTTTTTGCACTTTCTCCTGCGGCTTCTCCCAGTTCGTCCAGAGTAAGTCCACCTGCTCTGCTTCCCTGATGCTTCATGGCTTCGTATTTCATGCGGTATGCCTTTGCTTTTTCACTCGGAAGAATGTCCTCTCTTTGGATATTGCTGTCCACCATGATAATCGTGGCTTCATCATCTGTATAATTGCGGATAAACATCGGCATTGTTTCAAGTCCTACAAGCTCACATGCATGTCTCCTGCGGTGTCCTGCAATGATTTCATAGCCTCCCTCTGCTCTCGGTCTGGCAATACCCGGCATCAATACTCCATGCTCTCTGACACTCTCCACAGTTTCCTGCATTTTTTCATCGTCCAGTACCTTAAATGGGTGTCCCTTGAACTCATGCAGCTCTGATAATGCAATTTCCTGTACCTGTTCTATTCCTGCTTGTGGCTGTTCAGTTCCAAACAAATCATCAAAACTATTCAGCTTTACTTTAGCTGCACTTCCCACCTTATTCATCTGCAAGCACCTCCTCTGTCAAAGACTGATAGGCACTCGCTACTTTTCCGTTCGGATCATGCTCATAAATGCTGACACCCTCTGCAGAAATCTCCGCAGCTCTTACGGACATCGGAATACTGTTTTCAAATATCCTGACCTTGCTACCATAATTCTCCACAACCAATGCACTGATGTCTTTTGCATAGTTGGTTCTGTTATCTACCATCGTAAGCAAAATCCCCTCAATATCCAGTTTGGGATTGATCTGCCTTTTTACTTTTCCTATAGTCTTAATAAGCTGTTCCAGACCTTTTACCGGAAGGTATGCAGCCTGCACCGGAATAAGGATACTGTCAGCACTTGCAAAGGCATTTATGGTAATCATGCCAAGCGAAGGCATACAATCAATCAGAATGTAATCATATCTTTCTTTCTGCTGTTCTATGTAGGTACGAAGCACAAGCTCTCTGCTCATTACATTTACCAGTGATACCTCCAGTCCGGAAAGTTCTATATTGCCCGGCATAAGGTCTACACCCTCGTCATGCTTCAATATGCCATAATCCGGCTCCATATCTTCTTCATTGATGATATTCGCCATAACGGTTGCAAGAGATGCATCCAATTTATCCGGCTCCTGAAAGCCTAAACTTGCAGTAAGACTTCCCTGTGCATCTGCATCAATCAGAAGCACCTTTTTCCCTTTTTTTGCAAGTCCAATACCTAAATTACTCGTTGTGGTGGTCTTTCCGACTCCACCTTTCTGGTTTCCTACTGCTATAACTTTACACATGATGAAATTCCTCCAAATTCTACTATTATTCTTTTACATTGCTCTTTTTTACTTCTACATACGATCTGTAATATTTATCTGTTCCCTTGTTGGGATAGAGGTCTGACATTTCCAGAACCTCTACCTTTGGGTGTCTCTGCATGATTTTTTTGAACCATGTAATATCATTTTTTGTTCCCATCAATCGAATCTTTAACATCAATCATTTCCTCCAAACATTGCATACAAATTTTTATTGTATGTGGCATACTCCGGATAGCGAATCTGTATTGCCTGCCAAAAATACGGTGCATAGCAACAGCAGAACAAATCCTCTACTGAATATCTCCGGCACTCATCCACCTGCTCCTCTGTGTCCTGCTCATCATCTACGCTCGGTGTTCCGTTGCAATACAAATTGAAAGCCATTCTAACAACCTTTGCGCTTCCGCTGGTCTGCCATCCTTCATGCAAACACTCCGGTTTTACACAGCCAGTCTTAAAGTTATAAATTTTATCCACATTTCTTCGTGTATCCTCGTTCATTCCAAGGCAATAGCAAAGTGCCTTGTGATATACATCTGCTTCTCTGACTTTCTGAATTTTTTCATAGTAAAATTTCTCATGTGCTTCACTGATAAAGTTAATATTTTCTTTTTTTGCTCCTAACGCTGTACTGTTCATACTGACTTCCTCCATTTTCTTATTTTGTTCCGTTGACCATAACAAAAAAGGACATTCCTCTAAAATTTCTTTTAGAAAAATGTCCTTATAGTACAAAATATGAACTTGAACTGACTCGATTTTAATTTAAAATCGTTTGTTTTAACCCTTTAAGATAGGTTATTTTGTCGTACTCCTGTCGTACCATACAAGTCGGAAGTCCGCAAACTCTTGATTTTACTGGTCTTTTTTATCCAGTGACTTCATTGTCGGGAACAGCAGTACGTCACGGATTGCCTGACTGTCTGTCAGTAACATTACCAGACGATCAATTCCGTATCCGATACCACCTGTAGGCGGCATACCGATCTCCAGTGCATTCAGGAAATCTTCATCGGTGTGTTCTGCTTCGTCATCACCGGCTGCGGCATTGGCATCCTGTGCAGCGAAACGCTCACGCTGATCAATCGGATCGTTTAACTCGGAGTATGCGTTACACATCTCCCATGTATTACAGAATAACTCGAAACGCTCTACCTTGGTAGGATCGCTTGGTTTCTTCTTGGTCAGTGGAGAAATCTCGATCGGGTGATCCATGATAAAGGTCGGCTGGATCAGTTCCTTCTCGCAGTATTCCTCGAAGAAGAGGTTGATGATATCCCCCTTCTTGTGACGCTCTTCGTATGCAATATGATGCTCGTCTGCAAGTTTCTTTGCTGCTGCATCATCCGGTACCTGATCAAAATCAATTCCGGTATATTTCTTGATCGCATCGTTCATTGTCAGACGTGCGAATGGCTTTCCAAGGTCAATTTCCACGCCGTTGTAAGAGATCTTGGTAGATCCGCATACTTTTTCAGCGAGGTAACGGAACATGGATTCGGTCAGTTCCATCATACCTTCGTAGTCGGTGTATGCCTGATACAGCTCCATCAGGGTAAATTCCGGATTGTGGCGGGTATCCACACCCTCGTTACGGAATACACGACCGATCTCGTATACACGCTCAAGACCACCAACGATCAGTCTCTTTAAGTAAAGTTCCAGGGAAATACGAAGCTTTACATCCTCATTTAATGCATTGTAATGTGTCTCAAACGGTCTTGCTGCCGCACCGCCTGCGTTTGCAACAAGCATCGGAGTCTCTACTTCCATAAAATCACGGTCTGCTAAGAAGTTACGGATCTCCTTTAAAATCTTGGAACGCTTTACAAATACTTCCTTGCTCTCCTGATTCATGATCAGATCAATGTATCTCTGACGGTAGCGCATGTCCGTGTCGGTCAGTCCATGGAATTTCTCCGGAAGAATCTGTAAAGACTTGGAAAGCAGAGTCATCTCCTCCGCATGGATGGAGATTTCTCCTGTCTTTGTGCGGAATGCGTATCCCTTGACACCCCAGATATCTCCGATATCGGATTTCTTGAAGGTTGCATACAGATCTTCTCCGATTGCGTCACGCGCAACATAGATCTGGATGCTTCCCTTGAGATCCTGAATGTTTGCGAAAGATGCTTTTCCCATGACGCGCTTGAACATCATACGTCCTGCGATGGATACGTGGACCGGATCGGCATCCATGATGCTTCTTCTCTCCTCATAATCTGCTTTGACTGCCTCTCTTGCAGCTGCCTCGTCCATACCATCGGTACTGACTGCCGGTCTGCCGGCTAAAAGCTTCTCTTCGTGTGCATTGTAAAGTTCCTTCACATCTGATGTGTGATGGGTTACGTCATATTTTGTAATCTGGAACGGGTCCTGTCCCGCTTCCTGCAGATTTGCAAGCTTTTCACGGCGCACCTTTAACAGCTGGTTGACATCCTGCTGCTGTCCGCCCTGCTTTCCGTTATTCTGTCCTGCCATTTTCATTTCCTCTCTTAATCTACGGTTGATCTCTGGATCTCGAGTACCTTGTAGGATAACTCTCCAGCCTGTGTCTCTACGGTAATGGTATCGCCTACTTTTTTACCTAACAGTGCGCGGCCTACCGGTGATTCATTACTGATCTTTCCCTTTAAGCTGTTTGCCTCTGTGGAACCAACAATCTTGTACTCTAACTCATCGTTGAACTCGCAGTCGAGAATCTTTACCTTACATCCGATGCTGATCTTCTCCAGATCGACCTCTTCCTCAACAACGACTTCGGCATTCTTTAAGATCTTTTCGATCTCCTCGATACGCGCCTCGATGTCTCTCTGCTCGTCCTTTGCTGCATCGTATTCTGCGTTCTCGGACAAGTCACCCTGCTCACGGGCTTCTTTGATCTTCTGAGCAACTTCCTTACGCTTTACAACTTTGAGATTCTGCAGTTCGTCTTCGAGCTTTTTCAGACCTTCATAGGTCAAGATATTTTTCTTATCCATTTGATTTACCCCTGATTCTATATTTTTTATATGCAGCTTTTTGAAAAAAGCGCATAAATAATCCACAATAACCTAGGTATTATAGCGAATTGTCCACATTCTGTCAAGATATTCTCCTTCAAACCGGACTGTCGCTCATCCGTAAAGTTACCGCCCGCCCCACACCGTGTCCCCCCAGCAACCTGAACAGCAATTCCGTGAACATCGACACAGCTTTCTATGCATCAGACGAAATACTCCATCAATAGTGTCTCCAGCTGTTCGTAATTTTCCACCTGATTGATTGCCACACGCAGCCGTGCTCCATGCGGATATCCGGCGGTATACCATGCCGCATGCTTGCGGATCTCACGGATACCGATATATTCACCTTTAAACTCCAGCATCATCCGGGCATGACGCAGAATCATCTGTGCCACCTCCGATGCCGGCGGCTTCGGCAGATGCTCCCCTGTTTCAAAATAATGCAGGATCTGCCGGAAAATCCACGGATTGCCCTGCGCCGCGCGGCCGACCGCCACGCCGTCGCAGCCCGTTTCCTCGCGCATCCGCAGCGCGTCCTGCCAGCAGGTCACGTCGCCGTTGCCGACCACGGGGATGGACACGCGCCGCTTGAGCTTTCCGATGGCGCTCCAATCGGCGCGGCCTTCGTAAAACTGGCTTCTCGTGCGCGCATGCAGCGTAATCATCTGCGCGCCGCTCTCCTGCGCCAGCTGCCCCAGCAGCAGATAGGTTTCGCTCCCCGCTTCAAACCCCAGCCGCATCTTGACCGTCACCGGCACATGCGAAGCCTTCGCGACCGCCGCGACGATTTCCGCCGCGCGCACCGGCTCCTTCATCAGCGCGCTGCCCTCGCCGTTGCCGACGATTTTGGGCACGGGGCAGCCCATGTTGATATCCAGCAGCGCATAGCGTCCGTCCGCGGTCAGCTCCTCTGCCGCACGCGCCATGACATCCGGCTCATGCCCAAAGAGTTGGAGCGCGACCGCACCCTTTTCGGATTCATCGACGCTGAGCAGTTCCTGCGCCGCCCGGTTTCCCTTGGGCGAAAGCAGATAGCCCTTTGCGCTCACCATTTCGCTGACCGCCATCGGACAGCCCATTTCATGGCAGAGCACGCGGAAGGGCATATCCGTCACGCCAGCCATCGGGGCGAGCATCGCGCCCCGGTTGAGAAAATCAAAGTTCATGTTACTCCGCAATCGACTGTAGGTTGGAAATCAGCCACCGGCCCGCCGTGCGCACCAGCGTCACGCGGTAGCGCGTCGTCGTCCACGCGGGCGGGGAAAGCCGCTCCTCGCCGCCCTCGGCCAGCGCCGCCTCCCGCTTGGCAGAGCGAATCGTGCCGTCAATGGCCGGTATGCTTTCGACCACCTCGGCGCGCGCCACATTCTCCCACGGCCACGACCAGACGGAAACCATCTTCACCCGATGGTCGTACCCACGGATCTCGTAATCCCGATAGGGCGACGTGTCGCTCGTGCCCACCTGCAAAACCGGGTCCTGCGCGATGAATTCCGGCCTGAAATAGCTGGTCAGCTTGCCCGCGTCCTCGCCCATGAGCACCACGCCCGCGCGCGCATCCAGGCCGTCGTCAATCAGCACCCAAATATTCGCCGTGTTCATCGCCAGATAAAACGAGATAATCAGCAGCGCGCATGCCACCGTGACCATGAGCATCCGCGACGCAATGAAATCCAGCATCCGTTTGAGAATCCGCATGGCGGCGCCTCCCTGTTTATCCGTCCGATTCAAATTAGAAAATCGCGTCCACAAACGCGTTCGCGTCGAACGCCTGCAAATCCTCGATGCCTTCGCCCACGCCGATGTAGAGCACCGGCAGCTTCAGCTCGTCCATGATCGCAACCGCAATACCGCCCTTGGCCGTGCCGTCCAGCTTGGTGAGCACAATGCCGGAAACATCCG
>ERZ773138.3092-NODE-3092-length-11227-cov-8.977444_pt1 | contig 11227 bp, 15 predicted proteins | sample MGYA00511114_ERZ773138 | MGnify/ENA primary metagenome ERZ773138 (study PRJEB29015, sample SAMEA2737805) | human gut metagenome | biome: human gut; feature: human-associated habitat; material: faeces | place: China | collected 2012 ...
GTCCTCGACGCCCCGCGGAGGGGTCAAGACCCCTCCCTACAAGCCGATTTTTAAGGGGCTGTAGGGGCGGATTCCATATCCGACCGTGCCCGCTCTCGGCAGCGCAAAAATGCCCCGGTACGCAGAAACGCACACCGGGGCATTGGCTTTACGTAAGTATCAGTAGTTCATAATGTCCTTCACAACACCGGACATCGAGAAGAGCTTGGCGGACAGATGGTCGAGGTAGACGATGCCGAGCTTGTTGCCCGTCTCCGCATTATACATGTCGGCCAGCTGGGGCATGACCTGGAACGCGGCGGCCTGGGCCTCGGGGCTGTTGTCAAAGTTCGCCGTGCCCTGCACGCGCAGCCACTCGCCGCGGTCATTGGCGGCGCAGATCTCGAGGTTCGTGTTGTCCAAAAGCTGCTTGTAGGCGGCCTTGTGCTTGCCCAGGGCAATGCACAGGTGACCGTTGTACCACATGGCAAAACCGATGGGACGCACGCGGGGCAGATAGCCATCGACAGTAGCAAGGTAAAATGTGGGATTCTCTTTCAGGAATTCCATGATCTCTTCATTCGGTTTCATGGCAGACATCCTCCCTTGATCACAGTTTTGCCAGCGCGGCTTTGATGCGCGCGGCAGCCTCCTTGGTGCGCGCGGCATCGCCGAACGCAGTCAGGCGGAAATATCCCTTGCCGCAGGGGCCGAAGCCCTCGCCGGGGGTACCGACAACATGGGCGTTTTCCAGCAGCCAGTCAAAGAACTCCCAGCTGCCCATCCCGTTGGGGCAGCGCAGCCAGAGGTAGGGGCTGTTCTTGCCGCCGCAGTACCAGATGCCGGCCTCATCCAGCGCGGACGCGATGACGGCGGCGTTGGTGCGGTAGTAGTCGAGGTTCTGCTGGATCTCCCGCATACCCTCCTCGGTAAAGACGGCCTCGGCACCGCGCTGCACAACATAGGCAACGCCGTTGAATTTGGTGGTCTGGCGGCGCAGCCACATCTTGTTCAGCTTGCCGCCGGCCAGCGCCTGCGGCACGATGGTGTAGCCGCAGCGCGTGCCGGTAAAGCCCGCGATCTTGGAGAAGCTGCAGACCTCAATGGCAACCTCTTTGGCACCCTCGACCTCGAAGATGCTGCGGGCCAGACCCTTTTCGGTCACGAAGCACTCATACGCAGCGTCAAACAGGATGACGGCATCGTTGGCCTTGGCCCATGCAACCCAGGCCTTGAGCTGCTCGACCGAATAGGTTGCGCCGGTCGGGTTATTGGGGCTGCAGATGTAGACAATATCCGCATGAGGCGCTTCGTCCGGCATCGGCAGAAAGTGGTTCTCCGCCGTGGCGGGCAGGTAGAGTATTTTGCGGCCGGCCATCACATTGTCGTCCACATAGACCGGGTAGACCGGGTCGGGCACAAGGATCGTGTTGTCCTGACTGAACAAGTCGAGCAGGTTGCCCAGATCGCTCTTGGCACCGTCAGACACAAAAATTTCCGACATATCCAGCGCAACGCCGTGGCCAGCATAGTAGCGGCGGATGGCATCGCGCAGGAACTCATAGCCCTGCTCGCTGGGAATGTAGCCGTGGAAGGTATCCTTATGGCCCTGCTCCTCGACCGCGCGGTGCATTGCCTCCGTCACCGATGCGGCCAGCGGCAGCGTGACATCGCCGATGCCCAAACGGATGATGTCGGCATCGGGGTGGGCCTTCTGGTAGTCGGCCACCTTGTGGGCGATGGTGCTGAAGAGATAGCTCTCATTCAATTCTGCGTAATGCGGATTCAGCTGCATGATGGTCCCCCTCTTATCTATACCTTTATATAGTCTAACTTTACCACAATTCGCGGCGGTGTGCAATAGAATTTGCAAAGGGAATTTTTATGGGTGATTTGTAGGGGAGGGTCTTGACCCTCCCGTGAGGGATAAATCTCTCCCCTACTGTAGAGGGCGGCGTCCTCGACGCCCCGCGGAGGGGTCAAGACCCCTCCCTACAATCCTCCCCGTACAGGCTCTCGCACTTCTCATCAATTTCCCTCGCAGGCAGCGCTACTGCCATGGCGATGGCGGCGCTGCGGCATTCCTCGGGGCTAAAGCCCATGTCTGCCAACGGAAAATGCTGCAATATTTTTTCAACCAGCGCATCATAATACCGTGCGTAAAGCACGCCGCGGTCGGTGATATAGATCTTGCCGTACCGCCGCTGAACAACGACCCCCTGCTTCATCAGGCTGGTCAAAATGCTGGTCACGCTGGGCTTGGTTACGCCCATGACCTGCGCGAGGGCCAGCGGGGAAACCTCCGTGTTTTGCTGCGCCAGATGGTGGATGGCCAGCAGATACCGCAGGTTGGAATCGGTCAGGGTCATGGCATCTCTCTCCTTTACGCCAAAAAGGGGCGCAGGCCACGAACGGACCCGCGCCCCTTTTCAGGCACTATTGTGTTTAGTTGCTGTGGCAGGCACCGCCGCAGGATTTACAGTTCCCTGTGCAGCCGCCGTGACCACCGCAGCCGCCGCCCCCGCAGGAGCCATCGCAGCAGCCAAGGCCGCCTGTCTTATGTTCATGATACATCAGCCAGCCCGTACCGCCGAACACGATGATCGAAACGATGATCGTGGGGAGATTGAAGTTGGCCGCTAAAAATTCCATCATAAAGATCCGCTCCTTTCCGGAAGCATGACATACCTGAATTTAGTGGGAGGCAACCGTCTTTTTGGAGTCGAACTGAACCTCGTTGACGCCCTCGTACTTGTTGGGGCGGAACAGCAGGTAGATCGTCAGGGCAATGATGGCGACTGCCACGATGGTGAAGAAGTTGAAGCCGACCTCACCGGTGATCAGGCCGCCGATCTGGTAGACAACCAGAGAAGCGCAGTAGGCAAACAGGCACATATAGCCGATGGCGATGGCCGTCCACTTGCCGTTGTTCATCTCGCGCTTGATGGCGCCCATAGCGGCAAAGCAGGGGGCGCACAGCAGGTTGAAGATCATGAAGCTGTAAGCGGAGATCGCGGTGAAGCTGGCAGCAACCTCAGGCCAGATCTCATCGCCGTTGTCAGACAGCTCGTCAGCATAGTGATACAGAACACCGAAGGTACCGACAACATTCTCCTTGGCAATCAGGCCGGAGATGGACGCGACAGTTGCACGCCAGTTGCCGAAGCCCTGCGGGATAAAGATCCAAGAGATCGTGCTGGCCACGATAGCCAAAATGGAGTTGTCCTGATCCTCGACCATCGTGAAGGCACCATTCTCGAAGCCGAAGCCCTGCAGGAACCACAGGATGATGGTGGCAGCCAGAATGACGGTGCCGGCACGCTTGATGAAGGACCAGCCGCGCTCCCAAGTGGCGCGCAGGACGTTGCCCCAGGCGGGCACATGGTAAGCGGGCAGCTCCATAACGAAGGGAGCGGGGTCACCGGCGAACAGCTTCGTCTTTTTCAGGATGATGCCGGAGATGATGATGGCTGCAAAGCCGATGAAGTAAGCAGAGGTGGCGACCCAGCTGCTGCCGCCGAACAGAGCACCTGCAATCAGGCCGATGATGGGCATCTTAGCGCCGCAGGGAATGAAGCAGGTGGTCATGATCGTCATACGGCGGTCACGCTCGTTCTCGATGGTACGGGAAGCCATAACACCGGGAACGCCGCAGCCGGTACCAACCAGCATGGGGATGAAGCTCTTGCCGGAAAGGCCGAACTTGCGGAAGATACGGTCCATAATGAAGGCAACGCGGGCCATATAGCCGACATCCTCCAGAATGGAGAGCAGGAAGAACAGAACGAGCATCTGGGGAACGAAGCCCAGAACCGCGCCGACACCGGCAACGATGCCGTCCATGATAAGGCCGTACAGCCAGCCAGCAACACCGATGCTCTCCAGCAGGCCGCCGAGGGCGTTGGGGACGATCTCGCCGAACAGGACGTCGTTCGTCCAGTCGGTGGCAAAGGTGCCGATGCCGATGCCGCCGTCCGCAACGGAGGTACCCATCGAGATGGCGTACATCAGCCACATGATGGCTGCGAAGATCGGCAGGGCCAGAATACGGTTCGTGACAATCTGGTCGATCTTATCGGAGGCGGTCAGGTTCTCGGTGCGGGGCTTCTTCTTGACGGCCTTGTCAACAACACCGTTGATGTAAGCATAGCGCTGGTTGGTGATGATGCTCTCGGCGTCATCATCCATTTCCTTCTCGCAGTCAGCGATGTGGGCATCAATGTGGTCAAGCAGTTCCTTGCTGAGGTTCAGCTCGGCCTGCACCTTGTCATCACGCTCAAAGAGCTTGACGGCGTACCAGCGCAGGAAACGGTCATCGACCTTGCCCTGAATGGACTCCTCAATGTGGGCGATGGCATGTTCAACGCTGCCGGTAAAGACATGGGGCAGCTCGCCCGCCTTGCCCTTCTTGGCGGCGGCAACGGCCAGTTCGGCGGCCTTGTCGCTGCCCTCGTTCTTCAGGGCGGAGATTTCGATGGCCTCGCAGCCCAGCTCATTGGACAGCTTCTTCAGGTCGATCTTGTCGCCGTTCTTGCGGACGAGGTCGATCATGTTGACGGCCATGACCACGGGGATGCCCAGCTCAATAAGCTGGGTGGTCAGATAAAGGTTGCGCTCGATGTTGGTGCCATCAATGATGTTAAGGATGGCATCAGGCTTCTCATTGACGAGGTAGCCGCGGGCAACGACCTCCTCCAGCGTGTAGGGAGACAGCGAGTAGATACCGGGCAAGTCCTGAATTACGACGTCATCGTGACCCTTCAGCTTGCCCTCCTTCTTCTCAACGGTAACGCCGGGCCAGTTGCCGACATACTGGTTAGAACCGGTCAGGCTGTTGAACAGGGTGGTTTTACCGCAGTTCGGGTTGCCTGCCAGAGCAATTTTAATTGCCATGTTGGTTATACCCCTTTCTTAAAATGCAATCACTCAACCTCGATCATCTCGGCGTCTGCCTTGCGGACGCTGAGCTCATAGTTGCGGACCGTCAACTCCATCGGGTCGCCCAGAGGGGCCACCTTGCGGACATAGACGCTGGTGCCCTTGGTCAGGCCCATGTCCATGATACGGCGCTTGACAGGGCCTTCGCCGTGCAGCTTGGCAACGGTAACGGTCTCGCCGACCTGTGCATCTTTCAGAGTCTTCATACTTCGTTCCTCCTCTTAAGGTACAATAAATCAAACAGCCTGTGGCTGAGATTCCCTTTTTATCAGCCGACAATGATACGCATGGCCAGCGTCTTGTCCAGCGCGATGCGGGCCTCTTTGACCTGAATGATCAGGTTGCCGCTGATTTCGCTGACGATGGTAACGGTCTCGCCCACGACAAAGCCGAGCTCGGCCAGATGCTGGCGAACCTCATCCTTGCCGGTGATCTTCTGGATGGTGACGGTATCGCCTGCTTTGGACATTGTTAAAGGCATTCCACACACTCCTCTTTTGGCAATCTGCAACATATTAGCGCACGCTAACACATAGGGAAAAAACTTGCGGTTAGAGCGCTCTAACCGCTTACGTGGATAGTTTAACACCGCTAACTGCGGATGTCAAGCCGCAAAGTTAGTGTAGGGTAACATTTTGTAAGAATAGATAGTTATTGCTAACCAAAATCGTGCAATTTTGCATAGTTTTCAATGCGCGGCGCACTTTACTGCTTGACAGTCGTGCGCAGGGGCAGGTAGCCCGCATCGCGGATCGCCTGACGAATGGCGGCCTCATCGGGGGATTCCTTGGTCAGGATACTCACCTGCTGTGCGGCCAGATCGGCGGCAGCCCAGGTGCCGGGCATCGCGTTGAGGGCGTTCTCAACACGGCGCTGGCAGTTCTGGCAGGTCATGCCGTCCACACCCAGCACCAGCCGGTGGGGGTAGTGGCTGCGGTCGCGGTCGGCCACCCGCACTTTTTTGGCGGCAGCCTCATGCTCCCCGCAGCAGCCCCCGCCGCAGCGCAGATGATGTACAAAGCTGTAGATGCCGTAGCCGACTGCCGCTGCTAAGAGCAGAACGATAATAACATTTGCCATAGTGTAAAACCTCCAAGTTAGCTTTTTCTAATTTGGCTTAGAGTATACTGAGTTGTGTCAGCTTTGTCAAGCAGGCACTTTTTGGGTACCGCGCAAAAAGAGGAGGGGCAGCGCTGCCCCTCCCGTTTATGGATGGATAGGTAATGTCGCAAAAAATCAGGCGTTGGCCAGTGCCGTACCCAAGGCTGCGCAGGCGGTCTCGGCATCGCTATCGGGGGAGCCGTTGGCCATGACCGGCTCAACGACCATGCGGGCACCGGCAGCCTCGGCATCCTCGGCCCAGGTGCGGATCCACTCGCCATCGCCCCAGCCGTAGGAGCCGAACAGCCCAACGGGCTTGCCGCTAAGCGAGCCGCGCAGCGCCTGATACATCGGCTCAAACTCGCTCTCCTCCAGCTGCTCGGCACCCATGGCGGGGCAGCCCAGTGCGAAGCCGGTGTAATCACCGGTGGAGGCAGTGTTGAACTCGGACGCAGTGAACTTATCCACGGAAGCACCGGCGGCAGCCGCTGCACTGGCAACCAGATCTGCCATAGCCTCGGTGTTGCCGGTGCCGCTCCAATAAATAACTGCAATTTTGCTCATGATAAAGGACTCCTTTTCAGATAGTATGTGGTGCATCGTCAGGCGGCTACGGTCAGCCGGCTGATCGGGGTGCCGTTGTAATAGCAGCGGGCGTAGATGCGCTCGCACTTTTTGTAGCGGTCAAACTCCGCCTGCGCAGCGGCCGGGTCAGTGTAGACCTTCCAGTAGCCGCACGCGGTAAAGTTTTTGCCGCGGTTTTGGATGAACCCGATGACATCCGCCAGCGGGTAGCCCAGAAAAACGCCGATCTCATGCGGGAAATCCTGCTCACAGCAGAGCCGCTCGGCCAGCTGTGCCAGCAGCTCGCCCGCTGTGCCGGGGGTGTAGCCCTCCTCTGCCAGAAATGTCAGCGTGCGGTCATCGGCCAACAGCTTTGCCACCCGTGCGGGGCGGTAGACATAGACAAGGACGGCACCTGTGCGCGGACACTGCTTGAGCACCTGCACAGTGACCCCGCGGGGGGACAGCTCCGTATGCCACGCGGCCGCCATAGCAGCGGCATCCTGCCCGGGGGCGGGCTGGTAACGAAAGAGACTGGCGGGCTTGAGCCCTGCCAGTGTGGGGGCGCACAGCGTGGCAAGATCACAGGCGAAGCTGCGCGGACTTGGGGTAGCGTAGGTGCGTTCCTGCATGAGATGGCTCCTTACCGTTATGATAGTTAGTATTTGCTAACCAGGCGCTCCATAAAACCGCCCTGTACGGGGAGAGAACCGCGCAGGGCGGGTGATAAGTGCAAATTGGGAATTTGCAAGGTTAGCAATAACTAACATAGACAATATAGCATGAAGAACGCGCCCTGTCAAGGGGTTGAGCAAAAATTCTTTAACTGCGCTTGTTGTGTCATTAACTGTGATTGCTTCGTTGAAAAAATTAAAAATAAGACATTGGAACGATAAATAAATATCGCCGCGTTGGCTAGAGACGATGGTATTTGTGATTCGGATAAGCGTAATGCCAATGATATGAAATTCTTGGGGAAAGTATTAAAATAAGAAAATCCGCTATGTATTAAGCATAGCGGATTTTACTTTTATTCAGAAATTCGCTCCGCATTTATTACAATGAAATTGCTTCCCTATCTTCCCACTTGCAACTCCAACGAGCGCAACGCTGGCGACTCTTGACGCTGTAGATATAGGGTCAGTGTCCCATGACTTACAATAGGGGCACTGGACGGCGTTGTCGCGGCGGGAAAGCTGCCATTCACGGAGTTCGGCTTGGGTTTTACGGGCGGCGTGGGCGGTTTGGATTTGTTTACTACGTTTCTCATGCTCAGCATATTCTTCTTGGCGTTTCATCCACGCGACGGGGTCTTTCATTTCTTCGTATTTATTAAGTAATTTACTACTCGCAGCAAACCAGTCACGAGAGTTTTTCAAGTATTCTTTATACTTATAGTAAAGTATTGGGTACTCACGAAAGGCTTTTCTAAGCATCTTTTTACGATCATTATGAATTTCTTCAATACTTTGTTTTTTGGCCATTATTATCACTCCAATATATAATATTAGTTGACTACTTTTATTATATGATTTGACAATTCCAAAATCAATTAGAAATGTCCAAAATACACTTGATTCTACTGTAAATTCCGCAATACAAGCGGCGGACGAATTAGCGAAAATTCCTGTGCTGTTCAGAAAAGTGGAATCGTTTGGATTATCTGGTAAACTAATAATAGAAAACAGCGCAGACCTTGATAATTATGTAACGCAGTTAATGAATCTTGACAGCAGTAGTCAAAAGGCCGCGCAAAGTTTGGTCGTGTTTGACGGTTCTATGAAGACCTTGTTTAAACAAGATGTGGCCGGATTGCAAAGTGGTCAAAAAATAAATGCTCAATTATTTGAAAGTACACTGGCGGTAACGGAGCTTAACACAGTGCAACAAAAACAAATAGTGTCTGATGCAAAACTAATTGACGCAAAAGGGAGGTATGTTATAGCAGAAACTTCTGTTGTTGAGCAAAATATACTTTCTTCTGCCTCCTTTAAAGCATTATCGACTAATGAGCAAGCTGCCGTAAAACAAGCTATGAGCCACGCGCTTATGGCAATCGAGCGTATGTGGCGTGACGATTTGGAGAAGTATGTTATCGATCAGGTATTCGAGGAGAGTATCATGATTGGCGAGTACTATGCTATATCAAGGCTTTTAGATGGTGTTTATAAATGGTGTAAGTGTGGTGTAAGGTATAATAATGGAGCATTTATTTTGCGTAGGTGCGTACTATAATTTGAAATTTGCTCCAATATTACCCCCTGTCAAGCAAAATCTCGAAAAAAGTAGGGGCGTGATAGTCGCTACCGCACTGCCGGGTCGTCGGGGACGCCGACCCCTACAAATAGGTACGGTAAACAAAAACGGGGTGGCACGCGGCCGCCCCATCGTTATCAATAATTGCTGCTTTTCAGTTCAAAATAACTTCTGGGATGGGTGCAGACGGGGCATTTGGCGGGCGCGTGGCGGCCGATATAGATAAACCCGCAGTTGCGGCACTGCCAGACCTGTTCATGCTCGCGCGCAAAGACCCTGCCGGCCTCGATGCTGGCGGCGAGAGCCTTGTAGCGCTCCTCGTGGTCCTTCTCGATGGAGGCAACCTTCTTAAACAGGGTGGCGATGTGGGTAAAGCCCTCCTCCTTTGCCTCGGCGGCCATCCGCGGGTACATGGCGGTATGCTCCTCGTTTTCACCGGCGGCGGCCATCCGCAGACAGGTCAGTGTGTCAGGGATCTCACCGTTCTCCATCAACAGCTCAAACCAGATCTTGGCGTGCGCACGCTCATTGTCGGCGGTGTCATCAAAAATTGCACCGATCTGCTCGTAGCCGTCCTGCCGCGCCTTGGCGGCAAAGAAGGTGTATTTGTTGCGGGCCTGACTCTCGCCTGCAAATGCCTCCCACAGGTTTTTCTCGGTCTTGCTGCCTCTCAGTTCCATAGGGATACCTCCTCGTTAAATAAGAATCAGTCTTGATATGTGGCTGCTGCGGCACGGCGCCGCACCCGGCCGGTACAGCAGACAGGAAATGCCGCTGTCCGCACACAACAGACGGTTGACAAAGCTGCGGTTATGGTGTAGTATCTAAATAAGAGTTAATCTTAAATTTAGTAAGGAGGTCTGCCCATGACCCGCCAACGCGCCCTGATTTTGGGTATCATGCGTGAAAAATGCCCGGAGCATCTGACCGCTGACGAAATCTTCTGCCATGCGCGGCAGGCCATGCCGCACATTGCGCGCGGCACTGTCTATCGCAATCTCAAGCTGATGGAGCTGGACGGCGAGATCGGCCATCTGGAAATGCCCGACGGCCCCGACCGTTACGATGCCAACCCCAGCCCTCACGGCCACCTGCTGTGTGAGAGCTGCGGCGAGCTGGCAGACCTGCCGGTCGTGGGGCTGATCCGCGATATTGAGGCCGCCATCGGCACCGAGGTCCGCGGCTACACGCTGACGATCCGGTATATCTGCCCCAAATGCCGCGCCAAATACGCGCAGTGACCCTTGCCGCCCGACCGTGGGCGGTATTTTTGTAAAAGCGAGGTTGTAACTTATGGCAAAGCAGCGCGACCCTGTACTAGATAGTATGCGCGGCATCGGCATTGTGCTTATGGTGCTGGGACATTCCGGGTTTCCGGGCATGGATTATATTTATTTATTCCACATGGCGCTGTTTTTTATGCTCAGCGGGTGGTTTTTCAGCCTGCGGGGCGGGCTGGTAAATTTTGCCAAGCGCAAGCTGCTGACCCTCTGGCTGCCCTTTGTGGCGGCCAACACGGTATTTACGGTCTGCAATAACCTTTTTCTGCGGCTGAACATCCTGACGGCGGATGCGCGGATCGCGGAGATCCCGGGCAACAGTGTCACAGCACCGGTGAGCATCAAGGACATCCTTGGCCGCACGGTACACTGGTGCGTATTTGACGGCGGCACCCAGCTGGGCGGTGCGATGTGGTTCATACAGGCGCTGTTCCAGATCTCCCTATTGTATGCTGTCATCGAGGTTTTGCTGCAAAAGCTGCTGCACGGCGGCGATACGCTGATTCCGCAGGGGCTGCTTTCCGGTGTGCTGCTCTGGGTCGGCTGGCACTGTAATCAGATCGGCTGGAATGTCTGGGGGCTGGGTATTGCGGCCAGCTGCTACTGGATGTTCTACCTTGGCACGGTGCTGCGCCGCACTGCGCGGTCGGAGGTGCGCCCGCTGTACCGGGCGGCTGCTGGCGCAGCGGCCTTTGTTCTGCTGCTGGTGCTGCGGCGGATCGGCTCGGTCGGGCTGGCGGGCAACGGCTATACCAACCCGGCGTTTTTGCTGTTGGCCAGCATGGCCGGCTGGGTGCTGGTGCGCAGCGCCGCCTGCCTGACGGCCCCCCTGCCCCGTGTCAGTGCCGTGCTTGGCTATCTGGGCCGCGCCACGATGCCGATTGTGATTTTGCATTTTTTGAGCTTCAAGCTTGTGACATGGCTGGGCCTGCTGGCTACGGGCGGGGAGAGTTACCTGCTGGCGGCTTTCCCCGTCTATTTTACCGGCGGTGTCTGGTGGCTGGCCTACACGGTCGCCGGTCTGGCCCTGCCGCTGGCGGCAGATGCGGTGTATAAGAAAATAAAAAATGCCGTCTTAGCGCATTGATGTAAAAAAAGAGCCCCGCGGG
>ERZ773138.3095-NODE-3095-length-11224-cov-2.708747_pt1 | contig 11224 bp, 8 predicted proteins | sample MGYA00511114_ERZ773138 | MGnify/ENA primary metagenome ERZ773138 (study PRJEB29015, sample SAMEA2737805) | human gut metagenome | biome: human gut; feature: human-associated habitat; material: faeces | place: China | collected 2012 ...
TCATAAATAATATATTTTTTATAAAAATTAAAAGCAATAAACAATGCAATTAAATATATCATCCCTTTAAATCCACCAGCATTTAATCCAACAAATATTGCAATTAATACACTTAATTGTGATAATTCCAATGATGCTGATAATAACTTAGGTTCTAATATATTTCTTGTTATCATTATTACAGAAAATAAAATAATTAAAAACACAACTATTACAAACTTTCCACTAAAAAAATAAATAACTACTAAAGGTAAAAATACTAAAATCATACCCACAATAGGCAATAAATCTAAAATCATACATGTAAAGCTCAACAATAATGAATATGGTATTTTTAAAATATTAAAACCTATGAAAGTTATTACAAATGTACAAAAAACTAAAAATGAATATGTTCCAATATATTTAAATACAATATCTTTAATTTCTAATATTATTTTTATATATTTTTCATACTGATCATTTTCATTAAACTTATTTTCTTCATTTGGTGAATATTTTCTTTTTATAAACTTTTTTAAAAATACAAAACTTGATAATATGGCAAATATTATTACTGATATTATATATGGAAGAGCGGAAACTACATTTATTATTCCATTAACTATCCCCTTACTAAAATCTAATGCATAATTTGACATATCAGAAATAAACTTTGTTATGTTTGTTTTTAATGTATCTAAAATTGATTCATCTATGTTTTCAAATCCTGATAAAGATTTTTGTAACATATCACTTATTTCTGAACCATTATTATAAATATAATCATATCCTTCTGTTGCTAAATCTTTAATTTCAGAAGAAAAATAAACCACACCAACAACTAATACCGAAACTGTAATAACATAAAAAATTAATGTTGAAATAATTGCTGCTATTTCACCCCTTATATTAAACCTTTTTATAATAAATTCTGTTGGCTTTTGCAAAATTGAAGCTGCAATTAACCCAATAATAAATGGTATAGTATATTTTATTGTTCCTGCTATAATAATAAAAGCAATTGTAAATAAGCAAAAGAAAATTAATATATTTGCAAAAGGCTTTACTTTTTTTACTATTTCATTAATATATTCCATTTTATTTCACCACCAACCTTTATATAAATATTTATCTATTAAAAAAATAAAAGGAACTAGTTTTAAATAACTCCCCTTATATATATTATTAAATTATTTATTAAATTCGAACTCTACTTTATTATTGTAAAAAGTCTATACTCCTTTTCTAATATATTAGATAACTCGGATCATCTCCTTTTCCCACCTTATTATAAGTCTTGATTTTACAATTAATTGAATACTCATTTTTCTTTTTTACGCAAGCCCCTATTTTGTTATTCTTTTATATTACATAAAACTTTACTTATATATTAATATTTTAACTGTGTATATAATTTTTAGCAATATTTCCCAAATAAAAAGTACCTCTTATCTTTCATTTTTGATAAGAGATACTTTCTTTTAATTATATATATCTGAAAATTCTATATTAAATTTTTCTACTTTTGAAACTATGCTTTTTTCTCTAACATTATTATTTTTAAAATTTTTAATTTTTCTTATTGGCAATTCAATACAAAATTGAGTTCCTTCTTCAAATTCAGTATTTACATACACTTCACCATTGTGAAGTTTAACTAATGATTTAACTAATGTAAGACCAATTCCAGTACCTTCTGCTCTTCTTGTTAAAAGACTTTCAGATTGAGTGAATCTTTCAAAAATTCTAAGCCTATCTTCAAAATTTATCTTTTCTCCATCATTGGAAATCTTAATAATAACTTTATTACATCTATCATTAACTTCCATATCAACATAAATATTGCCACCATGAGATGTAAATTTCATTGCATTAGAAAGTAGATTTAATATTATTCTTTCTATTTGATCTGGATCACATGCAGTTATTATTTCCTCTTCCATTGTATCAAATATAATATTTCTTTTATTATCTTTCATATACTCTGCAAGTGATTGAACTATATTTTCTACAACTTCAACTATATTATAATTTCCCATATTAATAGAATAAAAGTTACCATCTATTTTGCTCATATCAATTAAGTTATTTGCAATCTTTAAAATCCTATATGAATTTTGTTTTATATTACTAAGACATTTATTAAACATATTATAATCAGGATATTCATTATTAACTTCAATATAATTCATTACTAACTGAACTGTAGATAGTATTATATTTAAAGGTGTCTTAAATTCATGAGATAAATTTGCAAAAAATTCTGATTTTAAACTTTCAATTTCTACAGCATGTTTAAGATTTTTTTTATCTTTAATAAAGGATAATATTATACATATATATTTTATAAACTCTTCATTTATTTTCTTTGGTTTATTTTCATAATAAATATGTATACACCCTAAAAGATTATTATTTATTTTTAATAAATATATGTATTTAACACTATTAAAATTTAACTTTTCTTCAATTTTACACTCATAATTGTAAAAATAATTTTTTTCAATATCCATTGTTATATTATAGCTTTCTTCAAAAAATGCTTCATCTTCCCCAAAATGATTATTTAATATCATTGCATTTTTATTTTTATCATATAAATATAATCCAACCTCATTACATTTAACTGCTGATTTTAAATCTTTTAAAATTCCATAATAAACTGAAGAAGAATTTAATATCTTAGGATTGTTCATTATTTTATTTGAATTTTCATTAATGCTTATTTGCAAAGACTTATCTTCACTTACAAACTTTGCAATTCCACCTATTTTTACTTTATCTTTATCATTATTCAATAATGCCTTAAATATTTCATATCTTGTTTCTATATTATCATTTATTATTTTATCTTCTACAAATTCTTTATCACCATTTTCTAAAACACTTTTATCACTTTCATCACAAATATGAGCAAGTGTTTTAGGTCTTATATCATAATCATTTTTCCCTATTATTTCTTCTTTTTTAATCCCCAATTTCTTTTCTGTTGCTAAATTAACATATTGATATATTCCATTTGTATCTTTAATAAAAATTTCATATGGAATTTTATCTAATAGTTCTTCTAAATCTTCTATTGTATAATTTCTTTTATCTATTTTGTTTATACTCATTATTTAATTCCACCCCCACATAAAATTTACATTTCCCCATCATATTTTTGCTTTATTATAACATATTATACTAAAAAAGTATAATAAACAACAAATATTATACTTTTTTTCAATATTAATAATACTTTTAACTATCAATTAATTTTCCCATAATATACAAAAAAGAAGCCAAAATTAATTTGACTTCTTTTTGAATTTATTTATGTTTACATTTATGCTTAACAACTAACTCATATAAAGTTGCAACTGGTGCTCCTGTGCCGCCCTTTGGTGTAGTATCACTTGAAGATTCAACCCAAGATGTCCCTGCTATATCTAAATGAAGCCAAGGCTTATCTTGCACAAATTCTCCAATAAACATACCTGCTGTAATACAACCTCCATAACGTCCACCAATATTCTTAAAATCTGTAAAATCACCCTTATAAAGCTTCTTATAGCATTTATCATTAGGTAATCTCCAGAACTTTTCTCCACTTCTCTTTGAAGCAGTAATTAATTCATCATAAAATTCATCATTATTACTTATAACTCCAGTTATTTCAGTTCCAAGTGCAACTAAAGCAGCACCTGTAAGAGTTGCAACATCAACTATCTTATTTACATTTTCCTTTTCAATAATGTAAGTAACAGCATCTATTAAAGTTAATCTTCCTTCTGCATCAGTATTTAATACTTCAATAGTCTTTCCTGCCATTGAGCCAATAATATCTCCAGGCTTATAGCTTCCACCAGAAATAGCATTTTCACAAGCTGCAACTACTGCAACTACATTTTTTTCAACTTTATTTTTTGCAAGTGCTTGCATTGTTCCAATAACAGCTGCTGCTCCACCCATATCACTTTTCATTGTATCCATAGATGATGATGGTTTAAGAGAATATCCACCAGTATCAAAAGTAAGACCTTTTCCTACAAGACCAACTCTTTCATTACTATTTCCATTGCCATTGTATCTCATTACTATTAATCTTGGCTTATGAACTGAACCCTTTCCTACCTCTAAAAAGGCCTTCATTCCTAACTCCTCAATTTTCTCTTCATTAAATACTTCTACTTCAAATCCACTTTCTTTTCCTGCTTTTACTGCCCTTTGTGCTAAAGTTTCAGGATATAATACATTTGAAGGTTCATTTACAAGATCACGAGCTAAAATTATACCATCTGCAACATTAATAGCTTCTTGTATTTTTTTTCTCATTTTATCAACTTTTTCTTTTGGAGCCCCTAAAATTGTTACATTTGGCAAATAAAATTTTTCATTATTCTTATATTTATCAAACTTATATCCTGCTAATTTTATTCCATGAACTATTGCAGTAGTAATTCCCCCTGTACATAATCCATTAGCCTTTACAAAATTAATACTTAAATCATTAATTTTTAATTTTTCAGCTTGCTTAATTCCCTTTGCTACAGCATTTATTAAATCTACTTTTTCTAATTCATCAAATCTTCCAAGTCCCACAAAAATTTCATAATTTAAATCTTCAGTAGTTTTGTAAAATATCTGACCACTTTTTCCTTCAAATACTTTTTTAGATTTTAGAACTTCTACTATTTTATTGTTTGTTGGCTTGTCTTCATAAACAAGAAAAATATTTCCTTGAAAATTTCCAGCGCTTATATCTCTTACATCTACCATTTCTTTCTCCTTTTTATTATTTTAATAGTTTTTTCTATTATACTACATTTATCAAATTTAATTCTACTCATTTATAATTAAGTTTTTTATTACAGAAAAATACCTCTGGGGTAACTTTCCTCAGAGGCTAAAATTTTTTATAAACACCATCAAATCGATTTGTACAAAAAAATAGTGCCTATAAAAATAAGCACTACCCTTAAACTTAATCACCAACACCAAAATCAGTATTATGATATAAAACTTCAACCTTTGGGTGAGTATTTAAAAATTCATATTCATCTTTAAACCACTGAACTAATTCCTCATCTCTTTTAATTTCAGTAGTATTATTAACAAAAACATTAATAGTTGCATACTTAAAGTGTTCTAAAACAATTTCAATATCTCTTTTAATCATTTCCCTAGTTTGTCCCTTTATTCCAACCATCAAACATACAGATTGGAACTTTTCTGCAACTTCCCTTGGGTCTCTAAACCTAGCATTTTTATTTAAAAAATTATTTCTAAAGTCAAAATCAAAAGTTTCAACTCCAATTTTAAATACTATAGGAATATTAAAAAACTCCCTCATTTCATCTAATCTATTTCTATAACACCAATGACTTTCAAAAAATAAAAGTTTGATTTTCTTTTCATCTACTATCTTTTTTATGTAATTCAAAGTTTCCTTTGGTATTTCAAAGCAACTTCCTGAATTAATTACCTCAAGAACTCCAAATTCACCTGTTATATTATCTAAAACCCCTTTATTTAGCTTATTTAATTCTTCTTCATCTTTTCCATTATCATCAATGTAATCACAAAAACTACATTTTCCCCAAACACATGGAAAAGCTTTTAACAAAACAATTTCTCTACTATTTTTATTAATTATCTTACTATATCTATCCATAAATCTCCCTTTTTTAAACATTAGATTCTAACTTAAAATTATTAGGCATTGCTTTAATAATATTAATTACTAATAATACAATCATCATTTTATCAATAAATTCAGTTAATATTTGAGTTATAAATATACTTGGAACTAATCCTAAACCCATATTTTTTAAATAAATTATAATAATTGAATTTCCTGATGAAGTAATTCCTCCAAACACAACTGCAGATGCAATTGCTGCAACAAGAGCTGAACATATAGCAATTAATAATGTACTAAATGGCATAATAGCTTTCTTTTTAAAACCACCTTTTTTATAAATTATACCTGCTAAAAGCCCAACTGTTATTTGTGAAGGTATAAAATATAATGCATATGGGTCAAAAGTCATTGTTGTTATTAAATAACTTAATATCCCTGTGATAATTCCTGCTATTGGTCCAAATAAAAATGCAATTAAAAATGTTCCAATTGTATCAAGGAATATTGGCAGTTTTAATGTCACTGCTATTAGTGCGCCTATTACATTTATACCTATACATAATGATATAAGCACTAACTTTTTTGTGTTGTTTCTTTTCATTTTTTCACTCCTACTCTTAATTTAGTAAGTGTAAGGGAGATTAGATGGTCATTCCAAAAAAACAAACCTCTAAGCATTAAACTTAGAGGTTCTATAAAAAAACTTATAATTTTAAAGTTATAAAATACAAAAATAATTTATAACTAAGCCTAGTTTTTTATAGAGGGATGGTCATACGAACCTCTCCTAGTAAATCTTACTAGATTTTATTCACTTCTCTAATATTATACATTTTTGTGATATTTTTTTCAACATAATTTTAAACTCGATATTTTAACAACTAATTACATACATATTAAAATATTTAATTATATTTTTAACTATATTTACTTAATTGATAATGATTATTGATTTCACACATTTTTTCATTTATACTTTTATTATTGCATTTTGAATTTTTTGTAAAAATAAATTAAACCTAAAAAGCTTTAATTTTATTTATGGGGAATATGATGTTGAAATTACACTTTATGATTATCAGCCATTAAAATTCAAATTAACAGCACAATAATAAAAATACTTAGGGATGTTGCATTAAGAGTAAATAGTACAATATATTAAAGAATATATTGTGTCTAAAAGTTTTAGTGCTACAGCCCCAATGTTAGTTTTAGGAGGAAACATGAATTTTTTAATTTCTATTATTTTAACTGCTCTTTTAATTTTTATAGGGCGCAAATTTATAAAAAAACATTCAATACTTTGCTATATAGTAACTGGAATTATATCATTACTTATAATTATTGCTTCATATAGTGGTGCTATTTCAAGCTTCCCACCATTTATTAAAAACAATATAATGCCACTATTTACAAAAAGCACATTTGCAACTTCTATTTTTGTTGTAGTTATGTATACTGGTGCATTAAAAAATGGAAGTAAATTAATGAAAATATTAATGCCAATTAGAGCAGAATTATCTATTATAGCAAGTATACTTACTCTTGCTCATAACATTAGCTTTGGAAGATATCATTTTGTAACCTTATTTACAAACCCAAAATCAATGTCACTAAATATGATTTTAGCTGCAATAATAAGTATTATTTTAATTGCTATTATGATTCCACTTATGATTACTTCATTCCCAATGATAAGAAAAAAAATGAAATATAAATCTTGGAAAATGCTTCAAAGATCTGCTTATGCTTTTTATGGATTAATTTATATTCATGTAATGCTTATAATGCTTCCAATAGCTAAATGTGGAAACTTACAATACATATTAAATGTATTAATTTATAGTTTAGTATTTTTAATATATGCTACAATGCGTGTTAATAAAGCATTAAATAAAAAGGTGTTTAATAAATCTAGAACTGTAACAGCTTATTGTATAGCAGTTGTAGCTTTTGCCTGCATAACTGCATATGCTCTTATGCCATCATTAGCTCAAAAAAATACTGCTTCTGCTTCTAATAATACTGCTTCTGCTTCTAATAATACTAATAAAGCTGAAATTTCATTAAATGAAAATGCTGATTCTTCAAATGCTGATTCTTCAAATGATGAAAATGAGATAAAAGATGAAAATTCAGATTCAAATAATAAAGCTGATAATGAAGCTGAAACAAAAGATGTTGCTTCTTTAAATATTAAAGAAAATTTAAATAAAGATAATAAGTCTTTAACGCCTCAAGACAATTTAAAAGATAACACTACTTCTTCAAATGTTGGAAATGAGTCAAACGCTGGAAATGAGTCAAATATAAATAATACTCCTCCAAGCTCTGATAATGCTCCTTCAACTCCAAGTAATCCGCCTTCAGCTCCAAATGACACTCCTTCAAATGAACCTACTGGAAGCACTAGTTCTATTTATAAAGATGGTGTTTATGAAGGAACAGGCTCTGGATATAATGGAAACATTACAGTTAAAGTTACAATTAAAAATGATGTTATTACAAACTTAGTTGTTATTGACACAGTTGATAATTCACCTTTTGTTGATACTGCAATTTCAGGAATATTTGATGCTATACTTAACTCTCAAAGTCCAGATGTTGATACTGTAAGTGGTGCTACTTTTAGTTCTAAGGGACTTATTTCTGCAGTAAAGGCTGCCTTAAAAAATGCAAAAAATTAACAATAAAAAATTTTTTCTAAGCTTAATTATTTTATTAGCGGCATTTTCATCAGCAATATTAATTAAAAACATTGCAATATTAAAAAAAGAAACTGATTTAAATGATACAACTAAGCTAACTAAAGAAATTTTTGCAATGGATACAATAATGAGCTTAACTGCTTATACTTCTGCAAATGATGTCTTAAACTTATGTGAAGAAAAAATAATTGAATTAGAAAACTTATTTTCAACAACTAATGCTAATAGTGAAATTTCAATTTTAAATCAAAAAGGTGAAAATACATTATCTCAAGATACCTTTAATTTAATTGAAGAATCCTTAAAAATATGTAATTTAACAAATGGTGCATTAGATATTTCAGTTTATCCCATAGTTAAGTCTTGGGGATTTACCACTGAAACTCCTAATGTTCCATCACTTGAAGAAATAAATTATTTATTACAATATGTAAATTATAAAAATATAACTCTTTCAAAAAATAATAACACAATAAAATTAAATAATAATATGGCAATAGATTTAGGAAGTACTGCTAAGGGATATACAAGTAATACATTAATTAATATTTTAAAAGAACATAATGTAAAATCTGCTCTTTTAAACTTAGGTGGGAATGTCCATGCCTTAGGTTCTAAGCCTGATGGTACCCCATGGAAAATTGCAATTAAAAATCCATTAACCAATAGTAATGCAGCAGTTATTTCCATTGTTAATAAAGCAGTAATTACTTCTGGTGCTTATGAAAGATATTTCATTGATGATAATGGAGTAAAATATGGACATATTATTGATCCTAATACTGGAATGCCAATAAATAATGAACTTCTTTCTGTAAGTATAATTGGCAAAGATGCAGTATTATGTGATGCACTTTCCACTTCCCTTTTTGTTATGGGACTAGAAAAATCTATTGAATATTGGAAAAAAAATAATGACTTTGATGCTGTTTTTATAACAAAAGATGGTCATATTTATATTACAGAAGGGATTGAAGATGATATTACCCTTTTAGATGATTTTAGTAATATCTCTCCTAATATAATAAAAAATGAAAATTAAAAAAACTCATATATTTATTTTATTAATTATTTGTTTAATACTTTCCTTTATAAGTTTTATATTGATTAAAATGCCTTCTAAGGGCACAATAGCAAACATATATAAAGATGGAGTATGCATAAAATCAATAGACTTATCTAAAGTTACTTCTCCTTATGAAATAAACTTAACATATGATGATGAAGTTAATATAATTTCTGTTGAAAAAAATAAAATTGCTGTAATTGATGCTAATTGCAATGATAAAATTTGTATTAATCAAGGATATATATCAAATACAATTGCACCTATAGTATGTCTTCCTCATAAAATTATAATAAAAATAGAGGAAAGTCCTAAAATAAGTGAAATTGATGGCATATCACAATAATAAAATGAAAAATTAATAATATATTACAATAATTGGAGGTGAATTTTGGTGGTAATTTAAAAATTACTTCACTAATATTATGAATACAAGAAAATTGACATCCCTGGCTTTATTACTTAGTATATCACTTATAATATTTATTATAGAATCACAATTGCCATCACTTACACCAATTCCTGGAGTAAAGCTTGGCTTGGCAAATATAATTACAGTTTATGCTATATTTATTCTTTCCCCACTTGATACTTTAATTATATTATTATGTAGAATATTTCTTGGAAGCATTTTTTCTGGTAATATGTCTATCCTTTTATATAGCTTAAGTGGTGGAATCTTATGTTACCTTGCAATGATTATAAGTAAAAAGTTTTTAAGCTTAGAAAACATTTGGATTTGTAGTATTATTGGTGCTATTGCTCATAATATTGGCCAAGTATTAATGGCAATTTTTATTACTAAAACAACATCCTTAGCTTTTTATCTTCCTGTGCTTTTGTTATCTGGAATTATAGCAGGAATGTTTACTGGTTTAACTTCTCAATATCTTATAAGCAAATTGAATATTATTAAAAATTCTATATAAATTTTAAGTAGTATCTCATTCATATTATTTCCTTTTTAATAAATAGTTAAGCTAATAAAAACTATTATCACCTTAAGGAGAACTATGATTTAATTGATACTACTTTTTTATAAATAATATTAATATGTTTAAAAACAAATATTATGTAAAATCTATTGTCTTTTATATTATATTATTATTTTTTTCCTTTCAATGTTTAAAAAACAAATAATATGGCAAATACCAATAAAACTTAATTTTTTCAAATTGAATTTTTCTTTGTTTAATCCATTTTTTACCATATTTTTAAATATTAAATTAAATTTAATTATTGTAGTGTGCGACTCTTAAAATAACTCATTATTTCTTTACTTTACTTAATTTCCTTAATTTGCTATTTTAGATTATTATCTTTTATAATGTTATCTGTACAAAGAAACAAAATCAAAGGAAATTTATTTTTTAAATTTATAAAAAGTAAATTTCACACCAAATTATTTTGAAAAATTTATTTATAAAGGAGGTCTTTGTATGTTTGGTTTAGTACCTTTTAAATTTAACAATGGAGAAAATAACAAAGGATTAACATTAAATGATGTATTTAATGACTTCTTTAATGAAAGCATGTTATCAGATCTTTCTGCTAATGGAGGATTTAAAACTGATATCAAGGAAACTCCAGAAGAATATGTTCTTCACGCAGAATTACCAGGAGTTAAAAAGGAAGATATCAATATTGACTATGATAACAACTATTTAACTATTTCTGCTACAAAAAATACTGATTCTAAGGAAAAGAAAGAAAATTATTTAAGACGTGAAAGAAGATATGGTTCAGTTTCTAGAGGCTTCTATTTGAATAATGTAAATAAGGATTTAATTAAGGCAAAATTTGATAATGGTGTTTTAAATGTTCATTTGCCTAAGAAAGAAA
>ERZ773138.3106-NODE-3106-length-11170-cov-6.400270_pt1 | contig 11170 bp, 10 predicted proteins | sample MGYA00511114_ERZ773138 | MGnify/ENA primary metagenome ERZ773138 (study PRJEB29015, sample SAMEA2737805) | human gut metagenome | biome: human gut; feature: human-associated habitat; material: faeces | place: China | collected 2012 ...
CGCTGAAACCCGCATAAACACTGGCTTTTTTAAGCAACTCGATTTATTCAAACTCAATCGTTCCCGGCGGTTTACTCGTCAGATCATAGAATACTCTGTTAACCCCACGAACTTCATTGATAATTCTGCTCATTACTTTATCAAGTACTTCATACGGAATCTTTGCTGCCTCAGCAGTCATAAAATCTACCGTATTCACTGCACGAAGTGCAACTGCATAATCGTAAGTTCTCTCGTCACCCATAACACCAACGCTTCTCATGTTGGTCAGGGCTGCAAAATATTGTCCGATGCTGCGGTCAAGTCCCGCGTTTGCAATCTCTTCTCTGTAAATTGCATCTGCATCCTGTACGATCCGTACTTTTTCAGCCGTTACTTCTCCGATGATACGGATTCCAAGTCCCGGTCCCGGGAATGGCTGACGGAATACAAGCTTCTCCGGAAGTCCAAGTTCAAGACCCGCCTTGCGGACTTCATCTTTGAAGAGATCACGAAGTGGTTCAATGATTTCTTTGAAATCAACATACTCAGGAAGTCCTCCTACGTTGTGATGAGACTTGATCACTGCTGATTCTCCGCCAAGTCCGCTTTCTACAACGTCCGGGTAAATCGTTCCCTGTGCAAGGAATTCTACTGCACCGATCTTCTTTGCTTCTTCTTCAAAAATACGGATAAATTCTTCTCCGATAATTTTACGCTTTGCCTCCGGTTCTGTAACTCCGGCAAGCTTGCTGTAGTATCTTTCCTGTGCATTGACACGGATAAAGTTCAGGTCAAACTGACCATTCGATCCAAATACTGCCTCAACTTCATCGCCTTCATTCTTACGAAGAAGACCGTGATCTACAAATACGCAGGTAAGCTGTTTGCCGATTGCTCTGGAAAGCAGTCCTGCTGCCACAGAGGAATCAACTCCGCCTGAAAGCGCAAGAAGTACTCTTCCGTCCCCAACTTTTTCACGGATTTCCTGGATGGTATTTTCAACAAATGCATCCATCTTCCATTCGCCGACACATCCACAGACATTCTTTACAAAGTTGTTGATCATCTTGGTTCCTTCCGGTGTATGAAGCACTTCAGGATGGAACTGGATTGCATAAAGCTTTTCTGCTGCATTTTCTGCTGCTGCTACCGGACAGTCTGCTGTGTGTGCAGTAATCTCAAATCCCGGTGCCACCTGCGAAATATAATCAAAATGGCTCATCCAGCAGGTTGTTGTTGCAGATACATTTTCAAATACTTTGGAATCTTTCTTATCGATGATGACTTCTGTCTTACCATATTCTCTGACGTCAGCTTTTTCAACTTTTCCGCCAAGTACGTGAGACATAAGCTGTGCACCATAACAAAGACCAAGTACCGGAATGCCAAGCTTAAAGAGTTCTTCAGAATAAGTCGGTGAATCCGGTTCGTAACAGCTATTCGGTCCTCCTGTCAGGATAATTCCCTTCGGGTTCATTGCTTTAATCTTTTCGATATCAATCTTATAAGAATAAATTTCGCAATATACATTACATTCCCTGACACGTCTTGCGACAAGCTGGTTATACTGTCCACCAAAGTCAAGTACAATCACTAATTCGTTCTTCAAGGTTTTCCTCCTGTAAAATACGATCCTTTCAGACCGCTTTTTCTATTTATTGCTTTTATATTTTATTATAGTAGAGCTCTGGATGTTTTACAAGCATTTTCTATCGCCCGAATCAAAGTTTGAACTCTGGTCTGCAATTAAAACTCATATTCAGGCATCATCTTTCTAACACAAATGACAACTTTCTTCTGTATTTACACAATTGCCCCATGTTTCCACTTTCCATTAAAGTACCGGATAATAAAACAGATTGCACGTACTACCCAGTCGATCACCATTGCAACCCACACGCCAAATACTCCCAGTCCCATATATTTTCCTACCAGATAACTGAATCCGATCCGGAAAATCCACATCGACACAATCGATGTATACATACAGGCTTTTGCATCTCCTGCCGCACGATACGCTGCTGGAAGAGCAAATGAAAGTGGCCAGATAATCATTGCACTGATTCCATGGAAATGAATAATATTTGTTGCTGCCGCAGCTGTCTGATCTGACAAATTGTATGCTTTCAAAATCAATGGAAGTGCAAGGAAAATAAGTGCTACCGTTCCCACCATTGCCACATAAATGATCGCAAGCAGTTTTTTCAGATAGTAATGTACCTGTTCATAGTCATTTGCGCCGACGCACTGGGAAATAACTGTCGTAATTGCCAGCGAGATCGCCATTCCAGGAAGAATCTGGAACAGCGCAATCGCATTGGAAACTGCATTTGCCGCAATTGCATAAGTACCGAAGGTTGAAACCAGACTCAGCACTAAAATTTTGCCCAGCTGAAACATACTGTTTTCCAGACCATTGGGAACCCCAATTGCAAGTATTTTCCGTATCATTCTTCCATCAAACCGGATTTTCAGTGTCCGCTCAATATGCAAGATACGTGTCTGATTGCAGAGCAACACTGTTATCACTATCGCGGCAACCATTCTGGAAATCAGAGTCGGTATTGCAACACCCGCCGTTCCGATCCGTAATCCGAACACAAGAATTGCATTTCCGGTTACATTGATTGCATTCATCAAAAGCGATACCCGCATGGATACCTGCGAATTCCCCATCGCACGGAAAATTGCTGCCCCACCATTATATAACGCGATAAATGGAATCGAAGCTGTTACAATTAGCAGATAAATATCTGCATGTCCTTTTACTTCCGCTGTAATGTGACCAAATACCTGATTCAGAATTATATCTTTTCCGAAGTAAACCAATATCATGATCGCAACCGCACTAAGACTCACAAACCATACCAGCTGTGTAGCCGCTTTACATGCTGATTTTTCATCTTTCCTGCCAATATACTGTCCGGCAACAACTGCTCCACCAGTCGCCAGTGCTGCAAAAATATTGATGATCAGAATCATAATATTGTCAACCAGCGACACGCCCGACACAGCTGCTTCTCCAACATTTGCAACCATAATAGAATCTGCCATCCCAACAAAAACCGCCAATAACTGCTCGATTACCAAAGGTCCGATCAGATTTGCCAGTTCCCGATTGGAAAACAGATAATGACTTCGATCCTGTTTTTGTTTCGTTTTCCCCATTCTTCTCTTTTCCTGTCCCTTCTCTTTTGTATATCCCCGTTTTCTCTATTATATACTGTAAAAATGTAATACACCATCTTTTTGCAAAGAAAAGGATTTTTTATGCGTGCTGATGCAGGTACTTTTCTCTGGTAGCAAGTCCGCCCCGGATGTGCCGTTCCGATTTGTTCAGATCCAGAACCTTTCGCGCCTCACCTGCAAGAGATGGGTTGATCTGGAGAAGACGTTCTGTTACATCTTTATGTATAGTACTCTTACTTACCCCAAATGCCACCGCCGTCTGCCTCACCGTCGCCTTATTTTCAATAATATAATAAGCAATCTCAACCGCTCTCTCCTCAATATAATCTTTCATAAAAACCCCTGCATAGTTTGTTTTTTTACAATCTATGCAAAGGCGAAGGGATGTATGTCTGATTAAACTTCCTTCAAAAATATCTCATTCAATTTCTCCCAACTTACCTTTTTTCTTCCCCTAATTTTCCCGCTTTCTCTCTCAATCCTGCTATTTCACTCTCCAGAATCCACTGACCTGCCAGTAATATTTTACCATGCTCTTTTTCTTCTATTTCATGAAGTTTTTGTACTATTATTTTTTCCATCAGCTTCCCCTGCTTTTCCTGTTTTTCTTCTTCCAAGGTCCATCATCTCCGGATGCCTTAAAGTTATACACTGGTTTCATAACCTCAAGAATATCCACGCTTTCCCGGATCACATCAATAATATCCTCCTTTCCCTTTCTAGCCTATAGCTGCACGCGGCGTGCAATCAAAGGCTTTTATTTTGGAATTCTGGTTATCTTCTCCATCCTTCCTTGAAAGGGCATGCTTATTTCGCGAATTCTCCAGATTGACTTTCCCCTCCTCATAAGTTATCCTTATCATAGTACGCCATGCTGACATATTTGCAGCATTGGTGAATTTTATTATTTTTACAGGTAAGGATTTGAGAAAATGAGTAAAACAAAAACAATCGACCTGACTTCCGGACCGATTCTAAAGACGCTGGCAGAGCTGGCACTTCCGATCATGGCTTCCTCGCTGCTGGGGACAGCCTACAATATTACGGACATGGCATGGATCGGCATGCTGGGTTCCAAAGCCGTTGCCGGGGTGGGCGTTGGGGGAATGTACGTCTGGCTCTCACAAGGGCTCGTGGCACTTCCGCGAATGGGCGGACAGGTCAATGTCGCACAGGCCTGCGGACGTGGAGACTATGAACAGGCAAGGGGATATGCCGCTTCCGCTCTGCGACTTACATTTTTACTGGGAATTTTATTTGCTGCAGTATGTATCGTGTTTATTCATCCGCTGCTCGGCTTTTTTAACCTCGGAGATGCAGAAACTTATACCGCTGCGAAATTATATACACTGATCACCTGCGGACTGATTCTGTTTTCATTTTTAAATCTAACTCTGACCGGACTTTCTACTGCGCAGGGAGATTCCAAGACACCGCTTATGGCAAATCTTCTTGGACTGGTTGGTAATATGATCCTGGATCCGATTCTGATCCTCGGATTTGGACCATTTCCAAGGCTTGAGGTTGTTGGCGCTGCAGTTGCTACCGTGACCTCGCAGATACTGGTTCTGATCGTCATGCTGATTCGAATTATGCACTCTGATCTGGAACCAAATATTCTGCAAAACATGCATGTACTGTCGCGTTTCCCTGCAAAATACTACATCAGTATTTTTAAAATTGGATTTCCGACAGCAGTACAGAGCAGTATTTACTGCATGATTTCCATGATTCTCACACGAATGGTTTCTGCATTCGGGGCAGGTGCCATTGCCACACAGCGAGTCGGCGGACAGATTGAATCTGTTTCATGGAACACTGCTGACGGCTTTGCTGCTGCGTTAAATGCTTTCGTTGGTCAGAACTACGGTGCAAAGAAACCAGACCGTATTCGGAAAGGATATAATATTTCATTTAAAATCCTCGCTGTCTGGGGACTCATTGTAACCGGTGCTTTCGTATTCCTGCCAGGACCGATTGCTTCCCTTTTCTTCCACGAAAAAGATGTTCTGGCGATTGCGATCAACTATCTGATCATCATCGGATTCAGCGAAACCTTTATGACCATTGAGCTTATGACCATCGGCGCACTTTCCGGTCTTGGTATGACAAAGCTTTGCAGTATCATCAGCATTGTCCTCACCAGTGCCAGAATCCCACTTGCCATGATCCTCACTCAAACCAGCCTCGGTCTGAATGGTGTATGGTGGGCACTTACAATTACCTCTATCACCAAAGGAATTGTTTTCTACTTCACCTTCCACCACACCAGCAGACACCTACCTGACGCTAATGACAATTAATTTAACTACCCACCTTTTTTATTTTTTCCTGTTTTGTTTATTTCTTCTTCATATTTTTTTGATTTTTTTTAGAGTTTGAACATATTTCTGTCACAAATTATCTGTATACTAATAATCAGATAGTTGATAAAGCAACTATCTCCCCCTCATAAAGTAGAAGCAGTCAGAATTCTGATTGCTGCACTTTACTCTCATTCCTTTTAGATAACAATAAAAACACCAAGAACCTCTCCATTATGGAGAGGTTCTTGCGTTGTGGATTTTTTTAATATTCTATAAACCTATCATTTTTATATTTTTAATCAGATTTTATAATTTCTTAACACTTTTGACACATTTTCATCGTATAGTAATAAATGGATAGTTGGGAACCAACTATCTCCCCCCTCATAAAGTGAGCGCAATCGGGCATGCCCGATTGCCGCACTTTGATTTTTACAGAATATTATTCTGGGACGAAGGTTATCCTCCGTCCCATATTTTATTTGTAAATGCAGTACCGTGTGCCCGGATATCTACCTGCACAGAACGTTAGTCACGGCCATTCATCATCAAATGAACTCAAACCTTTTACGACCTTGCACGAATGTCTCTCTGGTACATCATACTTTTTATCCTCAATTACCAGAAAGGATTTATTATGAAACGCCCTACTTTACATAAACTGATTTTTTCAATTCTTTTATTTGCCATAAGTTTCCTTGCTCTTTTCACCAGCCACAAAAGCTCTGCATTCGCGGACTGGTATTCTTCCACCATTTACCCGCTTTTCGTTTCGTCCATCGGACGCTTTTTCGGAATCTTCCCATTTTCTGTTTCTGAAATTGGATTGTATATTTTTGTCATTCTTCTGTTTCTTTCCTTGATCTGGATGCTAATCAGCTCCATTTACAAAATGTATGCCAAAAAAAAGAACCCTGCCTGGCTCGGCTACGGTTCCTCACTCCTGCTTCTCTGCGGATGTCTGTTTACCATTTATACTTTTTTCTGCGGAATCAACTACGGGCATACTTCATTTGCAGAAAAATATCACCTGGAATCCGGTCAGTATACTTTGGCTGAACTGACCTCTTTATGCAACGAACTGACCGATCAGTTAAATGCACTTTCTGACTCTTTAGACCGGGATTCTGACAGTCTTGCTGATATGGGTAAGGATCTGCAGGATCGTGCACGGGCTGCTATGTTCTCCCTCGGTGCTACCTACCCTGAACTTTCCGGATACTATCCACAGCCAAAAGGTCTTTTATTTCCGGCTTTTCTCTCGGTACAGAATCTTTCCGGGATCTATTCACCATTTACCATTGAGGCAAACTATAACTCCGCAATGGTTTCCTACAATCTTCCATTTACCATCTGTCACGAACTTTCGCATCTGCGTGGATTTATGCAGGAGGAAGAAGCAAATTTTATCGGTTTTCTCGCCTGTGTAAATGCCGACGATACCGCCTTCAACTACAGCGGCTATCTTCTTGGCTGGATCTACGCAACCAATGAACTTTACGAAGCCGACTACGACACCTTTGAGGAAATCTACAACAGGCTTTCTGACAATGTAAAGGCAGATCTTTCGGCTAACAGCAGCTTCTGGAAGCGATATGACAGCAAGGTCGCCGAAGTATCTGGTCAGATCAATGACCACTATCTGAAAGCAAATGGCCAAAGTGACGGGATAAAAAGTTATGACCGGATGGTTGATCTGATGATCACCTGGTTCCGGTCAAAATAATTCTTTCTTATAAAGTTTACTCTTTCTCTCCAGCCTGAAACAGCATCTCTTTCAATACGTTTGCCGCCATGCTGTGAGGGCTGCTCTTATCTTCCACAAAACAGATTTCTCTTACCGGTGGTTCTTCCAATAGTGGAACCTGAATGACAATGCCTTGCTCGATCACTTCCTGTGCAAGCGGTTCCGGAATAAACCCGATTCCCAGATTCTGTCTTACCATCGGCAGAATCTGATCGATGGTTGCTGCTTCGGTATCTGCCGTCATTGCAATTCCATGCTCCAGAAAAAATCTGGTATAAAAATCATAAGTTGACGTGTTTTTCCCAAGGCAGATAAATGGATACTCCACCAGCTTTTTCAAACTTACCGGTTCTTTAAACATATCTTTGTACGCCGCATTCGCAACCAGAATTTCTTTAAATGAAAGAAGCGGAATTGCCTTTAAAGGCTTTTTCACCTCTGCCGGTGTAGATGCTACCGCAAAATCTGAAAGTCCGTTTCGAACCGTCTGTATCGCCTGTGGTGCTGTATAACTCGAAATGCGAAGTCTGATTTTAGGATACTTTCTTCTAAACTCTCCCAGCACCGGAAGCAGAAGCAAATGCAATGCAATCTCACTTACCCCGATCGTTACGGTTCCCTGTTCCAGCTTCTTTTCATTTTCAAGCTCTAGCTCTGCTGCATGCAGATGATCGTATGCAATTGCAACATGTGAATAAAGCCGTTCTCCCTCCGGTGTAAGCTCTGCTCCCCGGTTAGACCGGATAAATAATCTGCATCCAAGCTGACTTTCCAGATTGTGGATTGCCCTCGTTACATTCGGCTGATTACTCATCAGGATTGTCGCCGCCTGTGAGAAACTTTTATACTTTGCCGCATAATAAAAAATACGGTAATAATCATAGGTAACTTCCATCTTCCTGCTCCTTGTTCCGTATATCTCCGGCATATCCAGTGCCGCCTTTAACTGAACGGAATCGTAACCGGTGTACAGTCAAATTTTTCAAAATAACTGTCGGCCAGATGTTCCTCTTCGCCTTCGATCAGAAGATGCATCTTCTCTCCCATTCTTATCGTCATCAGTCCCACGATCGATTTGGCATCGATCTCGAAACGTCCTGTCACATCCTTTACCGTAATATCTGCATTCATCTTCTGGCAAACATTACAAAAAGTCATCAATTGTCCTGTAGTCATAAAACGTATATTCCTCTGTACCATAATAGGTCAACCCTCCGCAAGTCTTTTTTTCCTGATGTCTAGTTTACACAATATCGTACAATTTGAGAAATGTCTCTTTGAAATGTCTGATATGTCATTTGAACATATCAGTTGTTTCTTTATTTTACATACTACATAGCAGTTTGTCAACACTATCGGTCATTTAAATTTTTATATTCTCGATACTCTGCCAGTGGCATATATGCCGGACGAATAATCTTATCCACATTGATCAGCTCTTCCAGACGATGTGCACTCCATCCAACGATTCGCGCTGCGGCAAAGATCGGCGTATAAAGCTGCTCCGGAATTCCAAGCATATGGTAAACCAGTCCGCTGTAAAAATCGACATTTGCATTTACCCCTTTATACATCTTTCTTTTTTCGGCAATGATTTCCGGTGCCATATGTTCCACTTTCTCATAAAGTGCGTATTCTTTATCGTATCCTTTTTCATGTGCAAGCTGAGCCACAAATTTCTTGAAAATCTCAGCACGTGGATCAGATACTGAATAAATCGCATGACCCATTCCATAGATCAGACCTTTTTTATCAAACCTCTCCCTTGCAAGCAGACCTTCCAGATATGCTCTTACCTCATCGTCATCTTTCCAGTCTTTGACCTCTTCTTTCATATCAGCAAACATCTGCGTCACTTTGATGTTCGCACCGCCGTGCTTCGGACCTTTTAACGATGCCATTGCAGCAGAAATTGTAGAATAGGTGTCTGTTCCGGACGAAGTGACAACGTGGGTAGTAAATGTAGAGTTGTTTCCACCACCGTGATCCATATGCAGCACAAGTGCCATATCCAGGATCCTTGCTTCCAGCTCCGTATACTGTCGGTCTTCACGAAGCATCATCAGAATATTTTCCGCGGTGGACTTCTGCGGATCCGGTGCATAGATGTACATATCCTGACCCTGACGATAATTGTATGCATGATATCCGTAGACCATCAGCATCGGAAATTCACTGATCAGGTTCAGACACTGTCTGAGAACATTCGGGATTGAAGTATCATCAGCTTTTTCATCGTAAGAATACAGATTCAGAATCGCCCTTGAAATATTGTTCATCATATCATGGCTCGGTGCCTTCATAATAACATCGCGCACAAAATTTGGCGGAAGTGTCCTTCTCTCCGTCAGTGTCTCATGAAACCCATCTAACTGTACAACCGTCGGAAGTTCACCAAAAAGAAGCAGATATGCAATTTCTTCATATCCAAAATGATCCGCATCCAGGAATCCACGAACCAGATCCTTGATGTTATAGCCTCGATAATACAAATTACCGGCACACGGAACTTCTTCGCCATTTACAATCTTTTTGGCACATACATCGGAAATGTTGGTAAGTCCCGCAAGGACTCCTTTTCCGTTTACATCACGGAGACCTCTTTTTACATCATGCTTTACAAAAAGTTCTTTGTCGATCCCGGTATTCGCTTCACATAATCCGGCAAGTTCCTTGATTTTCGGCGAAATATCAAACAGAATGCTATCCAGATCTTTCGCACTGTTCACTGAATTTGTCATACACCTACTCCTTTCTGTTAAAGACTCTGCAAATACTGCAGAAAGTATGAATGAAGGACGGAAACACGCACTTTTAGCATCGTCCCCCGTCCCTTCTTCTTATTTGTAAACTACTTACTACTTGTTGGAAAATATGGTCTCAATGAATCTGCCACACTGCTGATCGGCATTGTCTGAAGCCATACATGTCCCGGTCCTGTAATAACCGTATTAAATAATCCTTCTCCGCCAAAGACAATATTCTTAAGTCCCGGCACAGTCTGGATATCCATCTGGCATGTTACACTCATCGCTGCCAGATAACCGGAATCAATCACGATCTGCTGACCCGGTTGTAATTCGTATTCTACCACATGTCCATCGAATTCTGCAAATACAATTCCATTTCCGGATACCTTCTGCAAGATAAATCCTTCTCCTCCAAATAGTCCTGAAGCCACTTTCTTGTGAAAATGAACAGATATATTTACTCCAGGTTCGCCAGCAAGGAATGCTTTTTTCTGAAAAATATATTCTTGCCCCGGTCCGATTTCAAATGCCTTGATCGAACCCGGAAAGCTGGATGCAAATGCGATCAGTCCATTCCCACCCTGTGCGGTATAGATATTCTGGAACATCGCTTCTCCAGAGAACATTCTTCCAAATGCTTTTCCAAATCCTCCATTTGTCGAAGTCTCCATCTTCATATTCGGAGACATCCATGCCATGGATCCCCGCTCTGTGATCATCCGCTCACCAGCTTCCAGATGGCAGATCACTACCGGAAGGGTATCACCCTTGATTTCATACCTCATGCTCCATTTCCTCCTTTATAATATTAGTCAGTCTGGCAAATTCTTCCAGATCCAGTGCTTCTCCCCGGACACTGCTTCCTTTTCCGAGTTTCTCTATCGCAGCAGTGATGACTTCCTTCGAAAGATTCAGCTCTCCTGAATTCTTAAGGCCATTTGCCAAAGTCTTCCTCCTCTGATTAAAGGATGCCCGTATAAGGCGGAACATCAGCTTTTCATCCATAACCTCTACCGGAGGCTTCTGATGTCTTGTCAGGCGGATTACTGCTGAGCCGACTGCCGGACGCGGCATGAAACAGTTCGGGGGTACATTTGCAACAATATACGGCTCTGCGTAATACTGTACAGCAAGTGAAAGTGCACCATAATCCTTTGTTCCCGGTCCTACCTGCATACGGTCAGCCACTTCTTTCT
>ERZ773138.3110-NODE-3110-length-11141-cov-6.860364_pt1 | contig 11141 bp, 8 predicted proteins | sample MGYA00511114_ERZ773138 | MGnify/ENA primary metagenome ERZ773138 (study PRJEB29015, sample SAMEA2737805) | human gut metagenome | biome: human gut; feature: human-associated habitat; material: faeces | place: China | collected 2012 ...
CATGAGGAAATCCGTGGGACAGAGAATACCGGAAAAAGAAATCGCTAACTTCCAGTTTGTTGAGCACATGAAAATTCCAGTTTGCCTTTGTATCCCTTATTCATAATACTTGAAGACCCAAAGAGGAAAATTATTGGGTGATGAAACAGTAAATTTAACAGGCGCTCTCTGCAAATCCTCAAGATGAGGCGAATTTGCAGAGAGCGCTTGTTTGTATCAAAGCAGAGAATTGTATAATTTCGTACAATGTGTTTAAAGTCCAAATTATAGGACAGGCCATGATTTATAATAGAAGTATCGAAGGGAGCGGTTCCCTTCCCCACTATAAAGCGGAGGTAACTACTATGCTGAAGGATATGGATTTCGGGGTCTATGGTAAGGGCATTGACGGATATATTCACTATTCTCTGGCAATGGATCGTATCCAAGAGGAAGAGGAAAGCCGTAAAGCGCTGATGGATGAGTTCGATAACGATGAGGACAACTTCGATTCGGACGACCTTGATTCTGATGATTTTGGCGGTGATGATTTCTGACGGAAAACGTCACCGGTAAAATATCGTACATGACAGAAAGGACTTTACCATGAAAAAGACTATTTGGAAAAGCATTCTTTGCGCAATGCTCGTTACGCTGACTGCCTGCATTTTGTGTATCGGCGCATTCGCTGCCAAGTATACCTGCATCAAGAGCGGCTGCACCAGAGAAGCGGCTAAGGGCTCCGCCTATTGCTGGGTACATAAACCCACTAAGAGCAATTCCAGCGTCTCCGGTAGTGGCTCCAGACCGTCCAGCAGCAGCTCCAGCACAAAGCATAAATACACCTGCATCAAGGACGGCTGCACGCGAGAAGCGGATAAGGACTCTGCCTACTGCTGGGTACATCGCCCTTCCAAATCTTCCACCAAGAGCAGCACTTCTTACAGCTCCAAATCTTCGTACAGCAGCTCTTACTCCAGCAGTAAAAAATCTTACAAGACGTATGATTCCTATGACGATGGCTACGATGCCATCTATGATGATGACGACTACGATGAGGATCGCTACGACAGCGACCCGGACTACGCAGCAGGCGTAGATGACGCTATGGACGAGTTGGATTGGTAACTAAAGAACGCCGAGGGTTCCTTCCACATGGGAAGGGATTCCTCGGCGTTCTTCATTTCATGCTTTTTGATTGCCCGGTCAACAGTATCACGCGCCTTACGGCAATGCACAGATCACAGCCACTGTTTCAGCACATCGTTCAGCTTATTCAAATCAAGCGGTTTGGCGATATGCTCGTTCATGCCGGTGTTCTTTGCCAGCTGCACGTCCTCGGCAAAGGCATTTGCCGTCATGGCAATGATGGGCACTTTGCCCCGGCTGCCGGCAAGCGCACGGATCGCAGCAGTGGCTTCGTAACCATTCATGATGGGCATCTGGATGTCCATAAAAATGAGATCGTACCACTTTTCTGGCGCTTCCATCACCTTTTCGACTGCAATTTTTCCGTTTTCGGCAATGTCAATGGTCACGCCCGTCATGCCTATGATCTCGGTTGCGATCTCACGGTTCAGCTCGTTATCTTCCACAAGAAGGATCCGCTTACCCGCATAGTTTTCCTTCGCAAAGTCTTCCAGATAGTTCCGGGCGTTTTTCTCCTTTTTCCCGGATGTAAACTGCCGCAGAGTTGCCGTCAGACGAGAACGGAACAGCGGTTTTGCCATAAACGCATTCACGCCCGCTGCTCTGGCTTCTTCTTCGATCTCGCTGAAATCAAAGGAAGTCAGGATGATGATCGTGACATCTTCTCCTACCTGTTCCCGGATTTTTCTGGCGGTTGCAATACCGTCCATTTCCGGCATCTTCCAGTCCAGAATCACCGCAAAATAGTCGTGGCCGGTCTTGTGCCGCGCCGCGCAGCGTTCCACGGCTTCCTTGCCGGTCAGGACCCATTCGCCCGCTATGCCGATCTCCTGAAGGGTTGCAACGGTGCTTTCGCAGCAGGTCTTGTCATCGTCCACGACCAGTACCGGCAGATCGAGCAGTTCTTTTTCCTGTTCCTTCTCGTTCTCCTGAAGCTTCAGATAGACCGTGACCGTGATCTTCGTTCCCTTGTTGGGAGCGCTTTCGACCTGAATGTCACCATTCATCAGGTTGACGATGTTTCTTGCAATGGCCATGCCAAGACCGGTGCCCTGCACCTTGGTCGTCCGGTGATCGTCTGCCCGGCTGAACGGCTCGAACATGATCTTCTGGAATTCCGGCGTCATACCGATGCCGTTGTCCTCGATGGAAAACTCGTAGCAGCCAAGCTCCGAGAAGCCGTTCGGTTTTTCCTTGATCGTAAGGGTGATGTTTCCGCCATCCGGGGTGTACTTGACGGCGTTGCTCATCAGGTTCACAAAGACCTGCTGGATGCGCAGGCTGTCGCCGCAGACAGCTTCGTGCTCGATGTGCTCAACATGGACTTCGAGCTGATGTTTGTGCTCGTCGATTGCCGGTTTTGTGAGGGTGAGCAGGTTATCGACCAGCTCCGGCAGGCTGAAATCCTCCTCGGCAAGGCTCATTCGCCCGCTCTCGATTCTGGCCATATCCAGCACTTCATTGATCAGTCCCAACAGATGACGGCTCGACTTTGTGATCTTGCCAAGGCACTCGACCACCCTGTCCTGACTCTCGATATTCGCACCCGCAATGGCGGTCAAGCCAATGATTGCATTCATCGGTGTACGGATATCATGGGACATATTGGAGAGAAATTCTGTCTTGGCGCGGCTTGCGTTTTCCGCTGCCCGGTACGCATCCTTCAGTGCCTTATGGGATTCGATCTCGGCCTTTTTCTCCTGTGACACATCCATAGATGCCAACAGTGCTTTGACCAGCTTTGTGCCATCCCACTCCAGCGGAATGAAGGAAGCGATCTTATAGGTGTTCTCATCTATGGAGCAGTATTCAAATTTGTAGATGTCGTTCTCATCCTGCAAATTCTTGCGGATATTTTCCGGTGAAATCAAAGTAGCCAATACGTCCGGCGGTTCCAGTGTCTTATACTTTGCAACCACCTGCTCCACAAAATCATGGTAGGTTCCCGTCGGCGCGTATATCATTTCACCTTGCAGATTATAGAACCGATACCGGTCATTCTCCAGATCGCAGACGACAAAGCGATCCAGCAGACGCACCATACTCTTGATCAAAAGATCCATCGATGCGTTATCTGAGGCCATCTGCATCCGCCGTGCCGTCTCTGCTTTGGACTCTGTGATGTCCCGCAGAAAAATCATCGCATATTCGGAATCTTCGATCTCGCCGCGCATGACCACGTTGCTGACCCATCGTTCCTCTCCATCCAGAACGATGCGGCACTCCTGACGCAGCTCCGTCTCAAGCCCCTTTAATTTTTCCGTGATGTAGGCGCGATTGTAGAAATTCGTTACAGACTTTTTGTCCTCTTCAACCACATAGTTATCCACAAGGAATCTGACTAGTCCATCCCATGTGTGGTTCTGCTCAAAGGCCGTCATCAAAGAGGGCTCCACTTTGAAAGTGTCAAAGGTGTTCTTTTCCAGATTTACATAGTATTCGCAGAGGTTTGCGCTGGTAAATGCACGGTGAAATGCCGCTGCCCGCTGCGCCTGCATCCGGCTTCTTTTTTCCGCGTCAATGTTGCTGATGATTCCGGCAATTCGATTGGCCGAACCATCCAGACGGCGTATCACCTCCGCCGATGCCCGGAACCAGTGGTATTGGCCATCCTGCATTTTCAGTCGGTACTCAACATTATACTTCGTAGCATTGGTTTTGTCCGCAATCGCTTCCAAAAGCAGCTGCATTACCCGGTCATAGTCCTCCGGGTGCAGAAGGTTCGACCACGAATCCAGTTTGTTCGGAAAATCCAGAATGTCATGATATCCAAGGATCTGCCGGAACGCATGGCTCCAGTTCACATGAACGATCTCACCGTTTTCATTACACTCAAAATACCATAGTGCAGAATGGATGGATTCATTAACCAGCGCAAGGTTCTCATACGCCCAGTTCATCTGTACTGACATGATCCAGATCGGTGTTCCATCCGTATCGACTGCATCTTTTTTGTAGAGACGCACATAGACGGGAGCCCCATCTGCCGTGAGGATCCGGCCTTCCCCTTCGCCTTGGAGCTGACGAAAGCGTGCATTGTCGAGGAATGCGGCATCTTTCTTATAGAAAAGATTCTTCAGCGAACCCTTTGTCTGTTCCATCAGGGATGCATAGCTGTGGTTCAGATTATGCAGCAACAGATCACTGACCGACAGGATCGACAATTCGGCATCATAGTACCCGGTAATGGTTCCGACACCGCCATTATGATAGATCGTCTCCTGCATGGCCTGAAATGCATTTTTTCCCAGCCTTACCGTATCGGAAGTGTAGATTTCATCTGTAAGTCTTCTATCGAATTTCATTTTCATCCTCGTAGGGTTTCGATCCCGCCGCACGCTTCAATTCTGGTATGTCTTTTATGGTCAACCGGCATACTGATTTTTGATCAAGCTTGTACAGTATAACTAGTATAGTATACTTGCGCAGTGTTTCGTTTTCAAGCGCTAATTGGCATTGGCTGTGTAAAAAAGAGAGGCCAATCTGCGTGAAAATTTACGCAAGTTGATCCCTGTACTTTTCCACGATCCGGCTATCCGTATAGACAGTCGCCCTGCGATGCGGTATACTCGAACCAGATCAACATTTTCAGGAGGAAAATCATGGTGGGAGAAAATAACAAGGTGGTCATTGTTACCGGAGGAAGCTCCGGCATCGGGCGGTGCACGGCATCCGCTCTGAAGGAGAACGGCTGCATCGTCTATGAGTTCAGCCGCAGAAATATCCCTATGGAAGGCGTCACCCATCTGTCCGTCGATGTGACCGATGAAGATGCGGTCAACGCCGCTGTGCAGCAGGTCATCCAAAAAGAGACCAAAATCGATGCAGTGGTCAACTGTGCAGGCTTTGGCATTTCCGGTGCGGTGGAGTTTACGTCCATGGAACAAGCCAAAGCACAGTTTGATGTGAACTTTTTCGGGACAGTCACTGTAAATAAAGCGGTTCTCCCCTTCCTACGCCATCAAGGGAAGGGGCATATTGTGAACATCAGCTCCGTTGCCGCCGTAGCACACATTCCGTTCCAGACCTTCTACTCTGCAAGCAAAGCCGCCGTTTCTTCTTACTCTTACGCTCTGGCAAACGAAGTCAAGCCCTACGGCATCCATGTTACCGTCGTAGAATTGGGTGACATCTGTACCGGATTTACAAAGGCACGTCAAAAAAGCATTCTCGGCGATGATGAATACGGCGGGCGTATCTCCCGGAGCGTCAGTCAGATGGAGCACGACGAGCAAAACGGCATGGACCCGGCACGCATTGGATGGTACATCGCCGGTATTGTGGAGAAAAAGAAGCCGGCGGTCGTTTATGTTGCCGGTGCACAGTATAAGTTCCTGAGCCTGCTGTGCAAGCTTCTGCCCGCCGCAGCACGCGGAAAGATCGTGGGGAAAATATACGGGTAACAGGCGCATTGCTCCGCAAAGCTGCTATATAAACTAAAAAATCCGCCGAGGATGCCTCCCAACAGGGAAAGCTCCTCGGCGACTTTTTTAACGTGTCTGTGTTTTCTCGGTGGTGTTCTTTTCCTCTGCAAAAAAACGTTCTACATTTTTCTGTGCCCGAACTAGTTTCTGCATCTCATTCCTTGCCTTGCGGTAGTCCGGGTATTGTCCTCATACTGGTCAACCTCCCTACCAAAAACAGCCCTCCCGGCCGTCATGGTCAGGAGGGCTGTTTTCAGTCGATAAGCTTTACAATTCCAGCCGCATGGAGATCAGTTCTTGAAATCCAGCGTTTCGAGAGCGAAAACCTTTTGGGTTTCTGCCATATTCCACAAATCCTGCCGTCTGGTACATGGAGATTGCTCTTGCGTTCTCCGCCACTACATCCAGCTCCAACTGAGCATATCCGGCGGTTTTAGCACAATGGATACAGGCTTCCATCAAGGCTCGCCCGATCCCCAGACCCCAATACTCTTTTAGGATGCTGATGCCAAATTCGGCACGATGCGTCACTTTATACTGCGCTCCGATTGCATCGATCCCGGCAGTTCCTGCCACTTTACCGTCCACAAAGGCGATCAGTTCGATCTCATTCGGACTGGTTTCTTTTTTCTCTAAGTAGCGGCTTTCCTGTTCCGCATCAAAGTGATTTTCATCGGGATAACTCAGCAGATAATCGGTTTCTGCGTGTGTCAAATCAAAGTTTTCAAGCACAGCGCTTCCATCGGATGCCACGCCGTTTCGGATGTGGACTGCCAGTCCTTTTGGTGTGATAACCGTTTGATCGTATTGCATTTTTCCTCCTGAATCTCTCAATCCGCTGCGCCTGCTAATTTCAAAAATTTCTTATCCGACTGGATGCCCTGTGTCACGAATTTCCCATCACGGAACAATGCGTATGTTGTGACAGGTGCGGGCACATTCTGTGCCATCTCTTTCTCTGTGACGTGGATGGCTTTGAATGGAATCCCATGTTCCTTTGCGGCCTCCTGCACCTTTGGCACCCAATAATAGGTGTAGTGGCACTGGTCGGTATAGTAGAGGACAAATCCGTTTTCCTCCACCTTGGGGTGCTTGGCGCAGGCCTTGAATTTTGGCGGCGGGGCACTCTCTGCAAGGGGCAGATACATGAGGTTGATGCCGCAATCGGAGATGTCCGAAACCTTGAAGCCCTTATGGGTCAAAAACTTGGGGTCAGCGAGAAACTCCCGTTTGCGCCCCTCTGCACACAGGATGCAAACGCCGTTTTTGCCCTGCGCTTTGGCATCCCGAAGGCATTCTTCCAGCAGTTCGCTGGAATAGCCGTGCCCTTTCAGGGAACCGGAGACCCACAGACAGTTGATATAAAGCCAGTCTGCCGCTTCAATGGGCACCCATGCGTTTTCTGCCGGGATGTACTCGATAAAGCATTTGCCGCGCTCTGCACTGCGGTAAAAAACAAGCCCCTCCTCAAAGCACTGCTTGAGCCATTCCTTCTTGGCAAGGCTCTGTTTGCCGGACATGGCACAACAGATGTGTTCCTTGTCGATGTTTTCTTTTGTGATTCGGATATACTCCATCTTGTAGTTCCTCCTGCGGCTTACTGCATCCGTCCATCACCGCCCATCAAGGCGGTCATTTCCTCAATATAGTCCAGCGGGAACGGCGGAGAGCACAGCGGCTTCATGGCAATGCTCATGAGCTTCATGGGGTTGTCGTCTGCCGCCACACGGTTGGAACTGAGCTTTCCGCAGCGTTTGCAGCGGTGGATGATGGCCCACTCGCCGCCCTTGCGCACCCAGACTGCCACCGGCTCCATGATGCCGCCGCAGTCGGAGGCGCGGTCACCGGGTTCTTCGTCCACATGAAGGCTGGACAGGCAGTTGGGGCAATGGTTGCGGTGGTCGCTGCCGGCATTTTGCGGGGTGCAGACCCGTCCGCAGACTTTGCAGGTAAAGGTGTCGTTGCAGGCGTGGGTCTTATAGTAACCTTTTTCAAAGGTCTTGCGTTTATTTTCACGATTCATGGTAATGTCCTCCTGAAGAATAGTGTCTGTTCGTCTTCGGGAGGCGTGGCTTGTGGTATTTGCCAGACCTCCCGGTCAGCCCACAAGCTCCAGTGCAAATGTTGTATGTTTCAAAAAGTTCTCCTTTGATTTTAGCATTTATGGTGTTTTTCTACTTCAATATAAAATTCAAAAATTCCTTTATTTTTCACCCCCCTCGATGTTAAAGGTGCGGAAGAACAGCTTTACATGGGCGTCCAGCTTTGCAGAGGTTTTGGCCTCCGGGCGCAAATGCTGCGAGTGCATTCTTTTTTATTCACCTGACCTGCGTTTCATTTACAAAATTTTGTGCAGTTCCTGCACAAGGTCGCCAATCACAATGGGCTTGGACAAAAAGCCGTTCATGCCGCTTTCCAAGGCGTTGCGGCGGTCCTCGTCAAAGGCGTTGGCGGTCATGGCAAGGATCGGCAGCTTTGCCCGCGCAGGGTCGTCCAGTGCGCGGATCTTCCGGGTGGCGGTATAGCCGTCCATGATCGGCATCTGCACATCCATCAGTACCAGATCATAGCTGCCCGGCGCGGCAGTGCTTACCTTTTCCACCGCCACGGCGCCGTTTTCTGCCGTATCGACAAGGAAGCCGTACTCCCGCAGGATTTCCTGCGCGATCTCGCGGTTCAGCGCGTTGTCCTCCACCAGCAGGATGTGCTTGCCCTTGAAGTCGGCGTTCTTTTCCGGCAAAAGCCTCTGCACTGCATCCGCCGGCTTCTGGCCAAGGGCGCTCATCAGGGTCTCGCGCAGGTCGGACATGAACATGGGCTTGGAGCAGAACGCCGTGACGCCGGCGGCCTTGGCCTCCACCTCGATATCCGTCCAGTCATACGCCGTCAGAATAATGATGGGGGTCGTTTCGTCGATAATCCTCCGCACCTGCCGGGCGACCTCGACGCCGTTCATATCCGGAATCAGCCAGTCGATGATGCAGACGCTGAACAAATCTCCATGCTCGGCGGCATCCTGCACGCGAATCACCGCCTCCTTGCCGGAGGTCGTCCAATCCGGACGCATGCCGATGGTGCGGAGCATTTTGCTGACATTCAGGCAGTTGTGGGTGTCGTCATCCACGACCAACGCCCGAAGCCCCTCCAGCTGCGGAATCTGCTTCACCTTTTTCGCTTTTTCGCCAATCGGGAAGCGCAGCGAAACCAAAAATTCCGTTCCCTTGCCGACTTCGCTCTCCACCGTAATCGTTCCGTCCATCATATCCACCAGGCTCTTGGTGATTGACATGCCAAGCCCCGTTCCCTGACGGGTGCTGTCGCTGCGCTCCTGCGAAAAGGGCGTGAAGATATGCTGTAAAAAGTCCTTGCTCATGCCGATACCCGTATCACGGATGACCCAACGATAGGTAACCCTTCCGTCCGCAATGCCAAGACAGCTGACAGCCGTTTCCACCCTGCCGCAGCTTTTATTATATTTGATGCAGTTGCCATAAATATTCAGGAAAATCTGCCGCAGATGGAGGGGACTGCCATAGACTCTGCTGATTTCCATGCGCTCGAAGCCTCCTTCATATCGCAGCGTGATGCCTGCTTCCGCGGCACGCTGTTCCATAATGGTCAGAATATCCCTCGCCAGTTGATTTAAGTCAATGATTTCATGGGAAAGGATAACCTCGCCGCTTTCCAGCTTGCTCATCTGCAAAATATCATTGATGAGAGAAAGCAGATGCTTGGCGGCAACCTTCATTTTCTTCTGATTAGAACGGATGAGGGCATGATCCTCCGCATGCGCTTCATCAATCTCCAGCAGACCGATAATGCCGTTTAAGGGCGTGCGAATATCGTGGCTCATGCGCGAAAGAAAGCTTGTCTTTGCGGCATTGGCACGATCTGCCTGCTCCACCGCTGCATAAAGCTGTTCATTTTTCAGCTGCAGCTGCTCTGTATATTCCTTTTGGATGGCAAGCTGCTCTTCTCGATAGCTTTGTGCCGTTTTCCAGCGCACCATGCGAATAGCCGCAAGAATAACAAGATAAATCACCATGGCAAAAAGCATATTTTCAGGCGTGGTGCGGAAAACAGCGCGTTGCGGCAGGTAAGCATAAACATACACATTCCGCCCATGCTCCATCAGACCAAAATAGCGCACGCCGTTCTCCCGCGCAGAAACAAGCCTGTCGCTTACGGAGGCGGCTCTGATTTCTTCAAGCACTGCGGATGCATCCGTATTTCCGCCAATGAAGCTTTCCTCGTTTGAAGCAATGATTTCATTCCCGCTGCTGACCACAATCGTCCCGTTTTCCGCAGGGTCATAGCCCGAAAGAAGCGAGGAAATCGAAAGACTGAAGGAATTGATATAATCCAGAGGTGTATGATAATAGGCAACAACAATGCCGGGTGCATCCAATCTTTGTACCGCCGCCAGATCCAGATAACACCCCTCAGGGCAGAAAAGCCGCACGGCATAGCGTTTTTCTGGATACCGCGCCGTATTCAGCAGGGCTTCGGAATCCAGCTTTTCATGCACGAAAGCTGCCATATCCGCTGCTTCGCTTGCGGCAGTAATATTTCCTGCTTCATCCAGAAGCAGAATCCCCGAAACGTAGCAGTCCTTCACACAGGTATGCAGAAAATCCGCACTGACAGGCCTTGTGGTTTCCTCCAATCGGTGCGCCGTCTGGTTTGCGCTTTCCACAATCCGCATCAGGCTCTTGGATTCATCCGCAAGCCCAATGCGGCTATAGCGGTTACACTGCTCCTTCACATAATTGACCGTATTCACCATGGTGCGCTGTGTAGCAGCGATATCCTCATTTACGGCAAGCAAAAATACGCCGCCCAAAAGCAAAACACCCAGTAAAAGCTGTAAAAAAAGGATACGCGTGCAGGGCTTTGCAGAGGCTTCATTCCACATCCGCAATCACCCCCATATCGTTTTCTTCCAGATATCTCCCGATGATTTCCTCCATCGTGCCATCCGCACGCATTTCTTCAAAGGTTTCGGAAAGCTTCTGTTCCAGACCGCGATCATCCTGCTTGGAAAACGCCACGCCCAAGCCGACCGTCAGCAGCGGCTCCTCCAGAATCCGATAATCCAGCTTATAATCGGACATGCACTGCAAAATTGCCGTTTCATGCGCGGCAATCGCATCCGCATAGCCCTTGCTCAGACAGGGATAAATCAATTCCCGATTCTGCATGGAAAACACCTCGCGCAGGACAGGAAGTCTTGCATCCGTATGCGAAAGAAAAAGCGCCTCCGGCTTTGTAGTGGACTGCACCGCAATGCGCTTGCCCTCCAAATCCGCCAGTGTTTTAATCTCGCTGTCCCGATTGACTGCCACCACCTGACGGCTCATCATATAAGGCGCGCTCCAACGGTATTCCTCCTCGCGCCCATCAATAGAAAAGCTGCCCCAGATGCAGTCGATTTTTCCGCTGTCAACCAGCTCCTTCTTTTTCTCCCAGTCGATATAGGTAAACACCGCCTGATATCCCATGCGGCGAAAGGCTTCTGTCGCTAAATCCACATCTATCCCCGTTGGTTTGCCGTCCACATTCTCATAATTATAAGGCGGATAATTATCA
>ERZ773138.3117-NODE-3117-length-11126-cov-4.037034_pt1 | contig 11126 bp, 8 predicted proteins | sample MGYA00511114_ERZ773138 | MGnify/ENA primary metagenome ERZ773138 (study PRJEB29015, sample SAMEA2737805) | human gut metagenome | biome: human gut; feature: human-associated habitat; material: faeces | place: China | collected 2012 ...
TTCAATATCGATTACTTATACGGACGAGGATATTACAACCATTCGAGTACCTCCTTTTTTAATGCCGCTCCTTTCATCAGCTATATGGGAGAGCGATATGAAGGAACACTGTTATACAGCTATAACTATCTGAAAAACAACGAGAATGGAGGAATCACGGACGACAACTACGTCAAAGATCCCGAAGCCGTATCCGGCGGGCAGCAAAGTTATGAGTCGATCAATATGCCAACGGTTATGAGTACGGCTACTTCCCGAAATTCAGATAGCTATGTTTTTCTGGCACAACGTTATAAGTTAGGTTTTCACCGCGATCTGCCACAAGAAGAAAACGACACGTTGCCACCTGTGCAGGAGTTTGTCCCCGTCACCAGCTTCATCCATACGATGCAGGTAGAATGGAGCAAGCATAAGTTTACTTCAGAAGACCAGTTGAAAGACTATTATCAAAATACATACATCAAGCCGGGCGTCCCTTATATCGTCGACGATTCCACCTCCTATATAGGAGTAAAAAACACATTGGGAATCTCCCTTCTCGAAGGTTTCAATAAATACGCCAAAGCCGGACTGACCGGTTTTATCTCACATAAATTAAGTAAATACGAACTGATGAATAAAGACTCGGTCAGCATAGATCGCTATACCGAGAATGAAGTCTTTGTAGGCGGTGAATTATCTAAACGGCAGGGCAGCATCCTTCATTATCATGCCATTGGCGAAGTGGGATTATTGGGAAAAGCCATCGGACAGTTTAATGTAAAAGGCGACCTCGATCTGAATTTCCGTTTGGGAAAAGACACGGTCAGTTTGATAGCACGCGCAACGGTAAGTAATACATTACCCTCATTTTATATGCGACATTACCACTCCAAGCATTTCTATTGGGATGATGATAATATGGATAAAGAATTCCGTACACGCATAGAAGGCGAACTGAACATCGAACATTGGAAAACAAACTTGAAAGCCGGTGTAGAAAACATTAAAAACTACACTTATTTCAACCAACAAGCCCTTCCGGAACAATTCGGAGGCAACATCCAAGTACTTTCGGCCACATTATCCCAAGACTTCAAACTTGGAATTCTTCATCTGGACAATGAAGTTACCTGGCAAAAATCGAGTAACAGCACAATCTTACCCTTACCGGACCTCTCGTTATACCACAACCTGTATATAGATTTCAAACTGGCGAAAAAAGTACTGAGTGTTCAATTGGGTGCTGATGCACGTTACTTTACCAAATACCATGCACCGGCTTATATGCCTGCTACGGGACAGTTCCACCTACAGCCAACCAATGATCAAGTGGAGATAGGCGGCTATCCCATTGTCAATGTATATGCCAATCTTCATCTGAAACGGACACGTTTCTTCGTTATGATGTATCACGTAAACGATGGATTGATCAATCGTCCGAATGCATTCTATGCACCTCACTATCCCATCAATCCCCGACTGCTGAAATTTGGTGTATCCTGGAATTTCTATGATTAATCCTACCATGCATCTATGAAGCCCATCCAAAGGAAATATCTGAAATATCTGCTTATTGCCATCGTCTGCTTCCTCGTATTTGCTTTCTGGCCTCAAAGAAAGGAAAAGGAAGAAGGACATCCGCGCGATTATGCGGAAATAGCGGCAGACGGTATTCTCCGCGCGGCAACAGAATACAATTCCATCAGCTTCTTCGTTGACGGCGATACGGTGAGCGGATTCCACTATGAACTGATAGAAGCCTTTGCCCGTGATAAAGGAATTCAGGCACAAGTCTCTCCGGTGATGAGTTTTGACCAACGTCTGAAAGGACTTGAAACCGGTAAATACGATGTAATAGCATATGGCATTCCAGCCACCAGCGAATTGAAAGACTCGCTGCTCCTCACCTCCCCTATCATTTTAAGCAAACAAGTCCTGGTGCAACGCAAAGTCGGAGAAAACGATTCACTTGCCATCAGAAGCCAACTCGACCTGGCAGGCAAAACATTGAATGTCGTCAAAGGATCTCCCTCCATCCTGCGTATCCAAAACCTGGGAAATGAAATCGGCGATACCATTTATATCAAAGAAATAGATAAATACGGTTCCGAACAATTAATCTCAATGGTAGCTCATGGAGATATCGACTATGCCGTTTGTGACGAAAGCATCGCACGCGCGGCCGCCGATTCCATCCCGCAGATAGATATAAATACAGCCATCAGCTTTACACAATTCTACTCATGGGCAGTCAGCAAACAATCACCCGCTCTACTCGATAGTTTGAATACATGGCTGGATAAATTCCAAAAGGAGAAAGAATACCAGAAGATTTATAAAAAGTACTATGATAAAGAATAACCTTATTATTTTACAGATCAGAAGAAAACAATCAAAAACAGAATGTAAGATAGATATATTCATGTCTATTTCCAGAAATAAACTCCCAAAGACTTGACTTTCGCTTTCGAATGTCGTATCTTTACAGAGTTAATGATAAAGTAGTTTCAATTAAACTACACGCAAAGGAGGGAATCGCAATTCTCTCCTTTCTTTTTATCCAGCCGGGAAAAACCTCTCCCCGCCCCGGCTTTTCCTTGCGCTTTGCCCAGTGGTTATGGTTCTTCAGCCGGAGGATCAGTAGTGTTCACCTTGCTTCTTACCGAAATGAAGTATATATCCGCCTCAAACAGACGTTCTGTTTGCCTGAAACAGAGCCTTTGTTCCGATAAAATAGAGCTTCTGTTGAAACGAAACATAATGTCTGTTTTCCAACTGTCCCTGCTAAGTTAATAATCAATAAAGTTGCTCTTGACAAAAAATAGCTTTATCTTTGGGGTTTGTTAGAACAGACACAATAGGTATATTATATTATGAGTGAAAAGATGATCAAATGGGGCTTCATTGGTTGCGGAGAAGTAACCAAGACGAAAAGCGGTCCCGCTTTCCAGAAAGTAGAACATTCGGAAGTCGTAGCCGTGATGAGTCGTGACGGCGCGAAAGCGAAAGCGTATGCCAAAGAGAGAGGAATCAAAAAATGGTATGACGATGCACAAGAACTGATCGATGATCCGGAAGTAAATGCCATCTACATTGCCACTCCTCCTTCCTCACATGCTACGTATGCCATTATGTCCATGAAAGCAGGCAAACCTGCCTATATTGAGAAACCAATGGCTGTGACGTACGAAGAATGCACGCGCATCAACCGCATATCCAATGAAACGGGAGTTCCCTGTTTCGTTGCTTACTATCGCCGTTATCTCCCCTATTTCCAGAAAGTAAAGGAACTGGTAGAGAACGGTACTATCGGTAATATTATCAATGTGCAGATTCGTTTTGCCCAGCCGCCACGCGATCTGGATTACAATCGTGACAACCTTCCCTGGCGTGTGCAGGCTGACATTGCCGGAGGTGGCTACTTCTACGACCTTGCTCCGCATCAGATTGATTTGTTGCAGGATATGTTCGGTTGCATCCTCGAAGCAAGCGGTTACAAGAGTAATCGCGGCGGGCTTTATCCTGCCGAAGATACATTAAGCGCCTGTTTCCAATTTGACAACGGACTGGTGGGTAGTGGTTCCTGGTGCTTCGTAGCCCATGATTCTGCCCGCGAAGACCGCATAGAGATTATCGGTGACAAAGGAATGATTTGCTTCTCTGTCTTTACTTACGAACCTATCGGACTACATACCGAGAAAGGACGGGAAGAAATTTGTATCGGCAACCCGGAACACGTGCAACAACCTCTTATCCAAGCAGTAGTAGATCACTTATTGGGTAAGTCGGTTTGCTCTTGCGATGGCGAAAGCGCAACGTTGACTAACTGGGTAATGGACAAGATCTTAGGTAAGCTATAACCCTAAAAAAAGCAAAAAAAAGTTCCTTCTTTTTCCGGATTCTGCCGGTATTGTTAAAAAATTAATAGGGGCATTCCATTGTATATTGTTAGTTTTTTCTATCTTTGTAGAAAGAAGCAAAGAAAAAATGAAACTAACAATATATTTTTTGTGCCATGACTAAAGAAGCTTTAATGAGAAAAGCGATCGAGCTTTCAAAAGAAAATGTTGAAAATGGTGGAGGTCCTTTCGGTGCTGTGATTGCCACGAAAGACGGAGAAATAGTTGCAACAGGAGTTAATCGTGTCACTGCATCTTGTGATCCTACGGCTCACGCCGAGGTAAGCGCCATACGTGCCGCAGCTGCCAAACTCGGTACTTTTAATCTTAGCGGATACGAAATCTATACTTCCTGCGAACCTTGCCCCATGTGCCTGGGTGCTATTTATTGGGCACGCCTGGATAAGATGTACTATGGAAACAACAAGACCGATGCCAAGAACATCGGCTTCGACGACTCTTTTATCTATGACGAACTGCAACTGAAGCCTGAAGACAGAAAGCTGCCTTCCGAAATCCTACTACATAATGAAGCCCTTACTGCCTTCAAAGCCTGGGTGGCTAAAGAAGACAGAGTAGAATATTAGAAAACCTCTCACTATTATTAACCTATTAATTACCCTCAAATGAAAAGAAAAAGCCTTTTATTTGTTATGGCATCAGTATGCCTGTTCAGTTGTCAACAGCAAGAAGAACTGCAAGATCCCAGTAAAGAAGTGATCGACTTTTCTACTTCTATTGACCAAAGTATCAACAATGCTCTTACCCGTAACAGCAGTAGTCTGACACTTCCGTTAAAAAGCAATTTCGCTGCCGGAGATGTCATCTCCATGTCCGTTGCCGAGCAGGATTATCATCCGTTTGCCATAGGCATGGATAGCCAGAGCTGGAACGAAGCAGGCACCGATTCGGAAACGGTTACTTTCTATGCTCATTATCCTGAATTGACCGACGAAGCTGCTACTACCAGATCATTGAGCAGCCGCTATCGCGAAATCAAGGGTGGCTTAGAATATTTGTTCGGTACAGCCCAAGCCAACAAAGGTTCTAAGAATGTTGCTCTTGCATTCAAGAGAATGACAACGCCCGTTGTTCTGCTCGACGAGAACAACCAGCCGTACGAAGGTAGAGCAATCGTTAAACTGTTCTTGAAGAACAAAGGTGTGCAAGACCTGTTCAGCGGTAAAATCGAAGCTGACCCCAATGCAAAACCGGAATACATTGATATCCGGAAAGTATCTGAAGGTATCTTGACTAACTTGATTCCACAGCTCATCAAAGCCGGCGAGAAAATAGGAACGGTTATCCTGGAGGACGGTAAAGAAGAACCTATCATCGCAGAGGAGGACATTACCATAGAAGCCGGAACTCCTGTTGCGGTAAAAATGTACGCAAGACGCGGAATCATTGACGAACGAACTCCACTATTCAGATAAGACTAAAGAATAAAAAGTGATACTAATAAAAATCCCCGGAACCGCTGTAGACACTCAGCATTCCAGGGATTTTTTACACACAAAAGTTATTATTGAAATTGAAAACTGTCTTTTTTAGGTTAGAAACGCATACCTAAAGTAAGAACCACTTTATGGTTGTTGTTCGTCACTTTCGTTCCAGGTAAATCTAAACTATCAAAAGCATAGAATGTTTCTTTATAAGTATTATACATATATGCCATGTCTACATAGAAACTTTCACCACGATAGCCACAACCCAATGTATAATTATTAGTAGCACCCGGATTAGAGAACTCCGTATCAGTACGCATTGAATTTACAGGAAGATACTTAAAAGCATCTGATTTCAAAGGAGCAGTAATATGATTATATCCTAAACGAAATGCAAATTCCGGTGCTAACTTAAATTCAGCTCCAACACGAAGTGTATGAACTGCCTTCATCATTGCTTTAATGTCTGCAGTCTGTCCCAATTCATATCCGTCCGGATCTTTCATTTTAGCTGAAGTGCGGTCTGAATATTCATACTCAACTCCCAATGCTACAGAAGAACCGATGGTATATCCCATACTTGCATTAAACTTCCACGGAGTAATTAACTTATATTCATATTCTCCTTCAGTATCATTTCCACGAGCATCATAAGGTTTGGTAATATCATTTAAATCTTCACTCAAGTCGAAACGAAGATAAGCAGTATTCCGCTCCTTTAAACTAAAGAAAGTCGGAGTATGTACAGCAGCACCAATACGGAATGAGGATGACTCAAAAGGACGAAGAATAAAACCAAGTTTAAAATCAACTCCACTACCATCTACCCAAAAGTCATTTCCCAACGTATATCCTCCATGACCATTTCCGTCCTTATCAGTAAAGTCTTCATTATATTCACTAGTCCTGTCATAGTTTACACTATAAAGTCCTAATGTTGCTCCAACATAAAAACGATCATAAAAATTCAGCGCACCATTCAAATCAAAAGAATGGATACCTCCACTTTCTTTCGAACGATAAGACTGACTCACAGCATCTCCTGCCTGAAAATAGGGTTCATATCCCTCAAAAGGAGGATCTGCATCCGGATTCTCCGGATCTACTTTCCCATAAACAGGATTCACTAAATGTGCATTATATCCCATAATACCCAACCAAGGCAATTCAGGATTCTGAAAAGCATCATCGCTCCTCAAAGCAGCTTCCGTGAACGGATCAAAGTCTCCGTATGAATCAAAGTTCACCATATTAGCCATCTGAACTGTTTGAGAAGTATTGAATACTCCACTCACCAGCATACTTCTATTGAAGGACTTCATTTTGCGATAATTGAAACCAAAGTTGGCAAATCTCAAAGCTGTTGTATTTCCTATTTTTGTAGAGAATACAAATCCGGCATTATCGAATGAACCATGGAACTTGTCAAGACTCGCTCCATTAGCTTTTGTTCCTGTATTATCAAAGCCAAACGACACCATAACATCATTACTGCGATAAATTCCGATACCAGCAGGATTGGTTCCCATAGTGGTTATATCTCCACCTAAAGCTCCCATGGCACCGCCCATACCTACAAAGCGGGCAGTTCCATTTAAATCACTTCCCATCCATCGATTTGCATCATAGATAGTTGTTTGAGCATTTAGAAATCCTACACTTATCAAAAGAATACAAATCGCTAATATTCTATTACTTTTCATAATCAATCTCTTTTGAAATTATAAACTATCTTCTATAGCTACCACCAGAACTACGTGAAGAACCACCACCGCCGCTACTACGTGAAGAACTGCCACTGCTGCCAGAACTACGAGAATAACTACCGCTACTACCTGATGAATAGCTACTTCCACTACTTCTTGAATAACTACCTGAATTAGAAGAGCGGGATGATGATCTGTCAGGCGTATAACTTCTTGATGGAGAAGTGGAACTTCCACGTGAATAGCTACTACTGCTACGGCTACTATTTGTTCCGGAACTTCGCGTCGAACTATTACTTCTATTATAAGAGGAACCAGAATTGCGTGTACTAGTACCAGAAGTACGTGTACTGCTTGGACGTGTATACGTTTCTGTATTTCTACGAGAGTATGAACTTCCTGAACGAACAGAGCTATTGCTACCGCTACGAGTATAATCGCGAGTACCTACAACTCTGCTATTTGTACCTGTACTACCTGAACGGCGAACACTTTGTCCAACAGAAGAATTAGCTGGTCTGGTAGTTGATGAACCGACACCTCTTCTGTAAGAAGTAGAATTATAATTTCTCGAACCAGAATAATAGGAACGATTATTACCATTAATCACACTACGTCCGGCATAATAAGGTCTTCCACCTCCGCCCCAGCCCCAGCTAGGACCACCATGCCAATGGTGATGATGTCCCCAATATCCGCCGCCATACCAGCCACCCCAGTAGCCGCCGCCCCAATAACCGGGGTAATATCCCCAAGAGTAATAAGGACGATTCCATCCCCAGCCATAGTTCCAGCCCCAACCGTAAGAGCCATAACGCCAATCCCACCAAAGCGGGTTACTGAACGTCGGGAATGCATAAGCATACATACCATCGGTATATACGTTCCAGTCCCATGAATTCGGACCGTAAACTACATCCCAGTACAACGGACTGCTGATACTGATAGCAAAACGCGGATTGCGGAAACGGATGATACGTTCAGCGTATTCATAGTCGTCTGTTGTACCATTGAATTCGCCCGTCACCCATTCTCCGTCCAAATCCGGATTAGATTTTTCTTTTATATATAAGGTATCATTATCCATTACGAATTCATTTTCACGTGCATCGTAACGGCGGTTATATTCATCCACATCCCGTGTTCTCCCCTTCCGGTCCTGAACAACCACTGTAGTACCCGGTGAAGTATAGATGTTAGTCGTCACCTGTTTCTTCGGTTCCTTCTTAACCGGAGTTTCTTTCTTCTCCTGTTTGTCTTTAGAAGGTACGAAGTAAAGGTCGTCATTAACGCTTTGTGCAAAGATACCTATCGGAAGGCACAAGGCAAATAGCAAGAAATAAACAATCTTTTTCATATCATCTCGGTTTATGTAATTACTTAAACTTATTCACGTTACAAAGATAAGGAAGAGATTTTTCGTCCGGAGGAGATTTTCCCCAAAGGATAATAGGGAAATCCCTATTTCTAACTATCTTTGTAGAAGATACAACGCTCACCGGCATAAAGTTCAGGCAAACTTGACTTTCTATACCCGGATTGCTGTATCTTTGCACATTATTCACCAGCATTAAAAACAACTATGAAGTATTTTGAGTTCACATTCCGCACCCAGCCTTGTACCGAAACCGTCAATGACGTACTGGCTGCCATATTGGGTGAAGTCGGATTTGAAAGTTTTGTTGAGTGTGAAGGCGGACTGACCGCATATATCCAACAGACATTGTGTGATGAAAACGCCATCAAGATTGCCATCAACGAGTTCCCCCTACCCGATACGGATATTACTTATACATATACCGAAGCGGAAGACAAGGACTGGAACGAGGAATGGGAAAAGAATTTCTTCCAACCCATCATTATCGGAAACCGATGTGTGATCCACAGCACTTTCCACCAAGATGTCCCCAAAGCGGAATATGACATCGTTATCAATCCTCAAATGGCCTTCGGAACAGGACACCACGAGACTACCAGCCTCATCATTGAAGAATTGTTGGACAGCGAATTGAAAGATAAATCTCTGCTCGATATGGGCTGCGGAACTTCAATTCTTGCCATCCTCGCACGTATGCGGGGCGCACGCCCCTGTACGGCCATCGACATTGATGAATGGTGCGTACGAAACTCTATCGAAAACATCGAATTGAACCACGTAGACGATATTGCCGTTTCACAAGGAGATGCCTCGTCGCTTACAGGAAAAGGACCTTTCGACGTTATCATCGCCAACATCAACCGGAATATATTACTGAATGATATGAAGCAATATGTTGCCTGTATGCATACGAATTCCGAACTCTACATGAGTGGATTTTATGTAGACGACATTGCCGCCATCCGCGAAGAAGCGGAGAAGAACGGGCTGACTTTCGTTCATTATAAAGAGAAGAATCGTTGGGCAGAAGTGAAATTTATTTATAAAGGATAAGAGCCAACAAATATCTTTAAAAGAGAAAGCTCCCTTATCATTAAGAGATATAAGGAAGCAAGCAAAAATCGCAGTCGATATACGCTATAAACAAGCGTAAGCCTCCAGATTAATGCAGAAAAAAAATAGTGACGGTATACGCGTGGGATAGTGACGCTATCCATAGCATATACCGTCACTATTTGCATCGGATAGCGTCACTATCTTATAAAGAGAAACAAAGCTGTTACGCGAACTCTTTTTTGACCTGTTGGCACCATGCTTTGATTTTCTTTTCCGCCTGTTCGGACTGATTATCCAAATCGACAACCAACCCGCACCACTGCTCGCCACGTAAAGCCTTGGAACGTTCGAAAGTGTAACCCTCGGAAGAAGTAAAACCGACCAAGGTAGCCTCATCCCCTTCAAAGACTTCTGCCAGCAGACCGATTCCATCTGCAAAATTTTCCGGATAGCGTATCTGATCTCCCAGACCGAAAATAGCAACCTTCTTACCTTTTAATTTCATTGTCCGGAGTTCCGGCAACAGTTCGTCCCAATAAGTAGGAAGTTCCCCGTCAAACCAGGTGGAAGCACCCACAATGAAGCAGTCATAAGCAGCAAAATCATTCTGCCAGGCCTGCTCGATAGGCACTACTTCTATCTTGTCTTCACCAAACTCTTTCTGTATTTTCTCTGCCACCCAACTCGTTCTTTCGGCTTTGGTAGCATAAAACAAACCTATCTTTTTCATAATTCCTATCTTTTAATATTCCAATAATTTCCGTGCAGCTTCGTATATCTTAGCTTCGTCCGGCAAAATTTCTTTTTCCAGTATCGGATTGAAACCGACGGGAGTAAACGTAGAACCGACACGCTGCACCGGTCCGTCAAGATAACGGAACATTTCCTCACCAATCATTGCTGCAAGCTCCGCACCGAAACCGGAGAATACTTTATCTTCATGTACAACCAATGCTTTGCTGGTCTTCTTGACCGATTCAAATATTGCCTCTTTATCCAGCGGAATCAGAGAACGAATATCGATCACTTCTACTTTCCAACCACCCTCTTTCTCCAATCGTTCGGCAGCATGCAGACAGAAATGGGTCGTATTTCCGTATGTGATAATACTCAAATCCGTACCCTCACGGCGGATACGTGCTTTTCCGAAAGGTACTTCAAAGTCTTCCGGCACCACAGTGGCGGCTTCTACCGAATTATACAATGCTTTCGGTTCAAGAAACAAAGTAAATCCCTTAGAGCGCATACTAGTACGTAACAATCCGGCTGCATCATCGGCAAAAGAAGGGCAGACAATTCGTGCTCCCGGCAATGTAGTCAAAGCTCCTTCTATATTTTGAGAGTGATACAGCCCTCCACCGATATAACCTCCGGAAGCCAACCGCAGCGTTATATTCGGGGCAAACTTACCATTGCTGCGCCAATACTCATGCGTACATTCTACATATTGTTCTACGGCAGGCCAGAAGTAATCAGCAAACTCCGCTCCCTCTATCACGACATGGATTTTAGGGTCAAAGCGGCTCATTCCGTTAGCTGTACCCACAATATAATCTTCCGCAATCGGTGCGCTGAATACACGTGCATCACCAAACTCCTGCTGCATACCTTTAGTCACATTAAACACACCGCCTTTTTCCTTGTTTGCTACATCCTG
>ERZ773138.3124-NODE-3124-length-11109-cov-3.583771_pt1 | contig 11109 bp, 6 predicted proteins | sample MGYA00511114_ERZ773138 | MGnify/ENA primary metagenome ERZ773138 (study PRJEB29015, sample SAMEA2737805) | human gut metagenome | biome: human gut; feature: human-associated habitat; material: faeces | place: China | collected 2012 ...
CCCATGTCTGCAGGGAAATCCCTATAAAACGATAATGATAAAGATACCGGTCCACGAAATTCTCCACGTTATGTACACTGATATGCAGTTTATAGTAGGCCTCAAACTTTGACATCATCGCCTTCATCCAGCGGTTTCCTGTTGTCCCCATCTGATTGGAATCCCAAAGCAGCTTATGAAAAAGTCCATAACTGACTGCCTTTAAAAGAACTGATACCGCACAGACTGCCATCAGCGCAAATAACACATTATAATTTTCCAATTGTGCTTTCATAATCATCCTGTCCTTTCCATAAATAATGTTTTCTTTATGATAGACGTATTCCCCGCAGATGAATAGATAGCTTTGATTGTCATTTTTATTTTTGTTTCGACAAAATGCGATGCAGACACGTATTTTTCACGAAAATATGTTAAAATATAATCACATTATTTCGAAAGGAGATCTGCCCATGAATCGAAAAAAAAGAACATATCTGACTGCAATATTTCTGGCTGCAGTCCTGCCACTGACAGGCATATTATCCGGACTGCCGGAGGCCTCTGCGTCTGCCTCCTCCCTGTCCGTTATTGAGCATATTGATACCGCCAATAATAATGGTCTGATCCGTTCAAAATATGTGGATGAAAATGGAAATGAGGTTACTATTGCTTCCCCAAAAAGCACCAGAAACACCCGTTCCGGCTTGTCTCTTCCCGATACCTACGATTCCCGTGAACAGGGTGCCGTAACTCCCATCAGGGATCAGGGAGTTACCGGAAGCTGCTGGGCCTTCGCCGCCATAAAAGCATTGGAATCTGACAGTATTCTGCAGAATCTGTCTGCTCTGGCCGGCACCGATTATTCGGAAAGTCATCTGGTCTGGTATACATATGATCCTCTGTCCGATAATACGGACCCATTATATGGAGATTATTTTTCTTCCCAGACAACCGATACCGGCGGATACTATAATCTCGGCGGCAACGCTTATTATGCCAGCTATATTCTGGCAGACTGGTGGGGCGCTGTGTCAGAAGACAAAGCTCCTTTCTCTGCTGACACCAATCAGACTCTGCGTAAAATGATCCGGTCGATGTCCTCAAAACCGGACACACTGCGTACGGAATCTGAGGTTCATCTGAAAAATATGGACTTTTATGATTCCTCAGATATCAGCGGCATCAAGGAAGCGGTTATGGAACATGGCTCTGTGGATGTGTCTGTATATTTTGATCCCTCCAATATGTACCACACTTCCACCGTCACTTCTGCCTACGAATCCACTCACGATTCCGAGGATGCCAATCACTGTGTTACGATCATCGGATGGGATGACAGCTTTAATACCTTCTCTGAGAACGCACCTGCCTCCGGCGCATGGCTGATCGCCAACAACTACGGGGAGAATTATAAATATAGTACAAACGGATATTACTGGCTGTCCTATTATGATTCTTCTCTGTGTGAAATCTGCACCTTTGAGGCAGAGGCATCTGACAAATATGATACCAATTTCCAATATGACGGCATCGGCTGGGGCGATCTCTATCTTGACACAGAGGATATTTCCTTTGCCAATGTATTTACCAATGATACGGATTCCCCACGAAGCATTGGTGCCGCCGGATTTTATACTGCATCAGACAACCAGCCCTACAAAGTCGAAATATACCGGAAACTGACCGGTTCCACACCGGACAGCGGAACACGAATTGACAAGTGTACCACTTATGGGACAGTGGAACACTCCGGCTATCACACGATAACTCTGTCAGACTCCATCGCAGTTGCCGCAGGAGAAACCTTTTCTGTCGTGGTAACCTTTTATGCAGAGGATGGCAATACCGTTTATGTCCCGATCGAGGGAGCCAGCGATCCATTCGGCTCCAGATACAGCAGCAAAAGCGGTCAAAGCTATGTATATTCCGAGGGAAAATGGATGGATAATACCTCCTCCAAGCTTGGAAACAACCGGCGCAATATGAATAACGTCTGCCTCAAGGCACTGGCTTCCACAATTACGGACGCAGAATATGAAGAACAGGAGGAATCCCTTTCCTCCGCTTCCGCCACACCGATACCGGAAAGTCCGACTGCCACCCCCGCAGCTTCCGACTCATCCGAAACAACCAGCCCGGCTTCTACTCCCGCAGCCTCAGACTCATCCGGCGCAACCTGTCCCTCTCCTGTTTCCACTTCAACTCCCCGGATCTCTGCCGTACCGGCACCTTCCGGTACACCTACATCGCGTGTCACTGTTTCCCCGTCATCAACCCCTGCTGTTTCCCCATCCCCGGCCGGAAGCAGCTCTGTGAAAAACGTACTCATTGTGGTAAAAAAGAAAAAGGTCACGCTGCAAAAAGGGAAATCAAAAAAAATACCGATCCGGGTTACACCCGCCGACAGCTTTCATGCACTGACGTTCCGATCCAAAAACAAAAAGATCGCGACGATCAATAAAAACGGTAAAATAAAAGCAAAGAAAAAGGGAACAACCAGGATTATAGTAAACATTCCGAATGGAACAAAAATATCCATAAAGGTTATCGTGAAAAAAACAAAAAAGAAATAACAAAATGCCGTTGGAATTTCATCAACTCCAACGGCATTTTTAACCTTGAATTATATTTATTATTCCGCGAATCCCTGCATTGTCTGCTATCCGCTTCCGGCTCTTGCATTATATCAATGACCAGACTGTGCCCTCTCTGGTATCCTTGATCTCAACCCCCCGGTCCAGCAGCTCCTGACGAATGGCATCCGCCTTTGCAAAGTCTTTTTCTTTTCTGGCAGCCTGGCGTTCCGCAATTTTTCCTTCCACAAATGCTGTCAGCTCATCATCCGCCTGACTTTCCTCAACCTCTGCGGTAAGATCCAGAGAAAATACCTGATCAAAATCCTCCACCAGATATCTCTTGGATGCGTCACTGATGTCTGCCTTCAATACATCATACAATACCGTCAACGCCTGAGAAGTATTGATATCGCTGCCCATTGCCTCTGCGAAAGCATCCTGATACGGCTTCACCTCGCTCATATCCGGCTCCCCTTCTTTCGAAAGAGCTGCGACTCTCTTAAGGAGCTTCTCATATGCCACCTTAGAATTGTCCAGCACATCATATGTGAACAACAGCGGCTTACGGTAATGAGACTGCAGACAGAAGAAACGATATACCAGAGGATTATACCCCTTCTCCTCCAGCAGGGAAACCGTCAAAAACTCTCCTTTGGATTTACTCATCTTGCCGGACTTATCATTTAAGTGCTGTACATGGAACCAGTAATTACACCACTTATGTCCCAGATATGACTCACTCTGTGCAATCTCATTGGTATGATGCGGGAATATATTGTCTACACCACCACAGTGAATATCAAGATACTCGCCCAGATGCTTCATACTGATGCATGAGCATTCAATATGCCAGCCCGGATATCCAACGCCCCATGGACTGTCCCATTTCAGCTCCTGATCCTCAAACTTGGACTTGGTGAACCAGAGAACAAAATCGGTTTTATTTCGTTTATTCTCATCCTCCTCCACGTCATCACGAACGCCTACCTGCAGATTCTCTTCATTCTGGCCGGAAAGAACATAATACTCCTTCAGCTTGCTGGTATCAAAATAAACATTGCCTCCTGCTACATATGCGTATCCCTTCTCCAGAAGAACCTCTATCATATGGATAAACTCCGGAATACAATTTGTCGCAGGCTCCACGATCTCCGGGATCTTGATATTCAGCTTCCCGCAATCCGCAAAAAACGCCTTGCGGTAAAACTCCGCGATCTCCATCACGGTCTTGTGCTCACGCTTCGCTCCTGCCAGCATCTTATCCTCGCCGGTATCCGCATCACTGGTCAGATGACCTACATCTGTAATATTCATACAACGCTTCACATCATAGCCGGCATATCCCAGATACTTCTCCAGTACGTCCTCCATCATATAACTGCGAAGGTTGCCAATGTGTGCAAAATGATAGACCGTCGGTCCACATGTATACATTTTCACCTTCCCCTCTTCAATGGAATGAAAGGGCTCAACCTTTTTGGTTAATGTATTATAAAGTGATAATTCTCTCATGACACTCTCCATTTCTGTGTATAACACACGATTTTCTTTATTTCTGATCTCATCCTCTATACTGTACAGGATTTTTGCTGTTTCTTCAAGTCCTATCCCATATTTGAGTCTGCAAAAAAAGTATAAAATGCTAATGAAAAATCCCGCCGATTTCTTGCGCTTCCCAAAAATCTATGCTACACTTTTTCCAAGCAGATAAGTTACATCTATACTATTTTTATTATCTATCATATCAATTATTTAATCAACTTCACTGCTTATTTTCCACAAACATGATTACAGCAGGGAGGTTGATACATACCTCTCGGAACGGAGGTACTATGAAAAAACGTAATAACTTTATCACTGCCCATGGGGCTGACTCTGTAACCATCACAGAAGCCGTTATTATCACAGCGAAATGGACTGTTATCAGATCCTGTGCGGACAGGATTACAAAGAGCTTAAGTCATCTATCGTAATCTTCCTGTGCACCTTTGATCTTTTTGATCAAAACAGGAGTATTTACACATTCCAGTCGTTATGCCGGGAAGAACCGAAGATTTCTCTGATGGATCACAGACAGACGATCTTTGTCAATATCAATGGCAGCCGACAGGATCTTTCCCCGGAGCTTGCAAACTTTCTTGACTATTTAAAGACAACGGAGCCAACAGACGATTTTACCGACCGTCTTAACAGCAGTGTTAAAAAATTGCGCAATGATTTCGATTGGAGGGAAAATTATATGACCTTGGAAATGAAATTAAAAGAGCAATATAATGCCGGTATAAAACAGGGCAGGGTACAGGGCAGAGAAGAAGGCAAAACTGAAGCCATCATGGATTTAATTCAGCAAAAGCTTGCAAACGGCAAATCCGTTTCTCAAATTGCTAACGAATGCGAAAGATCCGTGGAGACGATTCAGGATTTGATTGCTGAGATGGAGCTGAACGAACTGCAGGAAGAGATCTATCTGCCATGTTGAAAGCAGTCATCACGCTGTTAGATGGCGCCAAATACCTCTGGCAGGATAAGTCAACCAGCAAAAAGTAATTTCTAGAATACATTCATACTAACTCCAAAGATCCCCTCCGGCATTCGCCAGAGGGATCTTTCTTCTATTCTTCTGTTATATATTTCTGCAAACGGCTCGTTGGTTTTTCTGGTATTGTATATGCCAATTTTCCACTTTCTATCATTGGTTTTAAAAATTTTCTAGTCAGATAGCTGAGTCAACTCAGATCTTAGTTCTCTACTCTTATCTACCTTTATCATCCCGGTACTTTTTACAAGTATTTTGTAACCACATTATATCCGTAATGCAAGAGAGCTGGATTACTCCGACTCTCTCAAGTATGCATCCGCATATGTATATCCCAATTAGTGTTTTAATGTATAGCAAACATTGATAAAATGCAAGTTTTATAAAAATTTTCACTAAATTTTTTTCAAAATATTCTGTATGTTTTTTGATTCGTTTATAAAATAGAAACAGCACCGTATGAGAATCACAGGAAATCTGTCATTTTCTTACGGTGCTTTATGTTTTATTAGAAGCTTCTCGCCTCTATCTCCATATTACTTTGCTGCAATAATCTCAATTTTTGTAATGCCTACTCCTTCTGTGTTCGTACACCATGTATGTAAACCTTCCTCAAGTAACGAAGCTGATTGTTCTTCTGTCAATGTGGTTGAATATGTAGTGGTTCCTTCATTCATCCACTGCCCATATTTACCATCATCGCCAACACCAACAATCCTCATTTTTGATGTAGTAGATTCTAAGATAACCTGAAAACCTTTATCCTTAAGATTTTCTGTCGGAAGCATTGTAAGTTTCACGGTATATCCTGCAAGAGATGTAGTGCTATTTTTTAATTTATCAGCCACCTCTTCTGCTGTAAGGAAAAAATCACCATTTTTTCCATCTGTATTTTCATAAAGTGTATATGACTTTGCAAAATAAATTTTAGTAACTTCCATGCAATTTCCTTGACTAATAGTTAATCCACCATTAAGCAAAGCATCCGACATTTCCTTTGTCAATTCATAACGCATAGGTGTGCCATAAAATGTATCATGATGGTCATCATCTCCCCATCCTGAAATTCCTTTAGACAGATAATAATTCCAGTTATTGGTAGTAACTACAACTCCCGCATTCCATTGATTTCCATCATTAACATACTGTCCTTCTATTATTAAATAATATCCAACCAACGAATCCATTGGAGAAACCATTTTTTTAAGTTCTTTCGAACCAATTACAGTCATATTTCCCCATTCATCAGCTTCTGGAACAGTCAATTCATATACATCCTTTGCAGGAGCTGGTGTGTCCGTCGGTGTTGCCGGCGCTGGTGCCGGTGACTCGCTCTCAGATGGTGCTGGTGACGGTGACTCACTCTCAGATGGTGACGGTGCCGGTGACTCACTCTCGGATGGTGCTGGCGGCGGTGCTACCGTTGGCTCACCAGACGGTGCCGGACTCTCTGAAGTACCCGGTGTTGGTTCTGCACTCTCTGACGGCTCCGTGCTTGTTGCCGGTTTGGCACTATCGGCTGGCTTTGTAGTCTCTGCCGGTTTTGTACTATCGGCTGGCTTTGTAGTCTCTGCTGGCTTTGTACTATCAGCCGGCTTTGTAGTCTCTGCCGGTTTTGTACTATCGACTGGCTTTGTAGTCTCTGCCGGTTTTGTACTATCGACTGGCTTTGTAGTCTCTGCTGGCTTTGTACTATCAGCTGGCTTTGTGCTTGCTGCCGGCTTTGTAGTCTCTGCCGGCTTTGTACTATCAGCTGGCTTTGTGCTTGCTGCCGGTTTTGTGCTTTCTGCCGGCTTGGTACTCTCGACTGGCTTTGTACTCTCTGCCGGAGCTTTTGTCTTCTCCGGTGCCTTTGTCTCTGCCGGAGCTTTTGTCTTCTCCGGTGCCTTTGTCTCCTCTGGCGCCTTTGTCTTCTCCGGTGCCTTTGTCTCATCCGGCTTGGTACTCTCTACCGGTGCTTCGCTTGCAGGAGTTGTTGCCGGTGTTGTGGCACTTGGAACAACACTTGCTGCCGGTGCCTTACTTGCTGCCGGTGTACTGCTTACTACCGGTGCGTTTGTTACAGCGGACTCTTCCGCTTTTTTAACTGTCACTTTTGCTGTTAATGTTTTGGAGGTTTTCTTACCCTTTTTAGGTACATATGTAACCTTAGCGGAAACGGTGGTTTTACCTTCCTTCAGGCCAGTTACTTTTCCCCTTGAAACACTTGCGATCTTCTTGTCTTTTACAGACCATTTCACCTTGTTAATCTTCTTAACATTCTTTTTCTGAATCTTTAATTTTACTTTTTCTCCTATAGTAACAGATACCGATGTCTTGTTTAATTTTACGGTAGCTTTTTTGGTCGCTGCTCCTGCTTTCATACCCGGAGCGGCACAGGCAGAAAGAACCATTGCGGCTGACAATACATAAGATGTCGCCTTTCTGAATGTTCTTTTTTTCATTCTGAAAAAAACCTCCTTTTCTCTCCCGCCCCTTTGAGAGCGAGATCCTATATACTAAAAATCAACAACACTCTCAGTATAACAGGTTTGTCGGAATTTAACAATAATATTATTAATTTTTTATAAACTTCTGTTACTATTTCATCATCAGCGCCTCATAGCGGGGGAGATCAATGAAATCCTGCACAAAAGAAGTCGCCGGATGATGGCAGATTTCCTCCGGAGTGCCAATCTGTTCTACTCTCCCTTGATTGGTAACAATAATGGTATCTGCAACTTCCATGGCTTCCTCCTGATCGTGAGTCACAAAAATACTGGTCACACCTACTCTTCCGATCATTTCCTTCAGCCAGCTCCGAAGCTCCCGGCGCACCTTGGCATCAATGGCGGCAAAAGGTTCATCCAGCAGCAGCAAATGAGGATCCGGCGCAAGTGCCCGCGCAAATGCCACTCTCTGACGCTGCCCTCCGGACAACTGATGAGGATATCGTTTTCCCAGATCCTTCATGGAGATCAGTTCCAAAAGTTCCTCCACACGCTCCTTGATTTCCGTCTTCTTTCGTTTCTGTATTTCCAGTCCAAACGCAATGTTATCTGCTACTGTCATATATCGAAACAGGGCATAGTTCTGAAACACAAATCCGATGCCACGTTTACTTCCCGGAATGTCATTCATTCTTTTTCCTTCCACTAAAATATCTCCGGAATCCGGCACATCCAGTCCGGCGATCATTCGTAAAATTGTTGTTTTCCCACTGCCGCTCGGTCCCAAAAGAGCCGCCAGATGTCCTTTTTCTACTCCAAAGGATACATTCTCCGACGCGTGAAAGCCATCAAATGTTTTGTTAATCTCTCTCATTTCTATATACATAATTTCATCCCTTTCTACAATGTCATTGATCCATTGATTGATATATTTCAATAGCACTTTTTCCTACTCAGCTTTTACAAGCTTTCTTTGCAGGAGCCGGCCGATACCACCACGGACCGCAGGATCAACAGGATCACTGCCATGATCACCAGCAAAGAAGATACCGCAAATGCCGCCGTTGTATTAAATTCGTTATAAAGGATCTCCACATGCAGAGGCAATGTATTGGTAACTCCCCGCAAATGACCGGAGATAACAGAAACGGCTCCAAATTCTCCCATCGCTCTTGCCGTACACAGCACAATTCCATAAAGCAGCGCCCAGCGGATATGAGGAAATGTAATCCGCGAGAATATTTTCCATTTTCCTGCTCCCATCAGCGCCGCCGCTTCCTCCTCCTCTTTCCCCTGTGCCTGCAGCACCGGCAAAAGCTCCCGGAATACAAACGGAAATGTTACAAAGATTGTGGCAAGAATTACTCCCGGCACAGCAAAGACAATCTTAACATTGTGAGCCTGCAAAAATCCTCCCATCCATCCCAGGTTACCAAAGGTCAGACTAAATACCAGTCCGGCGATCACCGGAGAAATAGAAAACGGAATATCGATCAACGTTGCAAGAAACTGTCTGCCCCGAAAATAATATTTTGATATGAGAATGGATGCAAATATTCCAAAAACGGTATTTACGGCCACAGCACTAACAGTCGCAAAAACGGTCAGTTTCAATGCCTTGATGGTATATTCATCCAATATTGCCCTCATATATGCTGCCCATCCTTCTTTAAGAGCACTGCTTACCACCAGTGCCAGCGGCAGCACCATCATCACAATCATAAACAGTACCGATACTGCGATCAAAATGACTTTTACCGGTCGGTGGCTGTCCTTTTCATAGGGTTCCACAACCTTCTTCAGAGATGCCCCATTTTCCCCGCCATCCCGGAATCTTTGCATATAGATCTGGATGGAGTTGATCAGAAGCATTAGCAGAAAAGAGATTGCCAGAAGCACTACTGCGATTGCTGTGGCATCGGAGTATTTGAACTGCTCCAGCTTTGACATGATCAAAAGAGGTGCAATCTGTGTTTTAAAAGGAATATTTCCGGCAATAAACACAACACTTCCATATTCCCCGATCCCTCTGGCAAATGCCAGTCCAAAGCCCGCCAGTGCAGCAGGATAAATCTCCGGCAGAATCACCTTAAAAAATGTTATGACTCTTCCCGCTCCCAGCATCATTGCCGCTTCCTCATAACCTCTGTCCAGTTTTTCCAGCACCGGCTGGACGGACCGCACCACAAACGGAATTCCTACAAATATCATTGCTATTGTAATGCCCGCCTTCGTATATGCGATCTTGATACCGGCTTTGGCAAATAAAGCACCGATCCAGCCCTGATCCGAATACAGTGTGGTCAGGGCAATTCCTGCAACTGCCGTTGGCAGTGCAAAGGGCAGCTCGATCATACCATCCAGAAGTCTTTTGCCCGGAAATTCATAGCGCACCAGAACCCACGCCAGAATGACACCAAAGATTACATTGATCAATGCTGCCATAAATGCACAGGATAAACTAACCTGATACCCGGACATGATCTGCCGGGAGGTGACCACCTGAATAAATTCCGAAAAGCTAAGCCGTCCTGCTGACCAAATGATGGATGCCAGCGGTATTAACACCAGGCATGCAAGCATCGTGACGGACACACCAAAGGTCAACCCAAAGCCTGGGATCACCCGTACCCCATGGGGATTTTTTCTCTTAATAATTCCTATTCCCTGCTGCATAATCTCCTCTTTCTTTCCTAAAAAATGCGTAAAAAGGGACAGCCAGACTCCGGTCAGCATATTCCGAAGCGGCTGCCCTCGATTGGTTTCAATCTGATTCTATAATGATGAGATTCAAATCTTACTGCTTACTACTCCATCTCCTTTATTCGCTGTAAATCTGGTCAAACACGGCACCATCATCAAAATAATCTTTAAATGCCTGATCCCACCCGCCAAAATCATCAATGGTCACCAGATTCATATCCAGATCAAACTGGTCTGCAAACTCCTTCAGGATCTTTTCGTTGGAAGGACGGTAGTAATTTTCCCCTGCCAGTCTCTGTGCTTCGTCAGAATAAAGATACTGCAGATATTCTTTGGATACCTCCTCCGTGCCATGCTTCTTGGCTACGGAATCTACAACAGCCACAGACGGCTGTGCCAGTATACTGACGCTTGGCGTCACAATCTCATAATCATCCGGATACTCCTCTATGGACAGATATGCCTCATTCTCCCAGGCGATCAACACATCTCCCTGTCCTTTTTCTACAAATGTAGAAGTGGCTCCTCTGGCTCCCGAATCAAGCACCAATACATTCTGATAGAGTTTTTTCATAAACTCTTTGGTCTCTTCTTCGTTATTGCCGTCCTGTTGCTGCTCGTAAGCCCATGCTGCGAGGAAATTCCAGCATGCACCTCCGGAGGTTTTCGGATTCGGTGTAATGACATCCACGCCCTTTTTGACCAGATCATTCCAATCATGAATCCCCTTTTCATTCCCTTTTCGAACCAGAAATACGATGGTTGATGTATAAGGAGAGCTGTCCTTGTCAAACTCATCTATCCATCCCTTCTCGATCAGCCCGGTATCCTCAATGGCTGTAATATCGTATGCCGTCTTCTGCTTGAAAAAATCCGCATCGTT
>ERZ773138.3126-NODE-3126-length-11107-cov-11.158523_pt1 | contig 11107 bp, 8 predicted proteins | sample MGYA00511114_ERZ773138 | MGnify/ENA primary metagenome ERZ773138 (study PRJEB29015, sample SAMEA2737805) | human gut metagenome | biome: human gut; feature: human-associated habitat; material: faeces | place: China | collected 2012 ...
TATATCGGCATTTACCAACTTATGAAAAGATAATCAGAAATTTAGTAAGTTTTTATTGTAAAAAGAGCAGTAAAATTATCAGATTTACTGCTCTTTTTATATGTATTCGTCTCAATCATCCTGTAATATGTCACATTTCCACATTTTCCCCATAAAGTATAGAGAGATGAATAATATGCAAATTCAGGAGGTATATTCATTTGGAACAGTATAGAAACTGCAACAGAAATGGCGGCAGATATCCTGCTCAGCCAAATCTCATGATGCAATATGCAAATAACCGCAATGCCTCTTCCTGCAATGGAAACCGTCAGGGCACAGGCGGCTGTCCTTCCAGACAGGATCATTGCGAAACAACAAGAAAGGATGTAGAGACCTGTGGCAGATTCAGTCCGCATCCGATTGGTATGGCGTATGTGCCAAGTCAGGAATTTGGGGAACTCTATGATGCGAAAAAGGGTCTGCGCGAAGGAACCATGTTCCCAGATCTGAATCTGATCTTTTGTGGTGTAAGGGGGAAATAGGCAATGAATAATATGAACAAACAGCAGCTCTTTGCCTTTATAACAGAAGTGTCCTTCGCGTTGGATGACATTTCCCTGTATCTGGACACTCACCCGGAATGTCCGAAGGCACTGGCAGCATACAGCAATTATAAAGCAATGCGGCAGCAGGCAGTCCGCGAATACACGACCGCCTATGGTCCATTGAACCGATATCAGGTAAATGACGACAATTATTTTGACTGGGTTGACAAACCTTGGCCATGGGAAAGGGAGTGTGGTTGTTAAATGTGGATCTATGAAAAAAGATTACAGTTTCCGGTAAATATCAAAGAGACAAATGCACAGCTTGCGCAGGCAATAATCTCACAATACGGCGGACCGGATGGTGAAATGGGTGCATCCATGCGGTACCTGTCCCAGCGTTATGCAATGCCGGACAATAAGGTGAAAGCGATTCTTACCGATATTGGTACAGAGGAGTTGGGACATCTGGAGATCGTTGCCACGATCATTTACCAGCTTACCTGCCGGTTATCGATCGAGGAGATTAAGGCATCGGGATTTGACAAATATTATATCGATCACACCTTAGGAATCTGGCCGCAGGCAGCAGGCGGCATTCCATTTAACGCCTGCGAATTCCAGAGCAAGGGTGATCCGATCACGGATCTTTTCGAAGATATGGCAGCAGAGCAGAAAGCCCGGTCGACTTATGACAATATCCTGCGTCTCTGCAAGGACTATCCGGATGTATATGAGCCGATCAAATTCCTTCGCGAACGTGAGGTCGCACATTTCCAGCGCTTCGGTGAAAGCCTTGGCATTGTCCGCGAAAAGATGGATACAAAGAACTTCTATGCATTTAACTCAGCATTTGATACAAGTGCTCCATGCGTGGAGAAATGTGGGAAGTAAGAGATAGTCGCTACCGGTTGTTTATTATATAGTAGTGATAGAAAAAATATCAGGCAGCAATCCTGAATCGGGGATATCAAGCTGCCTGATTTTTTCACAATGTATATTATTGAGAATAATTCTTGAAAAGAATTATAAATTTATTCGGTTTGTGGTATAATGAATATAAAATTATTTGTTTGCAAGGATGAAAAAACAAATCGTATTTTGTAAAAGGGAGGTACAAGCATATGGACAAAAAAGCAATCTATAATTTATCCTATGGTGTATTCATGTTATCCACCAGATCAGGGGAGAAGGTAAACGGCTGCATCACAAATACATGTATGCAGGTGGCAGGCAATCCGGTTCGGGTTGCGATATCTGTATTAAACACGAATTATACATGCGACCTGTTGAAAGAGAGTGGGATATTTGCTTTGAGTATTCTGGATCAGACCTGCTCATTTGCGACGATAAAACATTTCGGGTTCCAGTCCGGCAGAGATGTGGATAAATTCGCAGATCTGCAAATGCCAAAGGACTGCAATGACATTCCGTATATGGGATGGAATGCCTGTGCCGTGATCAGCGGAAAAGTAGTAGAACAGCACGACCTTGGCACACATACGTTATTTATCGCAGAAGTCGTAGATGCCAAGCTGATCAATGAAAATGCACCGCTGACTTATGCGGATTATCAGACAAAGGTAAAACCAAAAGCAGAACCGAAAGCCCAGAACAAGAAGATTGTAGGCTGGCGCTGTCGTATCTGTAATTATGTATATGAAGGAAGTGAGCTGCCGGCAGACTTCACCTGCCCGATATGTGGACATGGGGTAGAGGATTTTGAGCCGGTGTATGAGGCGTAGATAGTGAAGAAATAGATAATAAGGTAAAGAAACAAAACCCCAGAATCATGCTGGAACTTTTGTTGCGTAATGCGATAAGGGAGAGCGTGAGGATGGGGTTTTATTATTGTAGATTAATGATGTGATGAAAAAGATGTCATTTTAGGTTTGCAAAAAATGAAGTGAAAAATGACTTTATATAATAGAGATAAAGAAATAGAAGAAAGAAAGGCGACTGGCTGATGTAGAGAAAAAGATTCAGAAAATATAAAATACAAATTTTAGAATTACAAAGGAGAATTTATTTATGTTGAAAATAGCAAAAAAAATATTAAAAATGTTAACTGGAAATAATAAGGATGCACGAATTAAAGTTGTGATAAGTTTCTTTGTATCAGGTATATTATTTGCCTTTTTGTCAATTGTGTTACCTAAAGAAATGAAATTGATGAACGTATATAATGAAATGGCTTCAATTTGTTTCGCATTGAGTTTGTTTATTTTTTATGAAAAACAAGGAGCACCGGGAATAGAAAAGCTGGGAGTTGAAATGGTGCAGTGGGTTGGTGGACTGATATGTTTCTTAATTCCTGCAAATGTTTTTGTGCTAAGTGTTGAGGGGAAAATAACAAAAGCATGGATAATGTATGGATCTTGTATATTTTTTGTTATTTTTATTACCTTTATTACATTTAAAATTAGTAAATTATTTTCATTTTTAAAATATGTAACAGGAATAATAAAAAATAAACTATTCACTTCAAAAAGTAATGAAAAAATGAAAATAGGAACATCATATTTGATTTCAATAGTAGGCTTTTTAACTGCAATGCAATCTATTGTGAAAATTATATATAGTGCTATAATGCATATTTATCATTTGGTAGTATAAAAATTGAAATTAGCATTATATGGTTTCCTCAGACAGAATAGAGCTACGGTGGATGTAATAATCTATTGCAGCTCTATTTTTGTATGTATAATGATAATTCTGAAAAAAGCGTATCAAATAGCATTGTTTAGATGTTTTTGGATTGTAATATAGATTGTAAAGAAGGGGGAATACAATATTGCACTCTTACAAGTGTATGAGTTGCATGAATTTGTTGATAAATGATGAAAAATGAAATATAATTGAGTACATAATAAAAGGGGGCGGGTCTTTAGAGTCGTTATTTAGACGATGAATCTGATTGATGTTATATCATTAAAAATTAAGTTCCATATGCCAACTAAAAGAAAATAAAAAGAAAATATTCTATAAAGGGGGAGGAGTGTTTATGCAAACATTCGAATTATTACCAACAGAAGACAATTTGATTAATTCAATCAAAAATGATAGCTTATCCAGAAATGAAGAATTGCGATATTTTTACAGATTAATAGAGGCACAGGATCGTTGTACGTCAATATCACTCAATGGTAGTTGGGGGAGTGGAAAAACTTTTTTTGTAAGACAAGAAGTATTACTAATCAATGCGAAAAATACGAGTAGTAAGATTAATGAGGAAAAAAGAAAGATAATAGTAGATAATATAGCACCACACGAAGATGATAATAGTGATTTTGCTATATATTTTGATGCATGGGAAAGTGATAATGATACAGATCCGGTGATATCGATTATTTATGAAATAGTAAAACAATTGGGAATTGAGTACATTTTCGATAGGACAGATATATTTAAAATAGCTTCGACATTAATAGAACAAATAAAAGGAATAAATGTAGAAAAGATACTCAGAAGTTTGAAATCTAATAATCCACTTGATGAGATTCGTTCGCAAAAAAGTATGCAAGAGGAGTTCCGTAATTTTTTTTCTAAAATATTGGATGAGCGAGGAGACCGTTTAATATTATTTATTGATGAATTGGATAGATGCAAACCGGATTATGCGGTTCGATTGTTGGAGCAGATGAAACATTATCTGACAAGTGATAAAATTACAGTAGTCTATTCTATTAATCTTGAAGAATTACAGCACACTATTAAACATTATTATGGACAGGAATTTGATGCGTGTAGGTATTTGGATCGCTTTTTTGATATCAGACTTCAAATTCCTGTTTTAGACATGGAAAAGATTTACTCAAAAATGGGATTGCAAACGGGTTATGTGTTAGAAAGAGTCAGTCAAAAAATGATTGATATGTATCATATGCAGATAAGGGAAATAGAGAAATATTATAGTCAGTTGAAAATGACTGTGTATAAAAAGACACATGAAAATAAAAATTATTATGATTATGAGGAAAAAGGGCAAGAGTTCATCGCATTATATATTGTTCCTATAATAGAAGGACTTTGTATAGTTGATACAAATTTATATTATAAATTTATACGTGGAGAGTATGCAGAGCCATTGATCAAAATTTTATCAGAGGAAAGTTCAAACAGAAATGTTTTAAATAATTTATTAAATGATGACGAAACATATATGAAAGATCAGATTGATAGATCTTATATTTCAAAAGAGGCTGCAATAAAAAGGGTGTATGATACAATATTTAATTTTAATTTTAAAAATGATGCTATGCCATTGGGAGAATATAACTTTAGCAGATCATCAAAGAAGTTCGCTATAAATGCTGCAAATGGAATGTCGTCATATGGGGATTATGGATTATAGATAGTATTTGAATTACAATTTAAAGGAAGGGAGAATGGATGATAATTATCATTCAAAATAAAATTTATGAGAGTTATAAAAAAGTATTATAAGCTAATTATATTAATTATTATTGCTATTGTTTCAATAGTAACGGATATCATTATAGTTTCTAATTATAATAAATTAAATGAGATGAATAAAATACTTTTTACATTAGTGACCGTGATAGCTGGTTTTTGGGTATCCAGTTATTTACTTTTTGTGGAAGTATATAAAGATAGATATCCATTGAAAATTATTAATAACAAATATTTACCAGATATGAAATCTCATATGATGTATATAATTTATTGCATTATTTATGGTTGTGTTATTATAGTAAAAAATGGAGGGATAGTTGAAAATATTTGTTATGGGATTATATCACTTATTTTAGTAATTTATATTTTGTATCATATATGTGGAATTAGTAAGACACTAATGATTAATACATATGTAGACGAGTATTGTGATGATATTTCAAAACGTTTGAAAAATAGTGAAAATGCAGTTAAAAAAAGTGCATTTAAGGATTTAAGATTCGTACTTGATGAATGTATAGTTAAACAGGAGTACTTTGTAGTACAAAATATAGCTATAAAATTAGGAAAAATTTTTAGTGAATTTTTAAAAAGTTATGCAAATTTAATTGATTCACATGAAAAAAAAGAGGAAATTGAGGAATCGTTTGAAAATATTGTCGAAATTGGAAAATATGAGTTGGAATTATGCAAAGATGTTAATTCAGATATGCTTATTAATGTTATAGCAGTACAACAAATAAGTAATATTGAATACTGTATTGAAATTGGACAATGGGAATGGTTTAAAAAGTACATTAATGAATTAAGTGTATTGACTTTTCAATCGCAGAAGGATGGATATGATAAAGTAACAGAAGCAACATTTAATATATATACAGATATATTAAAACAGTTGATAAATCAAGATAAACAGGAATGGATTGAACATCTCACGAAAAATTTATTTTCACTTACAACATCATTAAATTTCATTTCAAAAAATATTAATTTAAAATATTTTGCATCTTTTATAACTATAGGTTTATTAAATTGCGACGATAAGAAAATTAATGAATGTATATATAATATATTTGAAAATTTTACGGAGATGGCATGTAAAATAAATAATGGATTCTCAGATATAAAAGTTTTCTATGCATTATACTTTGACAAAATAAAAAAGGAGAAAAATAAAGTCAGAATAAAGCAATTTTTTGATACTATATTTTTGCATACTAGAGAATTAGGAAATGATACAATATGGACTGAATTCAAATTTTATTGTATAAATGAAGTTAAAAATATAAATATTGAATTGGATATTAAAGAATATCATAAAAGATTGTTAATTGAAGTAATTGAGATGAAAGATCAGTATAACGGATATATGTTTTTACCAGATTTTGAGAAACGGTTTGAAGAGATGCAAGCCTCAAAAGCTGAATATGATAACGTATGCGTAGAGATTGGCTATTTAGTAAATGAATGTATTGTTAATGACAATCTAAATATGTTTTATATAATTCTAAAGAAGATAAATGAATGTTTGGTTGGAACAAAAATAGAACAAAAAGATTTGCAATGTTCTTTATTAGATCTGTTTATTTGGATGATTGAAAGAACGAAAAAAATTAATAATAGACAATTTATTGAATTAATTTTTATGGAATTTGAGCAAACTGTATACAAACTTGATTCCAAACGGGCCGTATCAAAAGATTTTGGAAGTAAAATAATATCTGATATGGCGTATATCGCAAGAACCACAGATTCAGATGGACATTATGTTGTACTACAAATTGTTGAGTTACTGCATAAATTTCTAAAAGAAGAACATGAATTATTATTTGTAACCAAGAGTACAACACATAAATCATTATTATATAAAAGCCTTTACAATATAGCGACAAACTGTATAGAAAATGATTTTGAAGAAGGAGTAAGAAAATGTTCTAATGCTCTTGGATGGTTTGCAATATCCAGTATAAAACAGGGAAATGGCAAACAAACAATTTATATAATAGATTTAGCAAAAGAAATGTTGGATATATCAATTGATTTAAATGTTTCTACAAAAACACAAACATTTTTATTAACATTATTTACAACAGTTGGTATGTTTTGTTGTAAAGATAATACAAATCGGTTCTATCTACATAAAATATTGGAGTCTATAGAGAAAGTAGATGGAAAATTAGTAGAATCAGCTATCAAAATACGGACATATGAAAATAGTATGTGGGACAATTTATTAGATAATACTCAAAGGGTTTCCAATCAATTTAGAAAGGAGTATAAACAGTTTAAAAAGCAGCGAGTTTAAACTATTGTAATATAAGTCTGATATTGTGAGATACAGGTGAGTATATATAATACAGGAGAGTTAATAATATTATGGAACGAGTAGCAAAATTTTTAAAGGATGCAGAAACTTATTATTTAGCAACAGTAGAGGGTGACCAGCCAAGAGTCAGACCATTTGGAACTGCTCATATTTTTGAAGGCAAATTGTACATACAGACAGGTAAAGTAAAGGATGTATCAAAGCAGATCCATGCAAATCCAAAGGTTGAGATCTGTGCCTTTATGAATGGAGAATGGCTTCGTGTAGCAGGAGAATTGGTGGAAGATGACCGCAGAGAAGCAAGACAGTCTATGCTGGATGCATACCCTTCATTACAGAAGATGTATTCCGCAGATGATGGTAATACGGAGGTATTTTATTTTAAGAATGCCACAGCAACATTCTCATCATTTACATATGAACCGGAAGTTGTAAAGTTCTAAATGTATAGCGTGGTATGAAAAATGGAGCTACGCATTAATCACTTAGTGCGATAGTTCCTGCTCTGATGATACAGAGTGACCTCGTCGGTCAAATTTTTTTATTAGTGGTTGTGTTAACCAAAAAATATTTATTAATGACATGAATGGAAATAAAATATTTTCTAATGATTCTATATAAAGCTTTATGAAAATATGCTTTATATCAAATTTTATTTTAGATCTGAATTATATAAGTGCTGTGAGAAAATGTCAATTCCTGATTAAGAATTGTTAGAGGATTTCTTATGAATGGCGTACATTGAAAAAAACACATTCTCGTGATATGCTTTACCCATATTTATTAGAAAATAATGGAACGTTGACATCGTGGTGAGAAATGATGTTCCATTTACAGATAGAAAAATATGACGGATGCACAGTTATGGCAGGAGATTGAATCCTCTGCAAATATTATTGCATGGCTGAAATGAAATGGAAATATTTATTTCAAAAGCGTAGAGAGTATATGCCGTGTTCTGAACTGTGACATTGACAATATTCAGGGGTTTGTACCAGAAGATAACGGAGGAAAAGAGAATGGTTGATACCAAAAAGGAACAAGAACGTGATGAACTGCATCGTGCAATATGGGCGATTGCAGATGAATTACGTGGAGCAGTTGATGGTTGGGATTTTAAAAATTATGTTCTTGGCACGATGTTCTATCGTTATATTTCCGAAAACTTGTGTAATTACATAAATAGTGGAGAGATTGATGCGGGCAATACCGATTTTGATTTTGCCAAAATGCCGGATGAGGATGCAGAAGAAGCAAGAGAAGGTTTGGTGGAGGAAAAAGGATTTTTTATCCTTCCGAGTGAGCTTTTCTGTAATGTTCGTGCCAATGCTGCAAATGATGAAAACTTAAATGAAACACTGGAGCGTGTGTTCCGTCATATCGAGGAATCAGCGGAAGGCAGTGAGGCAGAAAGCGACTTTGCCGGATTGTTCGATGACTATGATGTAAACAGCAATAAATTGGGATCTACAGTTGCAAAGCGTAATGAAAAACTTGTAAAACTGCTTAATGGTGTAGGTGAAATGAATCTGGGAGATGTGAAAGACCATTCCATTGATGCATTTGGTGATGCATATGAGTATCTTATGACTATGTACGCGTCGAATGCAGGAAAATCTGGTGGAGAGTTCTTTACTCCGGCAGATGTGTCCGAACTGCTCACACGCCTTGGAACTGTAGGAAAAACAGAAATCAATAAAGTATACGATCCAGCATGTGGTTCGGGTTCATTGCTTTTAAAGGCTGAGAAAATTCTCGGTAAGGATGCTATCCGTAATGGTTTTTATGGACAGGAGATTAATATCACAACCTATAACCTGTGCCGTATTAATATGTTTCTTCATGACGTGGGATTTGATAAATTTGATATAGCTTGTGAAGATACATTGCTTAGTCCACAACACTGGGATGATGAGCCGTTTGAGCTGATCGTATCTAATCCGCCATATTCTATCAAGTGGGCGGGAGACGAAAATCCACTGCTTATAAATGATCCTCGTTTTGCTCCAGCCGGAGTTCTGGCACCTAAGAGCAAAGCGGATATGGCATTTATTATGCACAGTTTATCATGGCTTTCTTCTAACGGAACTGCTGCTATCGTATGCTTTCCAGGAATTATGTATCGTGGTGGTGCCGAGCAGAAAATCCGTAAATATTTGGTGGATAATAACTATATTGACTGTATTATTCAGTTGCCGAGTAATCTGTTCTTTGGCACTTCGATTGCAACCTGTATCATGGTAATGAAAAAGAACAAGGCAGACAACAAGACTCTGCTTATTGATGCTACAAACGAGTGCGTGAAGGTGACCAACAATAATAAGCTGACACCAGAAAATATTGACCGAATTGTGGATGTGTTTGCGAAGCGTGAAGAAGTGGAGCATTTTGCACATCTGGCAAGCTATGAAGAAGTATCCAACAATGATTATAATTTGTCTGTATCCACTTATGTCGAAGCCGAAGATACTAGAGAGAAAATTGACATCGTGAAACTGAATGCAGAAATCAAGGAAATTGTTGCCCGTGAACAGGTGCTACGTGATGAGATTGATAAGATCATTGCAGAAATCGAGGTGGACGCATGAGCAGATTAGATGAGTTGATTGAAGAACTTTGTCCTGATGGCGTGGAGTATAAGGAGCTAAACGAGATTGCTCATTATGCCAAGAAACGAATTGATGTAACTGAAGTTGATGAAAATACATATGTCGGAGTAGAAAATCTTTTACAAAATAAAGGAGGAAAAACGATTGCGACAAATGTGCCTGCTAACGGAAAGGTTATTCGCTTTGAAAAGGGAGATATTTTAATAGGAAACATTCGTCCATATTTAAAAAAAATTTGGTTAGCAGACTGCATAGGTGGTACGAATGGTGATGTACTTACAGTTCAAATTGATAATCAAGCGGAGATGACTTCTGAATTTCTTTACTATATTTTGTCATCGGAAAAATTTTTTGCATATGATACACAAAATTCTAAGGGCGCTAAAATGCCGCGAGGCAGTAAAGTGGCAGTCATGAAGTATAGAGTTCCTGTACCTCCTCTGGAGGTACAACGTGAAATAGTCCATATTTTGGACTCTTTCACGTTACTTACAGCCGAGCTTACAGCCGAGCTTACAGCACGAAAGAAACAGTATGATTTTTATAGAGATAAACTTCTGACTTTTGAAAGTGATATTCCATTACTTCCAATCAAAGAAGTAGTGAAAAAAAGCTGTGCAGGAGCAACACCTGCTAAAGGTAATTCTGAGTACTATGAAGGTGGAACAATCCCTTGGATAAGAACACAGGATGTACGGTTTAATGAAATCAGAGAGGTAGATTCCTTCATCACAGAAAAGGCGGTGGAAGAAACTGCCGCAAAATGGATTCCAGAAAACTGTGTTATTGTCGCCATTTCCGGTGCAACAGCAGGAAGATGTGCAATTAATAAAATTAAGGCGACAACAAATCAGCACTGTCTTAATATGCAAATTGATGCTGAAAAAGCGTTATATAAGTATGTATATTATTGCATTTGTAGTAAGCAGGATGAGCTTATTTCCAAAAAGCAAGGTGCCAGGGGGGATTTGAATTCATCATTGATACTAGGAACAAAGATTCCAGTTCCAAAGCTTGAAATTCAGAAGAAAATCGTTCATGTTCTCGATAATTTTGATGCTATTTGCACTGACCTGAATATTGGCTTGCCAGCGGAAATAGAAGCACGTCAGAAGCAATATGAATATTATCGAGATTTACTCTTGACATTTGCTGAAACAGGAAACATGCTCGAGACAGACAGACAGACAGACAGACAGACAGACAGACAGACAGACAGACAGACAGAC
>ERZ773138.3132-NODE-3132-length-11085-cov-3.424297_pt1 | contig 11085 bp, 12 predicted proteins | sample MGYA00511114_ERZ773138 | MGnify/ENA primary metagenome ERZ773138 (study PRJEB29015, sample SAMEA2737805) | human gut metagenome | biome: human gut; feature: human-associated habitat; material: faeces | place: China | collected 2012 ...
AAGGGAAATTTCCGGATAGAATTTAGGAAAAGCTTGACAAAAATATGAGGATATAGTACCATCGTACATATATCATAGTAACTCAGTGGGAAAACGGGAATACCCGCTGAGCCAGAGGAGGAACAAAGAGATGAGAAAAAAAGTACTGGCAGCGCTTCTGGCAGCTGCAGTGGCAGGAACAACTGTTATGTCAGGAATGACTGTTTTTGCAGCAGAAACAGAAGGAACCAAGGCGGCCGGCGGTAATATTACAATTGCAGAAACCACAGATCCTCAGAATATCAATCCACTGTATGTTGTGGATCAGACAAGTTTTGATATGATGCAGGCACTGTACAGCCCGTTTTTTGAGATCGTGAACGGAGAGATGTATTACGGAAACGGACTTTGCGAAAGTGTAACAGCCAATGATGATGCCAGCGAATTCACACTGAAGCTGAAAGACGGACTGAAATGGCATGACGGTCAGCCGATCACAGCCGATGATGTGGTATTTAACACTGAATCCATTGTTGTTAAGGATAGCTTAAGTATGATACTCATATAAATTCCAGTGTTAGCAGGTGAATAAAATGACCTTCCAAGCCTTCCTTTACCATTAGTTTGTTCTTCTGAAATTACAATGGTGCCATGTTTAGCTCCATTTAATGCTAATTTCTTTGCAATATCATTAGTAGAAGTTACTTTTTTATAGGTGTAAATATCAATATATTTGAACTCATCATTTAAGTATAATGTAATTCCCTCTTTTGAAATAAAATCACTATTTTTACTCAAAAAATATCTAGTGGTTGTAGTTGAAGTAAGGGTATAACTATCATTTCTAGAGGGATTTATAGCTTTACTTATTGAAATTGTTGATAAATTTAAAGGTTTAGTAATTTCAGTAGCTAAAAAAGTTCTTCTTTTGTTTTCTTCAATGGTTTTTACAGCTTTACTTTTTGACATAGTAATTTACCTCCTAAAAGAAATTATATTGATATTAAAATATTTTATCAATCAAAATAATAAAAAACTCTTTTTATTAATACAGTAATAATGCTAAGATATTTTATAAAGAAATTATTAGATTACAATTATAAAAAAAATATATATAATATTAAATGAAGTTTATTTATGAAGAAAGGAATGAGGCAAAATTGGGATTAAGAAAAGAAAAGGCAATTGAATTGCATAAAAATAGATATACTTGTTCTCAAGCTGTTGCATGTGCATTTTGTGACTTAGTAGATGTTGATGAATTAACAATGAAGGATATGGTTAGAAGATATAGTGGAGGTGCATATAAGGTTTGTGGTGCTGTAATGGGTGCTTATGTAATTGTTAATTATTTAAATGGAAATATAAATCCAGATAATCCTGCAGAGCCAATAAAAGAAGACTTGAGTTTATTAAAGGAAATAGAAAAGAAGTTTAAGGAAAAAAATTCATCTGTTATATGTAGAGAATTAAAAGGGTTAGAGGGAGGTAAAGTTTTACGCTCATGTAGGGGTTGTGTAGAAGATGCAGCAGAAATTCTTGAGGAATTAATAAGTAAATAAAATTAGTTTATATAACTGTATTTAAATACACTTTAGTTTAATTTATTTAGGCTAAGGTGTATTTATTTTATATTTAAAATATTAGTATCTTATAAGGAACTTTTTTTAAAATGTTTCATATAATGATGTTGCTTGATAATTACTAGGATATTAAAAAATTTGAAAATAGAGAACTTTTTTTGCAATATATAAGTCTATTTTATATAGAAATAATTTAGCAATATGTAATATAAGGGGTAATAATTTTGTGGAAAAAAATAAGTTTAACAGAAAAGGATTATAAATATTTAACAAAAGGGTTAACTTGTGGTGTAGGCCTTGGAATTATAATAGGTGTTATAGCAAAAGAAACTTTATTATTTTTTGCACTTGGGGGAATTATAGGAATTATAAGTGCATCAATATTTTCAATAATAAAAAAATAGGCTTAATTATCAATAATGGATAAGTGACAAATAGCAAGTTAATGTTGAAATACTTGAAAAACTCCTTAACTTTTTATTTGTCATTTAAAACATAAAATTACTTTAAATATAAACTAAAAATTAATAAATATAATAAAGGTTGTAAATAACTATAAAAAATTGTATAATATTCTAAAGCATTTATAAAATAAAGGCAGGAAATGCAAATGAATAGGGGTAATTTAATTGAAATTTTAGAAAAAAAAATAGTAGTTCTTGATGGAGCCATGGGAACAAGTATACAAAAATATAATTTAACTGAAAAAGATTTTAGGGGAGAATTACTTAAAGATTTTCATAAAGATCAAAAGGGGAATAATGATATATTATCATTAACTAAGCCAGAAGTAATTAAAGAAATACATAAAAGCTTTTTAAAAGCAGGTGCAGATATAATTGAAACAAATTCATTTAATTCTACAAGTATTTCACAAGAAGATTATGGCACTGAAAATTTAGTTTATGATTTAAATTATAATGCTGCAAAAATAGCAAGAGAAGTAGCAGATGAATTTACTAAAAATAATCCTAATAGACCAAGGTTTGTTGCTGGTTCTATTGGGCCAACAAATAAAACAGCATCATTATCACCACATGTAGAAAATCCTGGGTATAGAAATGTAACTTTTGATAGCTTAGTAAATGCATATAAAGAACAAATAAGTGCACTTATAGATGGTGGAGTAGACTGTTTATTAATAGAAACTGTATTTGATGCATTAAATTGTAGAGCTGCTATAGTTGCTGCAAATAAAGTTTATGAAGAAAAGCAAGTAGTTTTACCAATAATGATTTCAGGAACACTTACAGACAAGTCAGGTAGAACATTATCAGGACAATTATTAGATGCTTTTGCACAATCAGTAAGAAATGAAAATGTTATTTCTATTGGTTTAAATTGTTCTTTTGGTGGAGCTGATATGATTCCTTTTATAAAGCAATTAGCTCATACTGAAGATGTGTATATATCTTGTTATCCTAATGCTGGTTTACCAAATGTTTTAGGAGAATATGATGAACTTCCAAAGATGACAGCAGGATATATACGAGAACTTGCACTTGAAAAGGATGTTAATATTGTAGGTGGATGCTGTGGAACTACTCCAGATCATATAAAAGCAATTGCAGAAGCAGTTGAAGGATTAGAGCCAAGAAAGATTCCTAAAAAAAAAAAGAAAGCATTTATTGTGGACTAGAAATAATAAGAAGTAATAAAGAAAATAATTTTATAAATATAGGAGAAAGAACTAATGTTGCAGGTTCTGCAAAGTTTGCAAGACTTATACGAGAAAAAAACTATGAAGAGGCCTTGTCTATAGCAAAGGAGCAAGTTGAAAATGGTGCTCAGATCATAGATATAAATTTTGATGATGGTTTACTTGATAGTCAAAAGGAAATGGAGTATTTTTTAAGACTTATAGCAGCTGAACCAGATATATCATCAAGACCAATTATGATAGATTCCTCAATATGGGAAGTAATTGAAACTGGTTTAAAAAGTATTCAAGGAAAACCAATAGTAAATTCTATTTCTTTAAAAAATGGGGAAGAAGAGTTTTTAAGTCATGCAAAAATAGTTAAAGATTTTGGTGCTGCTGTTATTGTAATGGCATTTGATGAAAATGGACAGGCTGATACGTATGAAAGAAAAATATCCATTTGCAAAAGGGCTTATGATTTATTAGTAAATAAATTAAATTTCCCACCAGAAGATATAATTTTTGATCCTAATATTTTAGCTATAGCAACTGGTATTGAGGAACATGATAATTATGCAGTTGATTATATTAATGCAACCAAATGGATTAAAGAAAATTTACCATATGCAAAAGTTTCAGGTGGGGTATCAAATTTATCTTTCTCATTTAGAGGAAATAACACAATAAGAGAAGCTATGCATTCTGTATTTTTATATCATGCAATTGAAGCTGGAATGGATATGGGAATAGTTAATCCTGGAATGATTCAAATTTATGATGATATTCCTAAAGATTTGTTAAAGTTAGTTGAAGATGTAGTTTTAAATAAGCATAAGAATTCAGCGGAAAAATTATTAGAAAAAGCTGATGATTATAAGCAAGGAAATACAAAGGTTCAAACTAATAAAAATTTATGGAGAGAAAAAAGTTTAAATGAAAAGTTAAGCTATGCTTTAGTTAATGGAATTACGGAATATTTAGAAGAAGATTTAGAAGAAGCAGTAAATGCTTATCCAAAGCCACTTTCTATTATAGAAGGACCATTAATGGATGGTATGACAAAAATTGGAGAATTATTTGGTGATGGAAAGATGTTCTTGCCTCAAGTAGTTAAATCTGCAAGGGTTATGAAAAAAGCTGTGGCTTATTTGCTGCCATATATTGAAAAAGATAAATCTCAAGGACAAGCAGCTAGTGCTGGAAAAATATTGTTAGCAACTGTAAAGGGAGATGTCCATGATATTGGTAAAAATATTGTTGGTGTAGTTTTAGCTTGTAATAATTTTGAAATAATAGATTTAGGTGTAATGGTTCCATGTGAAAAAATTATAGAAACAGCAATAAAAGAAAATGTTGATATAATTGGAGTAAGTGGTCTTATAACACCTTCATTGGATGAAATGTGTCATATTGCAGCTGAAATGGAAAAGAGAAAAATGACTATTCCTTTAATAATAGGTGGAGCTACAACATCAAAAGCACATACAGCACTTAAAATTGAACCTAATTATAGTGGACCAGTTATTTATGGATATGATGCATCTAAAACTGTAGAAATATCTAAAAAATTATTAGGTAAGAATAAAAAAGAATATATAAAGTCTATAAAAAAAGAATATGAGGAAGTAAGAAATACTTATAATAGTTATGAAAGTGAATTAGTTTCTTTAAAAGAGGCAAGAGAAAATAAATTTAATATAAATTGGAATAACAGGGAAATTCCTAAGCCTAATTTTATAGGAATTAAAGAGGTAATGAATTATACAGTATCTGATTTAAGACCATATATAGATTGGACTTTCTTCTTTATAGCATGGGAAATGAAAAAATTATATCCAGATATATTAGAAGATTCTGCTTATGGAAAAGAAGCAAAAAAAATATTTAATGATGCAAATAAGATGTTATATTTTATTGAAGAAAACAATATTGTAGATATTAAAGGGGTTTTTGGAATCTTTAAAGCTAATTCTAATGGAGACAATATAGAACTTTATAATAAGGATAAGTCATTAGCTGCAACATTTAATTTATTTAGAGAACAAAGAAAGAAGAATAAAGGGCCATATTTATGTCTTTCTGATTTTATTGCTCCTAAGGAAATTAATAAAGATGATTATTTAGGTGGGTTTATAGTTACAACAGGATTAAAGGCAGATGAATATGTTAAAAAATTAGAAGCAGAGGGCGATTCATATAATGCAATTATGTTAAAACTTGTATGTGATAGATTAGCAGAAGCTTTTGCAGAAAAACTTCATGAAGATATTAGAAAAAATTATTGGGGATATGCAAAGGATGAAAATTTATCAATGAAGGAAATATTTAAAGCTAGTTATAGGGGAATAAGACCTGCATTTGGTTATCCATCACTTATTGATCAAAGTCAAATGAAGATATTATTTAACCTTTTAAATGGCGAAAAGGTAACTGGAGTTAAGCTTACAGAAAGTTATATGATGGATCCAGTATCGTCAGTTTGTGGTTTATATTTTGCATCAGAAGATTCAAGATATTTTAATTCTAATTTTATTGATAAGGATCAAGCAGAAGATTATGCTAATAGATGTGGGTTATCATTAGAACAATTAGAAAAAGCATTACCTAATATATTAAGTTATAAATAAATTTTAAAATTGAAATAATTACTTTATTTATAATAATTTCAAATAGGGCTATTATTTTGGTGTAGGATTTATTTATAAAAATTCTATATTAAGTAATAAAATTTAAAATCTGATAGAAAAAAGAATTGGATCCACATATGTGTGGTATAGGGCCATTTATTCCACATAAGGATACTCCACTTGCAAAGAAAAAGGGAGGTACATTAGAAAAAACAATAATAATGTTAGCTTTAATTAGATTAATGTTACCTAAGGTATTTCTTCCAGCAACTACAGCACTTGGTAGTATAGATTCATAAGGAATAGAAAAGGTGTTAAATTCAGGAGCAAATGTAGTAATGCCAAATCTTTCACCTAAGGATGTAAGAGAAAAGTGTTTAAATAATTAGTGATTAAATTTTGTTTAAATTTATCATTGATTATCATTGTTTGTATTACCTGATTATAGTAATATAAAAATGATGATATATTTCACATAATATTCTTTATAGAATTATTTTCAGTATCACTTCAAGGGACACTTATTCCAAAGGTGCCAAGAAAACTTGAGTTAATAGATGAATATTATTTTTCACGAATATCTTCTATGATTGTAATAGAAGTATTATATTTATTTTTAACAGTAGGAAAACCTGATGTTTACAAAAATTTAAGTAACCATGAGCAATCTATTGCAGAAAGCAAAATTTAATTATAGGAGTGACATTAATGAAGAAAAAATGTGCAAAGGAAGCATTGAGATATATTAAAAACAATACAATTATAGGATTAGGTGGTGGAAGTACTATTTCATACCTTATATCTTTTATAAAAGAAGCAGGTTTAAACATAGAAGTAGTAACACCATCTTTTAAGACTGCTAGTCTTTGTATAGAAAATGGATTAAAAGTTATTCCAACCTGGTCAGTTAGTAAAATATCTGTTGCATTTGATGGTTGTGATGAAGTAGATGAAAATCTTACAGCTTTAAAAAGTGGTGGTGGAATACACACAAATGAAAAAATAATTGCAACTATGGCAGATGATTATATTTTACTTGTAGATGAAAGTAAGGTTGTAAAAAAATTAGAATTTAAATATCCAATTGTATTAGAAATTATTCCAGAAAGTAAAGCCTTTGTTGAAAAGGAAGTTAAAAACTTAGGGGGAATACCTAAAATGAGAACAAGTCTTTCAAAAGATGGTATTACTATAAGTGATAATGGTTTATATTTGATGGATGTTGAATTTAATAAATATGATATAAAAGATATTTCATCATTAAATGATAATTTAAAAAATATAGTTGGAGTTTTAGATACATCTTTGTTTTATAATATAGCAACAAAAGCTATTGTTGCAAGTGAAGATAAAATAAGATTAATAGAAGTTAAAAGGTAGGTTATGTAAAATTATGAGAAAATTTAAAGTATTAAGTAATGGTATAAAAATACCATCTATAGGTTTTGGAACATATAAATCTGGTGATAATAATGAAACAGCAGAAATAGTAAAATATGCATTAGAATGTGGATATAGACAAATAGATACTGCTTCATTTTATGGAAATGAAGTTGGTATTGGTAATGCTATAAAAGAAAGTAAAGTTAAAAGGGAAGACATATTTTTAGTTACTAAACTTTGGAATGATGATCATGGTTATGATAAGACTATTGAAGCATTTAATAATTCTTTAAAAAGATTACAAATTGAGTACTTAGATTTATATTTGATACATTGGCCTAATAAATTAAATGCTGAAACTTGGAGAGCTTTTGAAGATCTTTATAAAGCAGGAAAAGTAAAAGCTATTGGAGTTTGTAACTTTAAAATTGGACATTTAGAAGAATTAAAGAAAACAGCTAAAATAATGCCTATGGTCAATCAAGTTGAAGTTCATCCTCAAAGTTCTAAAAATGAAATGTTAAATTATTGTATAGAAAATAATATTCAGCTTATAGCATGGAGCCCAATAATGAGAGGAAAGTTATTTACAAATGAGTTAATGTTAAACTTATCTGAAAAATATCAAAAATCTGTAGCTCAAGTAATATTAAGATGGCATATTCAAAGAGGGGTGATTCCTATACCTAAATCATCAAATAAAACTAGAATAAAAGAAAATTTAAATGTTTTTGACTTTGAAATTTCTAACGAAGATATGAAATCAATATATATGTTAAATGAAGGTAATAATGCTTCTATAACAGGAGTTCCTGAAAATACAACTTACTTAAAATTTGATTAAAATTGTTTTAAATTAATTATTATGAAACACATATAAACTTTTAACTAAGATTATATGTGTTTTTTTGTTTTGTTATTAACATTTTAAAGATATTTATACTATTTTTGGATTTATTTTTAAATTTATTTGGTAATTTTAAGAAAACTATTTACATTTTACTGTAATTGTATATAATAGTAAATATAAGGAATGATAATCATTATCAATAAAAGAGGTGTTTATATGTCTTTAATTTTATCTAAAGTGGGAGAAGAAGTAACTATAAAAAAAATAACAGGAAATGCAGAAACAAAAAAATTTCTAAACAGCTTAGGGTTTATTATTGGAGAAGGAATTACAATAGTATCAGATTTAGGTGGAAATTTAATAGTAAATATTAAAGGTGCTAGAATAGCATTAGATAAAAGTATGGCTAGTAGAATACTAGTATAGGGGGATTTAAAATGACTACATTAAAAGATGTTAAATGTGGACAAACAGTAAGAGTAAAAAAAATTCAAGGAGAAGGTCCTGTTCGTAGAAGAATTATGGATATGGGAATTACAAAAGGAAGCGAAATTTATGTTCGTAAAGTTGCTCCATTAGGTGATCCTGTTGAAATTAATATAAGAGGTTATGAATTAACTCTTAGAAAGTTTGATGCAGAAATGGTAATAGTTGAGTAATTTAAAATAAGGGGGAATAAATAATGGCAATAAAAATTGGATTAGCCGGTAATCCTAACTGTGGTAAAACTACAATGTTTAATAACCTTACAGGTGCTAAACAATATGTTGGAAACTGGCCTGGAGTAACAGTTGAAAAAAAAGTAGGTAAATTAAAAGGTCATGCTAATGTTGAAATAGTTGATTTACCAGGTATATATTCTTTATCACCATATACATTAGAAGAAGTTGTAACTAGAAATTTTATGTTTGATGAAAAGCCTGATGCAATTATAAATATAATTGATTCATCAAATATTGAAAGAAATCTTTATTTAACTACTCAAATATTAGAACTTGGTATTCCAACTGTAATTGCATTAAACATGATAGATGTTGTAGAAAAAAGAGGAGACGTTATTAATCTTGAAAAAATCTCTCAAATTTTGGGATGCCCAGTAGTTAAAACAAGCGCATTAAAAGGTACTGGTACTAAAGAAGTAGCATTAAAAGCAATAGAAATTTCTAAAAATAAAGATTCTAATAAATTTAATATGAATTTTTCTAATGAAGTAAAATCTGCATTAGATGAAATTAAAAGTTTAATTCATTCTTCAAATTTAAATCAAATAGATGCTAATGAACAATGGTTAGCAATAAAATTATTTGAAAGAGATAGCAAGTTAATTGAAAAAATTAATATTCCAAGTGAAACAATGAATAAAATTGAAAATATAGTTTCTAAATGTGAAAAAGAATTTGATGATGATGCAGAAGGTATCATAACTGCTGAAAGATATGAATTTATAGGATCAATAGTATCAAAAATTATAAAGAAAAAAGATAATTCAAAACATACCCTTTCAGATAATATTGATAAGGTAGTTACTAACCGTATACTTGCATTACCTATCTTTGCATTAATAATGTGGGGCGTTTATTATATTGCAGTAAGTTCTTTAGGTGGAATTCTTACAGATTGGACAAATGATACTTTATTTGGAGAAATAATAGGTGAAAATGTAGCGGCTTTTCTTGAAAAAATAGGAACTGCTCCTTGGCTTCAAGGTTTAATAAATGATGGAATAATTGGTGGTGTTGGTGCTGTATTAGGATTTGTTCCTCAAATAATGTTATTATTTTTCTTATTATCATTATTAGAAGACTGTGGATATATGGCAAGAATTGCATTTATAATGGATAGAATTTTCCGTAAATTTGGCCTTTCAGGAAAATCATTTATTCCAGTACTTATTAGTTCAGGATGTGGAGTTCCAGGTATAATGGCTACTCGTACAATGGAAAATGATAAAGATAGAAGAATTACAATAATGCTTACAACTTTCATACCTTGTGGTGCTAAAATTCCTATAATTGCACTATTTACAGGTGCAATTTTTGGTGGAGCATCTTGGGTAGCACCTTGTGTTTATTTTCTAGGAATATTCATGATAATAATATGTGGAATAATTTTAAATAAAACAAAAGTATTTAAAGGTGAACCTGCTCCATTCGTAATGGAACTTCCTCAATATCATATACCAAGTCTTAAGGGTGTATTAATTCATATGTGGGATAGAGCAAAAGCATTTATAATAAAAGCTGGTACAATAATATTTGTTGCTTGTGCAGTAATTTGGTTTACAAGTTCATTTAGCTGGTCATTACAAATGGTAGATGCTCAAGATAGCATACTTGCAAGCATTGGAAAAGTTATTGCTCCATTATTTACTCCACTTGGATTTGGAAATTGGCAATCAGCTGTTGCTACTTTATCTGGTTTAGTTGCAAAAGAAAATGTTGTTGGAACATTTGGTGTTTTATTTGGTATTGCTGAAGCTGCAGAAGACACTCCAGCATTAATGACTCAAGTTGGAACAATGTTTACAGCAGCTAGTGGATTTGCTTTCATTGCATTTAATATTCTTAATGCTCCTTGTTTTGCTGCAATTGGTGCTATTAAAAGAGAAATGGGATCTTGGAAATGGATGTGGATTACTATAGGTTTCCAAACATTAACTTCATATATAGTTGCATTAATAATTAATCAAGTTGGAAGCTTTATTGCTGGTACTGGAAGTTTATTTGGTGCAATTGGCTCAATCTTAGTAGCAATAATTGCAATTTCACTTGCAGTACTATCAGGAAAAGATGTTAAAAGTGAAAAACAATTAAGTAATGCTCATTAATTAATTTATTTATTAATTATGATTATATAAGGAAGTGATAGTATGGTAAATTATATTATTGGCAGTATTATTTTAATATTATTAGTATTAGCAATTCGTCACATAATAAAAAGGAATAAGACTGGCAACTGTAGTGGTTGTCCAGGATGCTCAGATAAAAAATATTGTTATAATAAATTAGAAATCAAAAAATA
>ERZ773138.3146-NODE-3146-length-11044-cov-3.083265_pt1 | contig 11044 bp, 10 predicted proteins | sample MGYA00511114_ERZ773138 | MGnify/ENA primary metagenome ERZ773138 (study PRJEB29015, sample SAMEA2737805) | human gut metagenome | biome: human gut; feature: human-associated habitat; material: faeces | place: China | collected 2012 ...
GTTCCGGTGGCAATCAGGCTCAGCGCCTGGGCGCGTTTCCCCGCCGGGGCCAGACGAATGGCGAGCGATGCGGTGATCGACCAGAAAACGGCATGGGCAAACGCGATGCCGACGCGGCTGATGACCAGCACGGTGAAGTTCCATGCCATAAATGACAGCACATGGCTGGCAATGAACACCACAAACAGCCCAATCAGCAGCTTACGACGTTCCATCTGGCTGGTCAGCAGCATAAACGGCAGCGACATCAGCGCTACCCCCCATGCATAGATGGTCAGCATAATGCCAACCTGTGCCGTTTCCATATGGAAGCTGGCTGCAATGTCGGACAGCAGCCCAACCGGAACAAATTCCGTGGTGTTGAAAATAAACGCTGCGATGGCGAGCGTGACCACGCGTAGCCACGCGACCCTGCGGGAAACCGTGTGTGTTGTCATAGGGATATCTGGGATTCGTTGCCTGAAAGATGAGGAGACGATCTTAAAGCCTTAAACGGCGAAAACTCAACCGTTATGTGATATGAATCACAAAATTTACCTTCATGCAGCGGTAGCGAACGCGGTTGTTTTCATTGAAGATAAAGAACAACACAACAAAAACAGGCGGTAACACAATGCAGGAGATTGATTTTTATCTGGTAGATGCGTTCAGCGCGTCCTCCTTTGGCGGCAACCCGGCGGCGGTGTGCCCCCTCGACGCGTGGCTACCGGATGAGACGTTACTGCGGATGGCACAACAGCATAACCAGTCGGAAACCGCGTTTTTTGTGTGTACCAAAGGGGGGATCGAGTTGCGCTGGTTCACCACGCTAACCGAGGTTAATCTGTGTGGTCACGCGACGCTTGCCGCGGCGTATATTCTGTTTAACGAACTGGATTATCCGGACTCACGCCTTCATTTTGACACTGCCTCTGGTCGCCTGACCGTCAGCCGTGAAGGTGACTGGATGACGCTGGACTTCCCGGCCTGCCCGACGCAGGCGCAGACGCCGCCACCGGAGTTGCTCACCGCACTCGGTATCACCCGCTACGTCGAGGCGCGAAAAGGCCGCGCCTGGGTGCTGGTACTGGAGAGCCGCGAGCAGGTGGAAGCCATTAATCCGGATTTCTCCGCCATGACGCCGGGGGAGCATAAAGTGGCCGTCACCGCCCGGGACGAAGGAGAATACGACTTTATCAGTCGTTTCTTCTCGCCGGGCGTGGCCGTGCCGGAAGATCCTGTCACCGGCTCCGCGCACACCATGCTGATCCCTTACTGGAGTGCACGGCTTGGCAAAACACAGATGTTTGCCCGCCAGGTTTCCGCCCGTGGAGGAGACGTACGCTGCGAACTCAAGGGCGACCGCGTGCGGATGGGCGGGCAGGCGGCGCTGTATCTGAAGGGCACAGTATTTCTGCGCTGAATAAATCTAAGAGGAACCAACGATGCAGGAAATTGATTTTTATCTGGTAGATGCTTTCAGCGACAGGGCGTTCGGCGGCAATGCGGCGGCGGTGTGTCCGCTGGAAGCGTGGCTACCGGATGAGACGCTGCTGAAGATGGCGAAGCAGCATAATCAGTCAGAGACGGCGTTTTTTGTCCGAACGGATAACGGGTTTGAGCTGCGCTGGTTTACCACGCAGGATGAAATTAACCTCTGTGGCCACGCAACCCTCGCGGCTTCTCACGTTATTTTTGAATACCTGGATTATCCGCATACGGAAATCACCTTCACCACGCGCTTTGTCGGCGAACTGACGGTACAACGCAGCGGCGACTGGCTGACGCTTAATTTCCCGGCGTGGTCAACCGAGGTTGTCGATACTCCACCCCCAGTGCTGTTCAGCGCGCTGGGCATTAACGCGACAAACGAGGTCCGTGTGGGGCGTGACTACATGGTGGTGCTCGACAGCCAGCGGCAGGTGGAGGCGCTGACGCCGGATATCACTGCCATGCTCCCGCTGGGGAAAATGGTCTGCGTTACAGCGCCGGGAGATGAGTATGATTTCGTCAGCCGCTTCTTCTGCCCGGGGGAAGGGGTGCCGGAGGATCCGGTGACGGGATCAGCTCACAGCATGCTGATCCCGTACTGAAGCGAAAAGCTTGGTAAAACGCAGATGTCGGCCCGCCAGGTCTCCTTGCGCGGCGGGGATCTGCGCTGCGAGCTGAAAGGCGACCGCGTGCTGATTGGCGGGCAGGCCACGCTGTATATGAAGGGAAAAATTTTCCTTCGACTCCAGGACTACGTTCAACTTTAACAACTGGGCGCAGGTGGCTGACGCTCGTTCAGCAGCGCGATAAATGCCTCCAGCTGGCGAGTCATCGCCCCGCGTCGCCACACCAGCCAGGTGGTGAGCCAGCGCCAGTTTTCCGCCAGCGGCCACGCCGCCACCTGATGATGCCCCGGCATGCTCTCCAGCATGGAGCGGGGCATCAGCGCAATGCCTGCCCCGGCAATCACACAGGCGAGCATCCCGTGGTAGGACTCCATCTCATGGATCCTTCCCGGCGTTACGCGGTCGGCATGGAACCAGCTCTCCAGATGACGCCGGTAAGAACAGTTGGCGCGAAAGGCATACACGTCGCTGCCGCTCACCTGCGTGGCTTTTGACACTTCCGCGTGGCCCGCAGGGGTGACCAGCATCATCTCTTCCCGGTAAACCGGCATTCCTTCCAGTTCCGGGTGCGAGAGCGGCCCGTCGACAAAGGCGGCGCTAAGCGTCCCTTCAAGCACGCCGTCAATCATCGTACCGGAAGGCCCGGTGGATAACGCAAACTGAATGCGCGGATAGCGCTGGTTAAACCGCCCCAGACTTTCCGGAATGCGCACGGCGGCGGTACTTTCCAGCGCGCCGAGCGAGAATAATCCCTGCGGTTCATCCCCGGCGACGACCATTCGCGCTTCGTCGACCAGCGCCAGGATCTGCTTGCTGTAGCGCAAAAAATTGTGCCCGGCGGGGGAAAGCCGCAGGCGCTGATTCTCGCGAATAAACAGCTCCACGCCGAGATCCGCTTCTAGCTGTCGGATGCGGGTGGTGAGGTTTGACGGCACCCGGTGTACCTTCTGCGCCGCCTGGGTAATGCTGCCGGTCAGTGCGACGGCGTTAAACATCTCAAGCTGTGTTAAGTCCATACCGTTCTCGATTCGTGAATAAGGTGGTGAGTATTATTCATTTTTAAGAAATAGCAGAGTAGGCCACAATCAATCAACTGTTATTACGTGGAGAACATCATGACGTATTCATCTGCTACCCATGCCCACTCTGTCAACCCGGCCACCGGCGAAACGCTGGCTGCTTACCCGTGGGCAACGTCCCGTGACGTTGAGCGTGCCATTGCACAGGCGGATACCGGTTTTCGTCAATGGCGACGCGAAAGCGTGGCGCACCGGGCGCAAAAACTTCGCGATCTGGGTGCGGCACTGCGTAGCCGTGCGGAAGAGATGGCGCAGACTATCTCCCGGGAGATGGGCAAGCCCATTGTGCAGGCGCGTGCGGAGGTGGCTAAGTCCGCCAGCCTTTGCGACTGGTACGCTGAACACGGCCCGTCGATGCTGCACCCGGAATCAACCCAGGTCGAAAATGCGGTGATTGAGTACCGTCCGCTGGGACCTATTCTTGCGGTGATGCCGTGGAATTTCCCGCTCTGGCAGGTGCTGCGCGGTGCGGTGCCGATCCTGCTGGCAGGGAACAGCTATCTGCTTAAACATGCGCCTAATGTGCTCGGCTCGGCGGAGCTGATCGGGAAGGTATTCGCGGATGCCGGTTTCCCGGAGGGGGTCTTTGGCTGGGTGAACGCGACGAATGACGGCGTCAGCCAGGCGATTAACGATCGGCGTATCGCGGCGGTGACCGTAACCGGCAGCGTTCGGGCTGGTGCGGCAATTGGCGCGCAGGCGGGCGCGGCGCTGAAGAAATGCGTGCTGGAGCTGGGCGGTTCCGATCCGTTTATCGTTCTGAACGATGCGGATCTTGATCTGGCCGTCAACGCGGCGGTGGCCGGACGTTATCAGAATACCGGACAGGTTTGTGCGGCGGCAAAACGCTTTATTGTGGAAGCGGGCGTAGCGGACGCCTTTACCCAACGCTTTGTTGACGCGGTCAAGGCGCTGAAGATGGGCGCACCGGATGAGGAAGATAACTATATTGGCCCGATGGCGCGATTTGATCTTCGCGATGAACTGCATCAGCAGGTGCAGGCTACGCTGGCGGAAGGGGCGACCCTGCTGCTCGGCGGAGAGAAGCTTGCCGGGAGCGGTAACTATTATGCGCCAACCGTACTCGGCGGCGTCACCCGACAGATGACGGCCTTCCGTCAGGAGCTGTTTGGCCCGGTGGCCGCGATTACCGTCGCCAATGATGCGGCGCACGCGTTGCAGCTGGCTAACGACAGCGATTTTGGCTTATCGGCGACGGTCTTTACCGCGAACGATGCGCTGGCTGAAACCTTCTCTCGCGAGCTGGAGTGCGGCGGAGTCTTTATCAACGGCTATAGCGCAAGCGATGCGCGCGTTGCCTTTGGCGGAGTGAAGAAGAGCGGCTTCGGGCGAGAGCTATCTCATTTCGGTCTGCATGAGTTCTGTAATGTGCAGACGGTGTGGAAGGATCGCATCTAATATTGTTGCCGGGTAAGGCCAGGCCGCTACCCGGCAGTTCACGTTTCCTGTCATTTTTGCGTAATGGTTCTGTCATTTTCGTTTCGTAGACTCGCCGCGTCTAACGTATTGTTACAGAAGAAAATTATGAACCTAACGCAAATTTTTAGTCGTCTTGCGCCGCGCTTTATTCCTCGTCAGTTTGGCCTGCTGACCGGCATCTTTTGTATCATTGGCCTTTTCTCCGCCCTGCAACTCTCTTCCTCCTTCCTGCTCACCGCCTCCCTGAATGAAGCCCAGCGTAACGAACAGCGCAATCAGCTGGCCTGGCAGCAGCAGAGCAGGCTGGATCAGGCCCGTATTTCGCTGCTTGCGGCGAGCGATCTGCTCAACCGCTCCGGCGTGTACTTTATGCAGGATAAAGAGACCGGCTCGGAAGGGAGCTGGCATAGCCTGATGGACGAGGCGCAAAAATCCCTGGCGGCGTCTAAACAGGCATGGCAAGCATGGCTCGCACTTAATCCTCCGCAGGACGAGGGGCTTGTTAACAGCTATCAGCTGTTCTTCGGTGCCATTAGCGAGCAGGCGGAAGGGCTGGTGAAAACCAACAGCATCGACCTCTTTTTTGCCGTACCCGCCCAGGCCTTTCAGACCGATTTTAATGACAACTTTGCACGCTATCAGCAACGGAGTGAGAAGCAGGCGATACAGGGGCGTCAGTCGCTCATGGAACAACTCTCAGGCCTGCAACGGCTGTTCCTGTTTGCGCCGCTGGTGCTGCTGGCCATTGTCATAGCCGTCTGGTTTGGAATGGCGAAGTGGGTGATATCCCCGCTACGCCGTCTGATTATCCATATTAACCAGCTTGCGGCAGGGGATTTATCAGGCACGCCGCCTGACGTTGTGCGCTTTAACCGTGAAATCAGCCAGCTCTGCGGCAGTATTACCGCCATGCAGCTTGGGCTACAGCAGCTGGTGACTCAGGTCAGCGAGGCCACTACCGCCATGGTTGAAAATATTGGGTCACTTGCGCAGGGGAATCAGAAGCTTTATCAGCAGTCTACGCGACAAGCCAAAGAGCTGGAGGAGGTGACCGCGCATATCGCCGATCTCGAAACCCACGTTGAGGGGAACACAGGTTATGCAAAACTCGCCCGCTCGCGCGCGGATGAAGCCCGACAGGCTGCCGTAGGCGGGGAGCAAATGATGACGGCGGTGAATGGCTCGATGCAGACGATCGTCGACCGATCCTCAGAGATGCGCGGGATCGTCGCGATGATCGACAGCGTGGCGTTTCAGACCAACATTCTCGCCCTCAATGCTGCCATTGAAGCCGCCCATGCAGGAGAGCAGGGGCGCGGATTTGCGGTGGTCGCCCGGGAAGTGGGGTTGCTGGCCAGAAAAAGCAGTCACTCTACGCAAACCATCCAGGCGCTGATTAACCACTCGCTTCAGGGCATTGAGGAAGGATCTCAGGTGGTAAACCGTCTGGAAGAGAATTTGCAACAGGTCACCGGGCTGGTGGCGAATCTGAGCAGCCTGCTGAATGATATTTCCTTGGCCACCCTGAATCAGGGGGATAGCATCCATCAGATGACGCGCCAACTTCAGGCGCTGAATCAGGTATCACGTCAGACTGATGTGCTGGTTAGCGAAGCGTCAAATGCCTCTGAGCGCCTGCATCAACAGTCCGATCTTTTGTTGCAGGCCGTCTCGCGTTTTCGTCTCCCTGCCTGACGTGACGTATAAGCCTCTGTTATACTCGCAGCCCGTTTTAGCCTGAGGGCAAGGAGCAAAGTGTGGCTGCGGTCATCCATAATGAGATGCTGGACGAGATTCTGGCGCAGGTTCGTCCGTTACTGGGGCAGGGTAAGGTTGCCGATTACATTCCCGCGCTGGCCTCGATCAGCGGTAATAAGCTCGGCATCGCCATTTGTACTGTCGACGGGCAGCGTTTTCAGGCGGGAGACGCGCTGGAGCGATTTTCCATTCAGTCGATCTCAAAAGTGCTTAGCCTCGTTGCCGCCATGCGCCAGTATGACGAGCAGGAGATCTGGCAGCGGGTGGGCAAAGATCCGTCCGGTCAGCCGTTTAACTCCCTTCTTCAGCTGGAAATCGAACAGGGTAAGCCGCGTAACCCATTTATTAACGCCGGGGCGTTGGTGGTGTGCGATATGCTGCAAAGCCGGCTGAGCGCGCCGCGCCAGCGGATGCTCCAGATTGTGCGGCAGCTTTCCGGCGTGCAGGACATCGCCTACGATCCGGTGGTAGCGCGCTCTGAGTTTGAACACTCTGCACGTAACGCCGCCATCGCCTGGCTGATGAAGTCCTTCGGCAACTTTCATAATGACGTTGCCACGGTGCTGCAAAACTATTTTCATTACTGCGCGCTGAAGATGAACTGCGTTGAACTGGCGCAGACTTTTCTGTTTCTGGCGCATCAGGGCCATGCCCCTCATCTGGGTGAGGACGTTGTCTCCCCGATGCAGGCCCGGCAGATCAACGCCTTAATGGCAACCAGCGGAATGTATCAGAATGCCGGGGAGTTTGCCTGGCGCGTGGGGCTGCCGGCTAAATCCGGCGTTGGCGGTGGGGTCGTGGCGATTGTCCCCCACGAGATGGCGATTGCCGTCTGGAGCCCGGAACTGGACGAGACCGGAAATTCACTGGCGGGCGTAGCGGCGCTGGAACAGCTGACCAAACGTCTTGGACGGTCCGTATACTGATGTCCACATTAGATCCTCTGTTCGCGCGCCTGGCTCGCTCCACGTTTCGTTCACGATTTCATTTAGGGACGAAAGAGCGGCAATACTGCTGGGATAAGGGCGCAGAGACTATCGATAAGCATGCCGCCGATTTTGTCGCCGCGCGGCTGGCGCCTGCACACCCGGTGAATGACGGTAAGCAGACGCCGATGCGCGGCCATCCGGTTTTTATCGCCCAGCATGCCACGGCAACCTGCTGTCGGGGCTGTCTGGCTAAGTGGCACGCTATTCCGCAGGGCGTGCCGCTGAGTGCGCAGCAACAACAGTATATCGTCAACGTAATCCATCATTGGCTGGTCATAGAGGTAAATCGTGCCTCCTGAACTGACAATGTCTCTGTTTAAGCTACGCTTTTACTAATGCTCAGCGTCAGGAGACGTTATGAAGGCACCTCAAATTCCCGTTAATGAAGCGGAGCGCATGAATGCGCTGCGCGAATCCGGTCTGCTTGAGATCGACAATTATCCCGCGTTTGATCGTCTTACGCGGCTGGCAACACGCTTTTTCAGGGTGCCGCTGGCGATGATTACGCTGGTGGATGACCACGCCGCGATCGTGAAATCTGCTGACGGCCGGGCACTCGCCAGCCAGCCTCGCGACCTCTCGTTTTGCGGTCATACGATCCTGGGTGACGCGCCGCTGGTGGTGAGTGACACGCTGCTGGACGAACGCTTCGCGGATAATCCGCAGGTGGCGGGAGATCCGGACGTGCGCTTTTATGCCGGTTTCCCGCTGCGTTTACGCGACGGGGCGTGCGTAGGATCGTTGTGTCTCATTGATTACGCGCCGCGGGAGTTTACCGCGGCGGATGCCGCCGTACTGGCCGATCTCAGCGCGCTGGCGGAGGATGAATTTGCAGCCGTTAGCGCCGCCACGACCGATGAACTCACGGGATTGTTTAACCGTCGCGGGTTTAACCAGTTTGCGCAGTTTGCACTGTCGGTTTCGCAGCGTCGGGCAGAACCGTTAACCCTTGGCTGGCTGGATCTGGACCATTTCAAAACCATTAACGATCGCTTCGGACATCAGGAGGGTGACAAAGCTCTGAAAGTGATGGCCGCCCTGATGCGTTCCTCGTTCCGCGAGGCCGATCTGCTGGTACGTTTCGGGGGAGATGAGTTCGCGGTGCTGTTTGCGGATACCGATGAGCCTGGCGCCTGGATCGCCATGCAGTATCTCGTCGAACAAACGGAAAAGTATAACGCGCGTCAGCTGCATCCCTGGTCGTTACAGTTCTCCTGGGGGCTGAGCGAGTTCGATCACCACCGCAACGATATTCAGGCATGGTTAAAACACGCGGATGCGCAAATGTACGCCATGAAGCGGCAACACCACGGCGAAAAATGACATAACGAAATCCTATGTCATCACTTATTGCGTTACAAAAATGTTAATAGCAAAGTGGAGAGATTCAACCTAAGGACGCGCAATGAACTCTCCCATGCTGATTAAACCTCTCTCCCGACAGGACATCCTCACCCACATTGATGCCCTGAACGATATTCTCGTCAACTGTGTCAACGGCGGCGCCTCCGTCAGCTTTATGCTGCCTTTTTCTGCCGCGAAAGCCCAAACCTTCTGGCTCGGCGTCGCAGACAGCGTCGGGCGCGACGAGCGTACCGTCCTGGGCTGTTTTGATGCGGAGCAGGGGCTGGTTGGCACGGTCCAGCTGATCACCGATCAGCCTGAAAACCAGCCGCACCGTGCAGATGTCGCGAAACTGCTGGTTCATGAGAAGGCGCGCCGTAAAGGGGCGGCAATGGCGCTGATGGAAGCCCTGGAGGCGGTTGCGCGTGAAAAAGCGCTTACGGTGCTGGTGCTTGATACCTCGACCGGTAGCGGCGCGGAGACGTTTTATCAGAGAGCGGGCTGGCAAAAGGCGGGGGAGATCCCACGCTACGCCCTGATGCCGAACGGGGACATGACGGCGACCTCGATGTTCTATAAATTTCTTTGATATTTTTCACCATCGCGTCCTGAGTTGATCCAGACAGGGGTTCTGGTTCTGAAGTTTTGATAAGTTATCACACCAATCTTATCAGGCTGTATGACTAATCATAAAGGACCTCCATTGTGAACACTCTCAACCGTCGTGATTTCCCCGGTGCGTGCTACCCTGAACGTATCATCCAGTTTGGCGAAGGTAACTTCCTGCGCGCGTTCGTTGACTGGCAAATCGACCTCTTAAACGAGCATACCGATCTCAATGCCGGTGTGGTGATTGTGCGGCCGATCCAGAGCGATTTTCCACCGTCGCTGAGCACCCAGGATGGTCTGTATACCACGATTATTCGTGGTCTGAATGAGGAGGGAGAAGCGGTAAGCGATGCGCGTCTTATTCGTTCCGTAAATCGTGAAATCAGCGTCTACAGCCAGTACGATGAATTTCTGAAGCTCGCCCATAACCCGGACATGCGGTTTGTCTTCTCCAACACCACGGAAGCGGGCATCAGCTATCATGCGGGCGATAAGTATGACGATGCGCCTGCTGCCAGCTATCCGGCCAAACTGACGCGTCTGCTGTTCGAGCGCTTTACCCACTTTAACGGGGCAGCGGATAAAGGCTGGATTATCATTCCTTGCGAACTCATCGACTACAACGGCGATGCCCTGCGTGAACTGGTGCTGCGCTATGCACAGGAGTGGGCACTGCCGGCGGCATTCATTGCGTGGCTGAATAACGCTAACACCTTCTGCTCGACGCTGGTTGACCGCATTGTTACCGGCTATCCGCGTGATGAGGTGGCAGAGCTGGAAGCTGGTCTGGGCTATCAAGACAGCTTCCTCGACACGGCAGAACATTTCTATCTGTTTGTTATTCAGGGGCCAAAATCACTTGCAGCAGAACTGCGCCTGGATAAATACTCGCTTAACGTCCTGATTGTTGACGATATTAAACCGTATAAAGAGCGTAAGGTGGCGATCCTCAACGGTGCGCACACGGCGCTGGTTCCGGTCGCTTTTCAGGCCGGCCTGGATACGGTAGGGGAAGCCATGAACGACGCGGAAATTTGCGCGTTCGTAGAGAAGGCTATTTATGAGGAAATTATTCCCGTCCTGGATCTGCCGCGCGACGAGCTGCACTCCTTCGCCAGTGCCGTAACGGGGCGTTTCCGTAATCCGTATATTAAGCATCAGTTGCTGTCGATTGCACTGAACGGGATGACCAAGTACCGCACCCGTATTCTGCCGCAACTGCTGGCAGGGCAGAAGGCGACCGGCAAATTGCCAGCACGTCTGACCTTTGCTCTGGCGGCGCTGATTGCATTTTACCGTGCCGAGCGCAACGGTGAGCGCTATCCGGTGCAGGACGATGCGCACTGGCTTGAACGTTACCAGCAGCTGTGGACGCAACATCACGACAAACAGGTCACTACCCGTGAACTGGTATCATCGGTGTTAAGCGTGAGCGAACACTGGGAACAGGATCTCACTCTGGTTAACGGACTGGTAGACCAGGTTGCGCTGGATGCGATTTTAAGCAAAGGCATGCGCGATGCGGCTAAACCGCTCTGCTAATCATAATGCCCGGCGTTTGCCGGGTTTTTTAAAGACCCTATTTAGTTACAACATACTATTCATTCTTTTTTTAGAACGCACTTGCGGCACCGTGCGGTTCAGGCTTAACAGGTCAGAAAATGCAATGAACTATTAACATGCTTGCAACCGTGAGGGGGATCACGTTTAATAGCCGCGCTCTTTACTT
>ERZ773138.3150-NODE-3150-length-11028-cov-2.561196_pt1 | contig 11028 bp, 7 predicted proteins | sample MGYA00511114_ERZ773138 | MGnify/ENA primary metagenome ERZ773138 (study PRJEB29015, sample SAMEA2737805) | human gut metagenome | biome: human gut; feature: human-associated habitat; material: faeces | place: China | collected 2012 ...
GGTGGGCGACGCGCCCGAGTACGAATGGGCGGCGTCCCCGCGCGTGCGCCAGGTGCTCGACGGCCTCATCGCCGACGTGCCCTGGGAAGGCGTGGTGGGGGAGCTGTCGGGCGGCCAGCTCCGTCGCGTCGACCTCGCGCGCCTGCTCATCGGGGACTTCGACGTTCTCATGCTCGACGAGCCCACGAACCACCTGGACGCCGAGTCGATCCTGTGGCTCGAGCACTTCCTGCACAACTACCAGGGCGCGGTGCTTGCCGTCACGCACGATCGCTACTTCCTGGATAACGTTGCCGAGTGGATCTGCGAGGTCGACCGCGGTCACCTTTATCCCTACAAGGGCAACTACTCCACGTATCTGGAGACCAAGGCCGCGCGTATCGAGGCACAGGGCAATCGTGACGCCAAGCTCGCCAAGCGCATGGAGGCCGAGCTCGAGTGGGTGCGCAGCTCTCCCAAGGCTCGCCAGGCAAAGAACAAGGCCCGTCTGGCTCGCTACGAGGAGATGGAGGCCGAGGCCCGCGCAAGCCAGAAGCTCGACTGGACCGACATCCGCATCCCTGTGGGCCCGCGTTTGGGCAACAAGGTGCTCGAGGCCCATCATCTGCACAAGGAGTTCGATGGCCGCGTGCTCATCGATGACCTTTCGTTCACCCTGCCGCGCAACGGCATCGTGGGCGTCATCGGCCCCAACGGTGTCGGTAAGACCACGCTGTTCAAGACGATTGTGGGTCTGGAGCCGCTGACTTCGGGCGAGCTTGAGGTGGGCGAGACCGTCAAGATCTCCTATGTCGACCAGAACCGTTCCGGCATCGACCCCGATAAGAACCTATGGGAGGTCGTCTCGGACGGCCTGGACCACATGATGGTCGGCGAGACCGAGGTTCCGAGCCGCGCTTATGTGGCGAGCTTTGGCTTTAAGGGCCAGGACCAGCAGAAGCGCGCTGGCGTACTTTCCGGTGGCGAGCGCAACCGTCTGAACCTGGCGCTCACGCTCAAGCAGGGCGGCAACCTGCTGCTCCTCGACGAGCCTACGAACGACCTCGACGTCGAGACGCTGTCCTCGCTCGAAGCGGCGCTGCTCGAGTTCCCGGGCTGCTCGGTGGTCATTAGCCATGACCGTATGTTCCTGGACCGCGTCGCCACGCACATTCTGGCGTGGGAAGGCACCGACGAGAACCCGGGCAACTGGTATTGGTTCGAGGGCAACTTCGAGGCCTATCAGGCCAACCGCATCGAGCGCCTGGGCGAGGACGCGGCCCAGCCGCATCGTATCCACCGTAAGCTGACGCGCGACTAGATCGTTACGCGGTTTTCCAAACCGCGTAACTGCTCGACGCTGCGCGGGTCGCAAGCACCCCATCTTGCCGTTCAAGCCGTCGCTCGCGTACCGAAGTACGCGTCGCTCCTCTTTCACGGCAACCTGGGGCACTTGCGGCCCGCTCGCTGTTGGTTACGCAACATCAACAAATAAAAACGGCTCAAATCCTGATTTGGATTTGAGCCGTTTGTCGTTACTGCTCGGGTTCTTCGACTTTATCGATGGCCCAGGTGGATCCGAGGCCACCGGTGGTGTTGCGGCGGACGCGCACGGTAACTTCGTGGCGCTCGCCGGCCTGCGTGTAGCGCAGGGGGAAGCTTGCGCGGTTTCGCGCGGCCTCGATGGTACCGCGCTCGCGGGCGATCCAGTAGTACTCGCCGACGATGCCGAGGGTGTCGGCGCCGTAGGGGAGATAGGTCGACAGCTGGTGTAGCAACGGACCGGGGCAGAAGACCTCGGTTGCGAAATCGACGGGGAAGTCCTCGGGGATGGCGGGCGCTACGGGTGCGAGGGCCGGTACCATCGTCGGTGCGAAGGCCTGCTCATTGACGGGCGTCACCTCGATGACGGGCGCGGGTTCGGCGCCGAGTACTGATTCGGTGTCCGCTTTCGGCATCGCCGCGGAATCTGCGGGCTCGACGATGGCAGGTGCGTCTGCGGTCGCGGTGTCGAACTCGACTTGCGGAGCGCTCTGATTCTCGATGCTCGGCTTTGTCTCGACCGGCGTGGATGCCATGGTGGTGATGCCGGCGTTGGCGTTTTCAGGGTCATAGACGACCGTAAGCGAGATGGCAGGCCGCGGCGTCTCGGGCTCCGGCGTCGACTCGGTAGCGTCTTGATCTGCGGGCTCGTCGGACTGATCGTCCTCGGCCTTGTCACCAAAGACATCGCTGTTTTGGAATGCAGACGTCTCGGGCTGGTCAGCGGCTTCTTCGGTTGTCGACTTGGGAGCTTCGTTGAGCTCCGCAGTGGTTTCCTGCTCGGATATGACTTCGGGATCGGTCGTGGCGGTGATTTCGGTTTCTGCTGTTACCTCAATAGCGACTTCGATCTCTGCCTCGGGCTCGGGCTCCGGCACGGCTTCAACCATGGTTTCTGGCTTGGGATGTTTAACGTGCTTGGGACGCACGGCCTTGAGGTCCTTCTCGCCGCGCTTTTTCTTTTTGTAGGACTGCTTGGCTCCCTTGGCTGCCTTGGGCTTGTCCTCGCCCTTGGCAAGGGCGGCATCCCAAGCCTCGTTGGCGATGACGGTGGCATACAGGCGACCGCCCTTAAAGACGGTCAGCTTAATGCAGTCGTCGAGCTCCTCGAGCAGCTCACGCGTGGACTCAAAGCCCAGGTCATAAGCGGTCATGTCGCCGGCGGCGAGCGCCTCCTCGACCTGTGTCATAAACGTTTGCTTGCCGCACCCAATCGCGTCGCGCAGCAGGCGATACAGATAGATGTGGTTGCCCAGCGATAGCGTGGGCCTAACTATTGTCTTGCTCATGGCAAATCTCCTCTTTACACATGTAAAGCATCTTACCATCGCATAGCGTTCGCCATGGCGGCGCCCAAGGCAAACGGGCGCGAACCGCTTTCGATTCGCGCCCGTTGTACAGGTCGGTTATCTATGAGAGGCAAATGTGCTTAGTTGCCCGATGCCGTGCCTTGGCTCGAGTTGTCAGATGCCGTGCCGGACGCGGTTCCGCTCGAGCTGTTCGAGCTGTTGGTGTTGCTGCTGTCTGCTGTGCCCGTTCCCGAAGCGGTGTCGCTCGTCTGGCCGCCCGTGCTCGGCTGCGAACCGTCAGTCGTTTGGCTTGAGTCGGTCGTGCCGGACGGCGCGCCACTGTTGGCCGTAGAGGAATCGGTGCCCTGCGATTGGCTTTGGGTGTTCGAGGACGAATCGGCTGAGGTAGAACTGTCTTGCGTGCCGTCCGCCTGTGCCTGCTGATCTTGCGACTGGGTGTTGCCATTTGCATCGCTCTCGGTCGTGCGCGACGAAAGGATTGGCTCGGGGCGCTCGCCCAGACCCTCACCGGCGGTGGTAATAAGGATGGCGCCGGTACAGGCGATGACCGCGACGATGGCGATGGCGATCGAGAAGACGATGACCTTCTTTTGCGTCTGGCTGCGCTCTGCCGCCGCCTTGGCGCGCAGACTGTTAGGGGCGACGCGCGCCGTGGTCGCGCGTCCCGCAACCTGGCGCATTTCCTGCGTGGTCGCGGCGCCACCTAGGTGCTCCTCGACATTGGGCTCAACGGGCTCGTAGGCGCCGGCAGGGTAGTCGACAGCGGCATGCGTGCCCTTGATTGCTTCGGCGCTGGCAGAGATAAAGTGGCGGTAGACCTGCGAGGACACAACGGTGATGACCGAGCTCACGGCGGCGCCAATTACTGAACCAGCGATACCAATCTTGGAGGCAAGCGCGACGCTCGTGGCGGCAGCTGCGGCGCCGGCGATGATCTGGGGAATGGAAATGTCGTCAAACAGGCCCTTTTTGGGTGCGATGGCCATGGTCTGTCCGATGGAATGGTTCTCGTGCACGCCGTTGTTGAGCGATGCCGGCGTCATGACGCGCGTGCGCGGCGCGTCGGTATATTCAGTCGTCATACGGGGTCCTTCCGGTTCGTTTAGTGCTGCGACAGGTTGTTCAGCCCTCAGGGTACCCAGTCGGTGTGAACCGGAGATGGATTCGCCCGCAACACCATCAACTCACCAAAGCGCGAAATTTCTTCTCAGGCTGATCGAATGAAGACGGGGCGAATCGTTCGGATGTCGAAAGGAAGGTTGACCGGATTTGAAATCCCGTGGAATAATCGGGCTCGCGGCGCTGTTGCTTGCGCCGGGTAGGGAGCGTCATGAAAATCCTTAAGCGGATCAACAACAATACGGTTATCTGCGTAAACGCCAAGGGCCGTGAACTCGTGGCAATTGGCCGCGGTATCGGGTTTCCCAATGGCCCCGATGAGGTCACACTCGATAAGATCGAGCGAACCTTCTACGGTGTCGACTCGCGCTACCTAGCGCTGCTCGACGAGATCGATCCTCAGGTGATGGAGTTCTCCGCCCAGATTGCCGATATCGCTCGCTCCAACATCTCGCGCGAGCTCTCGGCAAACCTTCCCTTTACCATGGCTGACCATATCGCCTTTGCCATCAAACGCTGCCGCGAGCATATGTTTGTGCAGATGCCGCTCTCCTATGATGTGCAGCAGATGTACCCCATTGAGTACAAGATCGCCAAGTTCGCGATCGAGGGCATCAATCGCGGCTTCAACGTCAAGATGCCGCGGGGGGAGGCGAGCGGTATCGCGCTCTGTATCGTCAACAGCGTGGTCGCCTCGTCTTCAAAGGCCAAATCCAATACGGTGCGTAAGGACGAGGTGATGCTCGAGAGCTTCACCAAGATTATCGAATCCGAGCTGGGGGTTTGCGTGGACCGCGACGGCTTTGACTTTTGCCGTTATGCCACGCACGTGCGCTACCTGTTAGAACGCGTGCAGACAGGAGAGCCCCTCAACACGGAGAACGGCGCGCTTTACGGACCGCTCTGCGAGCAGCATCCCGACGTGGCCGTGTGCGTCGACCGCATGGCCGCGCTTATCGAAGAGCGCTTTGACGCCGGGCTCGCCGATGAAGAGAAGGTCTACCTGATGCTCCACGTCAATCGCGTCTGCGCGGGATCTAGGTCCTAATCGACCGCTCGCCGCTGAAGTTTGACCGTTGGCCGGTTTCGACTTTCGTAAAAGCAACTGTTGGATGTAGTTTCATAGTCACATAAGGTGTTATTCGAGAAGAGCCTCGAAGCATGACGTAGACAGTTCCCTGTCCGCTTTGTGCTTTGGGGCTCTTCTGTTTTTGTCTTCTTCTTGCTTTTCTCGATTTGCCTCGTGTCAGGCCTGCCGTAATCGGTTCTTCGCGTGTGCGCAAACGGGAAGACAGAAAAGCAAGGGAGTTCAGCTATGACTGACAATAAGAAAATCGCCGCGGACGTGCTCGAGGCCGTCGGTGGCAAGGAGAACGTGACGTTTGTTGCGCACTGTATGACGCGCCTGCGTTTTAACCTCAAAGATATCGATGCCCCCGATATCAAAGAAGTGAAGAAGATTGGCGGTGTGTTGGGTGCTCAAATCTCCGGAGGGCAGTTCCAGGTAATCGTGGGCCAAAACGTGCCCAAGGTTTATGACGAGCTCTGCAAGATCGGCGGCTTTGCCAAGCAGGACGCCATCGACGAGAACCTTGATGCTCCTAAGCAGAAGCTCACACCTAAGGTTATTGGCAATAACATCCTCAACTACCTGTCAAGCTCCATGGTGCCTATGATCCCCGTCCTAATGTGTGCTGGCCTGTTCAAGACCGTAGCGGTGGTGCTGGGACCTACGATGGCGGGCGTGCTGTCCGACACAAGCGACCTTTATGTTCTGATGAACATGGTTTATGACGCAGCGTTCTATTTTATCCCCATCTACCTTGGCTATAATGCGGCTAAGAACATTGGCGTAACGCCTGTCCTCGGTGCCTTTATGGGCGGCATTCTTATCGACCCGACCATGATTCAGCTTGCGACCGATGGAGCTCAGTTCTCCGTTTATGGCATTCCCTGCGTCGCCGCAAACTACACAAAGACGGTCCTTCCCATTCTTCTGTCCGTGTGGGCGATGAGTTATATCGAGCGCTTCTTCCGCAAATATGTGCCAGATACCCTTTCAACGGTTTTCGCGCCTTTCCTTACCATGGTCGTCGCTGTTCCTGTGTCTCTCTGCGCTCTCGCCCCTGTTGGTTCATGGGCCGGTAATGCCCTCGCCGCCGGTTTTGAGTTCCTTGGTACTTCCGGTGGTATCGCCGCCATTCTCGGAGGAGGTATTCTGGCGGGTCTTTGGTGCCCAATGATTATTACCGGCATGCATGTGGCGGTTGCGATGATTGCCATCGCTAACTATATGACTGTGGGAACCGACAGCTTTGTTTTGGTTGCGACGGGCGTTAGCCTTTGGGCGACCTTCGGCTGCGAGGTGGCGACCTGGCTCAAGCTGTGCGATAAAGACGAGAAGAGCATGGCATTCGGCTATTTGGTCGCAAACATTGTCGGAGGCGTCGGCGAGCCTTTCATCTACGGCATGATGCTGCGCTATCGCCGCGTGTTTGTCTGGAAGATTATCGGATCCTTTGTTGCCGGTGCGCTTGCAATCGCTCTCGGAGCCACGGTTTATACTGCCGGCGCGGCATCTAACTTCTTGGAGTTCCTCGCGTTTGCGGGCGGCGGGACCCAGAATCTCATCAACTTTGGAATCGCTGCTGGTGCAGGCTTCCTTGTGAGCGCCTTGGGCACGTATTTCCTGGGCTTTACGGCGGATGAGCTCGAGAATGGTCCCGTTTCCGAGCGTTAAGTTTTCTACGGCCTGCGTGTGGCAGGACGCATTGGAAGGGCGTCCATGACGCCCTTCTCTTTTTGTATTTCTATTTCCGATGTTTGGGCGGCGTGTGCCGCGAAGAGTTGGAGTTGGAATGAACATAGAGTTTGGAATCTCGAAGATTGACGTAACACCCCAGTCTCCTTGCCGCATGGGCGGCTACAACAGAAAAGGTGCCTGGACGGATGTTCTTGATCCTATTGAGGTCAACGCTAGCGCTGTCTGTGTTGATCTTGTCCCGTTTATTCTTATCGAGCTCGATTCAATAATGGTGTCGAAAGATTTTTCCCTTTCGGTCAAGAACGCCGTATCGTCAAAAACGGGCATCGATTCGAGCAATATCGTCGTCGCATGCATTCATACCCATTCTGCACCATGCTATTTTAAGCTTGCCTACGAGGACACGTTACCTGAAACCGAATTGACGAGTGATTTGATTGGCTTGGCTACCGAGGCGGCGGTATCTGCATGGGCGTCCAGGTCGAAGGCGACCGTATCGATGGAGATGTTAGGCATCGAGGGACTGTACGGGAATCGAAATGTTCAGGGCGGTCCGGCCGATAAACAGGTAAGTATTTTCTCGTTTGAGGACGCTCAAGGTGGTCGCCCAATTGGAAAAATGCTGTTCATGTCCGCTCATCCTACCATCCTTAATGGGAAAAGCGCCGTCCTCTCTGCTGATTTGATTGGGCATGTCAGGCAGCGTTTGGAGAGGAAATATGGCTGTCCTGTACTTTGCGTCAACGGAACGTGCGGGGATGTGTCGACGCGTTTCTATCGGCAAGGGGAGGGAGTTGCCGAACTCGAGCGTACGGCTAACGAACTTTGCGCTCAAATTGAATCCAAGCGTGAGCGCGCGGCACTCAGAGTTGATACTCCGCGTTGGGGCTCTATCAGCATGAAGAGTGTCTACGATGCAAAAACAGATCCGGATTGGATCGAGATGACCAATCGGATAGAGGCTATGGATGCGAGCCCGATGCGAGACTTTCTCCTTAAGCGGCAACAGCTTAAGCTCTCGATGGGGAAAATCGAGCTTGAGCTTCCGAGCCAGTTTGCGGTAATTGGTAACTGCATTTTTATCACGATGCCATGCGATACGTGTAGCACATTAGGCTTGGATTTTAAGAGGGCGTTTAGCCAATACAACGTCTTTGTTATCGGCTATGCGAACACGTACTGCAACTACCTTGTGCCTCAGGAAGACTACGGCAAGTATTTTGAAACCTACAACTCGCGAACGCCGCGCGGGGTTGCCGATGCGTTCGTTGCGCGAATCATTCAGGCGGTCGGTGCCGCGCTATAGCAGGCGCTATAGACCATCGTGGTAGATGAACCGGTCAGGATTATACGGAGCATGTATTGTGTCAATCATTGAACCTCTCATCCAACAAGTCCTTATCATGTTTTTGCTCATGGGAATGGGCTACGCTCTAAACCGCTTGGGCATATTGAGCGAGCAGGCTGCAATAGAATTCGGAAAGTTGCTCATCAACCTTGTGATTCCCGCAATCATTCTCAAATCATTTTGGATCGAGTATTCGTTTCAGAGGATGTATGAGTTGGGAATGACCTTAATGCTGTCGGCGGCGATGTTGTTGCTCGCTTGCGTTGTTGCCCGCCTGTTGTTCAGGGGCCGTCCCATCGACATTTTTGCTGCGGCATTCTCGAATGCTGGATTTGTGGGAATACCCCTTGTTGAAGCGGCGCTTGGAAAAGATGCCGTGTTTTTCATCACGTGCATGATCGCTCTTCTCAATGCCATGCAATGGACATACGGGCAGTATCTGCTGTCGGGGTCTAAAAAATGTATGAGTCCTAAAGCGATCCTGACAAGTCCAATGGTCATGGCTTTATTGGGCGGTTTCTTGATTTTTATCCTTCGTGTCCCAACGGTCCCTCTGGCACAGTCAGTGCTTTCGTATATCTCGGGGCTCAACACTCCGCTAGCAATGATGACTCTCGGTATCTATCTTGCTCAGTCTGATTTGATGGCGCTCCTGAGGGCGAAAAGCTTGTTTGCCGTCTCATCGGTCAGGCTGCTTGTTATTCCGATTCTTTCGCTCCTGTTCCTATGTCTCTTTCCATGTGATAGGTCAATTAAGATGGCGCTGCTGATTGCGGCTGCGACCCCCACCGGCGCGAATGTAGCCATCTTTGCCCAGCAGCATAATAAGGACTATCGATATGCATGTGGAACAGTCTGTGTTACCACCCTTCTGTCTATGTTCACTATGCCAGCGATAGTGTCCTTGTCTCAGCTAGTGTTCTAGGCGCTATGCCATGCACCTGCGGATGAACGCTTCGTGGCGGTCGATTATGGCCGGGGCCCAACAATCCGGACCGCCGTCGATCGTGCTGGCAACAGATGCCATCAACTCATCAAGGGGGCTTGCTATCATTGGTGCACTAGCTTGATGCTAAACTGAATTAATGATTGCGAGGTGGTTTACGTGATGTACCCGTATATGACATTCGAAGATGGTACCGAGGTCATTCATTCTGACCTGATCACAGATGGCGATATCGAAAAGGTCATCGTGCATTTTGAACGACCGACGGCAGAGGGTTTCGACTCCGCTCGTTGCGAGCTGCCTTCTTACAATTGGACCATGTGGGAGGGGCGTTTTACCGACGAGGAGAAGCGAGGTTTTGAGACTTTTCTGGGCAATAACGCCCATCTGCTGTATCGCTACGCCGCAAACGGAGGAGCTAAAGTTGCCTAGCCTTTTTCTTATTGGCGGCTATCGGGTCTTCTTTTGGTCCAATGAAGCGGGCGAGCCAATCCATGTCCATGTTTGCAAGGGGGCGCCTTCAGATAACTCGGCCAAAATCTGGCTGACTCGAAGAGGTGGCTGCATTGTCGCTAATAACAAAGCGAAGATCCCCCGGAGCACGCTTGATGACCTCTGTGAAATCATCGCCGCTCAGCATGAATTGATTTGCTCTAAATGGAAGGCATTTTTCCTTGTGGACGAGATCTCGTTCTACTGCTAAACGTCATCCCGGCTTCTCTTTTCCAATTTTAATCATGAGCTTGTCCCATCTGTGCTGATTGAACTTGACAGTACAATGGAGGCGGACTATATCGCCGCCGCTCGTTGCGGCTAACGGATGTGCTGGAGCTCGCATGAACGATTTTCTAAACGGTCAAGTTGATAACGACGGTTTTTTGCGCCTGGCAGCGGCCTCGCCCAAGATTCGCGTGGCCGATGTCGAGGGCAATGCCGAGGTTGCGTTGGCGGCTGTTCGCGAGGCTACCGAGCGCGGCGTTCGCGCGCTGGTGCTGCCCGAGCTTAACCTGACCGGCTATACCGCGGCCGACCTGTTCCATAACCGCACACTGCTGCATGCCTGCGAGGCGGCACTTGTGCACATCCTCGATGAAACCCGTGAGTTGCCGGTCGTCTTTACCATCGGTCTTCCCGTTGCAGTTGCCGAGAATATCTACAACTGCGCCGCCGTGTGCTGTGCGGGTGAGCTTTTGGGTCTTACGGCCAAGAAGTATTTGCCCAACTATGGCGAGTTCTACGAGAAGAGATGGTTCTCAGCCAGAAAGTATGATGCGGTGATGGTCAATCTCATGGATCCGGAAGATGATGGAGATGAGCTTGAATATGATGGCAGCAGGGCTGTTGGCAGTGAAGTGCTGTTTGGCAACAATGTGATGATAGAGATGGGCAGCGGAGATCAGAGAGTCAAGCTTGGCATAGAGATATGTGAGGATGCCTGGACTCCGGTTTCGCCGGGAAGACTTCTCGCCATGGCGGGAGCAGAGGTCATACTCAATCTTTCCGCGTCAAATGAGGTCATCGGAAAGGCTGCATACAGGCACAAGCTGATAGGAAGTGTGTCGTCGGACTGCCTGTGCGGATATGTGTATGTGTCGGCTGGAATGTACGAGTCCACATCGGATCTGGTATTTTCAGGACACAATCTGATGTACGAGAACGGCAAACTCCTCGGCGAGGTAAAGCCATTTGAGGAAGGGGTGCTGATAAGGGATATAAGTCTCACCAAGATCAGACACGACAGGATAGCAAACAAGTCATTTGCCGACTGCAAGCGTGATTTCGCATTCAGAAAGTATGAGACGGTGGTGTGCGATACCCCACTCATGGACAAAGGAAATGTGCTCATGAAGGTGAAGATGACACCATTTGTCCCATCGGGAAATAAGCTTGAGAGGTGCATGGCGATATTCAAGATGCAGGTTGCCGGACTTCAGAGAAGGATAGAGGCGACCCACTGCAAATGTGTGGTCGTGGGAGTGTCAGGTGGACTTGATTCTACACTGGCTCTGCTGGTTTCGGC
>ERZ773138.3151-NODE-3151-length-11019-cov-3.094947_pt1 | contig 11019 bp, 9 predicted proteins | sample MGYA00511114_ERZ773138 | MGnify/ENA primary metagenome ERZ773138 (study PRJEB29015, sample SAMEA2737805) | human gut metagenome | biome: human gut; feature: human-associated habitat; material: faeces | place: China | collected 2012 ...
AGCTGAAAGTATTTTTATATGAAATTAATTGAAAACTACCTCTGAGAGACTCTAATCCAGTCCGTTGCATCACGTTACGGTGTTTTCTTAAGAGGCCTTTATTTTATAGGCAATTAAGGGTGGAACCGCGGGAATTATAATGCTCTCGTCCCTTTTCTATACTATTTGTATAAGAAAAGCGACGACGAGCTTTTTTTATACATAAACTTATTAACAAAATTAATTAAGTTTAAATTTGAATTAAGGTTAACCTCAAAACGCTACACACATATTTAACCTTTTTACAACATTATTATTAACTAAAAACATAAAAATGAAGGGAGTTATTAAAAATGATTAAAATTACTTTAAAAGATGGATCTATTAAAGAAGTTGAAAATGGATCTTCAGTTTTAGATGTTGCTAAAGCAATTAGTGAAGGTTTAGCAAGAGTTGCACAATGTGGAATAGTAAATGGAAATGTTGTTGATTTAAGAACAACTTTAAATGAAGATTGTGAATTAGAAATTTGTACTTTTGATGCTCAAGAAGGAAAAGATACTGTAAGACATAGTATTTCTCATGTTCTTGCTGCTGCAGTAAAAAGATTATTCCCTGAAGCAAAAATTGCTATAGGTCCTGCAATTGCTAACGGCTTTTATTATGATTTTGATGTAGAAAAAGCTTTTACAGCAGATGATTTAGATAAAATAGAAGCTGAAATGAAAAAAATAATAAAAGAAAATCCTTCAATAGAAAGATTTGAACTTCCAAGAAATGAAGCTTTAGAACTTATGAAGGATGAACCTTATAAGGTTGAATTAATAAATGACCTTCCAGAAGATGAAATTATATCTTTCTACAAAATTGGTGATTTCACAGACCTTTGTGCTGGTCCTCACGTAATGTCATTAAAAAATATTAAAGCCATAAAGCTTTTAAGAACTGCCGGTGCTTACTGGAAAGGTGATGAAAAAAATAAAATGCTTTCTAGAATTTACGGAACAGCATTTTTAAAGAAAGCTGATTTAGATGCTCACTTAGAAGCTTTAGAAGAAGCTAAAAAGAGAGATCACAATAAATTAGGAAGAGAACTTGGAATCTTCACAACTGATGAGAAAGTTGGTCAAGGTCTTCCACTATTTATGCCAAAAGGAGCTAAATTATTCCAAACTCTTCAAAGATGGATTGAAGATGAAGAAGAAAGAAGAGGCTATGTATTAACTAAAACTCCATTTATGTCTAAGAATGATTTATTTGTTGCTTCTGGACACTGGAGCCACTATAAAGATGGAATGTTTGTATTAGGTGATGAAGAAAAAGATGCTGAAGTTATGGCATTAAGACCTATGACTTGCCCATTCCAATTTACAGTTTATAACGCAGAACAACATAGCTACAGAGATCTTCCTATAAGATATGCAGAAACTTCTACTTTATTTAGAAAAGAAGCTTCTGGTGAAATGCATGGATTAACTAGAGTTAGACAATTCACTTTATCTGAAGGTCATATAATTTGTACTCCAGAACAATTAGAAGATGAATTTAAAGAAGTTGTTGATTTAATAAATTATGTTATGGAAACTTTAGGTATATCTGAAGATATTTCTTATAGATTCTCTAAATGGGATCCAAAAGATACTGAAAAATATATAAACAACCCAGAGGCTTGGGAAGCTACACAAAATCAAATGAGAACTATATTAGATCACTTAGGAATTGATTATGTTGAAGCTGAAGGTGAAGCAGCATTCTATGGTCCAAAGTTAGATATTCAAGCTAAAAATGTTCATGGAAAAGAAGATACAATAATCACAGTTCAAATTGACTTTGCTTTAGGTGAAAGACTTGGTATGACTTACATTGATAAAGATGGAGAAAAGAAAATACCATTTGTTATTCACAGATCTTCAATTGGATGTTATGAAAGAACTATTGCAACTTTAATTGAAAAGTATGCTGGTGCTTTCCCAACTTGGATGTCTCCTGTTCAAGCTAAGGTTCTTCCACTATCTGATAAGTATGCTGAATATGCTGATGAAGTAGTTAAAACTTTAAGAAAAAATGGTGTTAGAGTTGAAGTTGACCACAGAGTTGAAAAGATTGGTTATAAGATTAGAGAAGCTAGACTTGAAAGAGTTCCTTATATCTTAGTTGTTGGTGAAAAGGAAGCTGCAAACAATGAAGTTTCTGTAAGAAGCAGAAAGAATGATGATGAAGGTGCAATGGCTTTAGATGCTTTTGTTTCTAGAATCACTACTGAAATAGCTAACAAAGAAAGATAGTTTTATAAAATAAATTAATTTAAATAAGAAAAAATCTAATGTAATCTGCACATTACATTAGATTTTTCTTTTCACACAACTTATTTAAAGTTATAAGTTTCAAGTTAATATAAACTTTAGTTTTATTTGTTAGTTATAATAAAATCAACTTTAATATCGTGGATTTCTGATTTAATATTTTCTACTATTTGCAATTCATATGCTAGGGCTAATTTAACACATTTATCATTAATTTTTGAAATATATTTATCATAATACCCTCCACCATAACCAATCCTATTTCCATTCTTATCAAAAGCTACACCTGGCATTATTATTAAATCAAACTTATCTCCAACTTTACTTTTATCCACATGCTTTGGTTCAAGTATACCCAATTTATCCACATTCATGTTATTTAAACTGTTAATTTTTATTGCTAACATTTCTTTATTAACTTTATCTGTTTTAGGAACATAAATATCTTTATTATCACTTATAGCATAGTTTATAAATTTCTTAGTATCTACCTCTGAACCAAAGCTTATATAAGTAAATATTTTTTTTGATCTTTTATAAATATCACTATTTATTAATTTTTTAAATATTACCTTATCATATTTACTTTTGTTATCTAATTCTAGATAATTTCTTCTTTCTAATATTTCTTTTCTTAAAATATTTTTATCCATAATACCCAATTAATCCTTCTTGTCTTGAGATAAAATTGTTAATAATTGAATACAAGTTATTAATAATGAACTTTCCTTTTTGTATGCTATATATTTATCATCCCACTTACTTGCATACTTATCTTTAAACTTCTTTAACCCCTTAAATGAATAAATAAAGTTTCCATTATTAAATATTTGATATGCTATTTTTTCTCTTATAAATGAATAGTTACTTTCACCTACATCTGCTAGTGGAACTAATCCTAAATTAAAGAATTCATATCCATTTTCTTTACCATACTCAAATAAGTTTACAAATATAAAGTCCATTATTCCATTTAACTCTATATTCTTAAATCTCATAAGATCTATAGATAATGTCTTATTACCATCATACATAGGCATTATATTTGCAAAAGCTTTAATTTCACCTTCACTATTTCTAACTATTGCTATTTTATCCATCTCCATATACTCTTTGTTAAAGTATCCTACAGCAAACCCCTTTTCCTTTTTTCCATTTAACCATTCATCAGATACTTCTTTTAATTCTTTAAATAATTCATCTGTAAATGGAGGTGTTTCTATAGAAAAAGTATATCCTGCTTTATCAATTCTAGATACAGCTTGTCGTTTACTTTTATTTTTATTTCCTGCTAATGAAAATTCATCTAATTTTACAAGTGCATCTTGACCAAGTTTAAGGAAATCATATCCCATGTCATGAAGTTCTGGAAATATATTCATATCTACACCACTAAATACTAGCGTATAACCATACAAATCTGCTAAATCATAAAACTCCTTAATTGCTTCATAAAATGCTTCTCTATTTCCTATAGGGCCGCCTAAAACTATTATTTTATCACTTATAATTTGATATTGGAAAAATACATCTTCTTTTTTACTTATATGAACATATTTATCTCCAACAAAAACATAATGCGCTAAGCTTGAACCACCATATTTAGATATTAATTCAATAATTCTTTCCTTATTTAATTTTTGTGCAGGGAATTTATTAAATTTATTTATATTAAGTAAAATTATAATTAATGATATTGATATTATTACACCTAAAAATACAGTAATTAATACTTTATCTGCATATACATTTGGCATTACAAAATCAAATTCTTCTATTCCTTCAAACAATTTTACATCTGATGGTTTAATAAATACCATTTGTAAGTTTAATATAAGTAATACTAAAACTGATGCTATACCCTTTATTGCATTATTCCATGTAAATATAAAGCCTTTTTTATAAAATCTTTTTTTGCTTAAAATTATTAATACCCATGCAATTGCATTTATTATACATGCGTTAAAACTTTTAACAACAACTAGTGAATATATTGTTATTATAGAAAAAGATGCTATTAAAATATAATATACTTTTTTAGTTTTAGTACTTAAAATTGGTGCTAATGCTACTAATAAGAATCCTAAAATTATACTTAAAGATATGGCAAAATCAAATATATCCATATTAAATATTGTAGTTTTATGTATAAATGCTGGTATATCAATTGTTATCCAAAATATTAAACCTATTCCAGTAATATAAACCATTAATATTAAAAGTGTAGTTGATATTTTTGAATTAACTCTTGATATTAATTCTCTTGTTTCAACATTAGCCTTTTTATATACATCATTTATATATAATATTGCCCCTATAACTAAAGGAACTATATAGTAACTTATTCTATATAATAATAATAATAATAATATTTGCTCTGATTGAACATTAAAACTTTTTAATCCTGTAAGTAAAGTTAAATCAAATGTACCTACTCCACCTGGAATCATACTAATAATAGCTATTATTATTGCTTTAATATAAACAGGGAAAAATTGAATTAATGTTACCTTTATCCCTATGATAAGTATTAATCCATAAATTAATAAAATTGTTGTTGCCCATTCAAGAATTGAAATAAATGATATTTTTATAGTAGCTAAATATGCATTTTTGTCTTTATCTTTAATAAACTTATAAGTACTGAAAATTAAAACACCTATAATATATAATCCCACTAATGTTGAACCATAAAAAACTATGTCAAACTTTTTAATTGTAAATACACACCATATGCTATATATAAGACATATTAAAGAAAAACCACTTAAATTTAACCCTACAACCTTTAAATTTTCCTTTGTTAATTTTGATTGGTCATCTACATGATTTTTATAAAAATAATTTTTTATAAAAATGGCAGAACTACCACCAAATCCAACAATATTTGAAATAGAAGTAGCAATCCAAGAGTATTTATATACCTTCTTTGCTGGCAAATCTATTGGTATGCTCTTCCTTGTAATTAAATCATAAAATGACAATGGCATATAAGAAACTATTCCTAACAATGCAATTATTAACAAGTTAGGAATTGTTAACCTATCAGCATATTTCTTAAATAAATTTATATCTATATCTACAAATATTTTATATAATTCTTTAAAAGCTAGAAAAAATATTGTTACTATGATTATACTTTGTATTATCTTAAATAACTTTTTATTTATTTTCATTTTTTTACCCCTTTTTAACTATAATAATTATCAATTTACTACATCTTTTTGCCTTATATAATTACATATAAGTTCATAACATACTCCACATAAAGGAACCCCAACTATTACTCCTAAAATACCAAATAAACTTGAAAAAACAATAACTATTAAAACAATATATAATGAAGAAAGTCCTATTGAATTTCCCACAACTATTGGATAAATTATATTCCCTTCAATTTGTTGCATTAACACAACTATAAAAATAAATAGCAATATGTTTTTATACCCAGCTATAATCATAATAATAGTTGTTATTATAATACCTATAAATGGTCCTAAAATTGGTACTGCTGCACATAATCCAAGTATTAAACTTATAAATAAACCATATGGAATATTTAAAATTGCCATACTAACAAATATCATTATAGATAATATAAAACAATTCTATGCCGGAATCCTAAAAGATACAAAAATATATTTTTTAAATTTGCTATAAGTCAATTTTATTGTTTCTATAACATATCTTTTATGTTTATCTTTCATAAACTTACATATAATAGTTTTAATTTGAAATTTTAGACTTTCTTTTTCTAATAAAATATATATAGATATTACCAAACCTAAAATTAAATTAATTAAAACATTAGTTATTCCTAAAGTAATATTTAAAATTCCTGAAAATGAAGTTTTTAGTATATTATTTACTATACTCATAATATTATTATCTACTTTATTGAACTTAGAAAATATAGTTTCTAATATATAATTATTATTGCTATTTTGAGTTAAAAATTTTTCTATATTTTTAATTTGTTCAGGTGCCTTTTCTATAAAAGTATATAAGTTATGTAAAATTTCAGGTATTACTACATTAATAACTAATGTTCCTCCAATAATAAGTGTTAAAAAAACTATTACTAATGACATAGCTCGACTAATTGTAAATACTTTTTTTTCATTTAAATTAAATTTTTTCAGTAATATTCTAATTTTCTTTTCTAAAAAGCTCATTGGCATATTTAAGAAAAACGCTAAAACACATCCAAATATAACTGGTAAGATAATTTCTATTAAATTATCAATAACATGTGATACATACTTTAAATTACTTATTAAAAAAAACATTATTAGTCCATAAGTTACTATTAGTATATTTTCTTTAAAATATTTCTTATTCATTTCCCCTCCTTATAAATCAAAATTTTAGCTTTATATATTAAGTTAATAATAAAAATTATTCATTTTCTCTATATATTGCCTTACACATATTATAAAAACATGTTTCTTCTTCTATATTAGGCATATGTGCTGATGCCTTAAACTTGTATATTTGCTTTTTAGGTGCATTTATAAAATTATAATATTCTTCTACTATCTTGCTAGGAGTATGGTAATCATTATCTCCACAACAAAAATATATTGGAATTTCAAATTTATTATTTGCATTAAATAAGTTTATACATGACATTTCTGAATACATATATCTATTTGAAATAATAATTCCACCTAAAAATTTAAACCAATCAAATAAGTTATAGTATTTAAAGGAAATACTTTTTAACATAAGGGATATCTTGCTAAATTTAAAAACATCACCTTTATACTTTTGTATTAATTTATTTAATTTATTAATACTATCTTGAGTTTTGTAAGGTGGTTTTCCTATATTTTTTAAAATTTTGATTCCCTTTTGATAATTTTCATTATTAACTTTTTTTAATAAAATTTTATAAATAAATTTATCTCCTTCATTTATATTAACAACTTGGCCTATAGATATATATGCCTTTATATATTGTGGTATCTTTTGTGATAAAATTATTCCTATCAAACTTCCAAAAGAATGCCCTACTAAATAAATACGATTTTTTTTAAATCTATCCCTTAATATTTCTATTAAAGAAATAGCATCATTAACAATATTATTTATTTTTAATTCATCTTTTGAAAATATCTTTGTATTTGATTTTCCAGCACCACGTTGATCCCAATTTACAACAAGAAAATCTTCTTCTAATTTGCTTTGATATTTTCTTATAAAACCACTTTGAGATACTCCTGGTCCTCCATGTAGAAATAACATTAAAGGTCCTTTTTCATTACCTGTTGCAAGAATATATTGTTTAACTCCATTTAAATTTACATATTCGCTTATTTCTAACATGAAATCTACCTCCGTTTTCACTAATTAATATAATTTTTATATTAAGAAATATTCTAGTAAAATCACTTAATCTAGTTTGTTTTGTTCCAATCAGATTCTCTACAATTGCAACTATTGCAAAATCTACTATTACTGCCATTCCTGCAATTAATCCACTTTTTACAATATCTACAATATTTGCCTTATAATTTTTAGGATTTTTTATAAAAGTTAATAACGCTGTTAGTATAAACAAAAATCCAATTGTACCTTGGTAACTTATAATTCCCAAAATCGCAAACATCAAAGCTTTTAAAAAACTATATTTATTTTTTTCCACCAAACTTATTGCTGACATTGTATAAAAAAGCACACTTAAAGCCATTATCGAACTTTCTAAAAAATACATATTTTCTATATAAGTAAAATTCCAAAAAATCACATAACATATTATTAGCAAAATTATCTTTTCTTTTATATTTTTTGTTTGCACATATTTTTCTGTCCAATTAAATATTTTCATTACACTTATATTAGTTATAACTATAGCAAACAAAAGTGATATTGTATTAGCACTATGTACAGGCAAATTACATATTTTCATTATAAGTAAAAACATAGCTGAAAAAATTCTACCATCTGTTAAATACCAATTTTTCATATATGTATCATATCCCACATAAGCAATATTATATGTATCTGTTGCATAATGTCCCATAATAAATTGCATATAAACAATAGAACTAAAAATACATAAACTAATAAATATTACCTTATTATAATTATTTTTACACCATTTCTTTAAACTCATTAAAAAGTACATCCTTCCAAATTAATATATTCACACAAAATTTGCTTTAAGAGATTTCAAACCTTAAAATCTTAAATCTCCAAACAACTTCTTAAAAATTATTCATTTTTTTATTTTCTATTTTTCCATAGCAACAAAAATATCTACTTTTTCTAATTCCTTCATATTATTTCTCACATATTCTATTACCTTTGTAGGAGTCTGCCAGTTCAAAGCATACCCCTCTTGTTTTATTAAATAAACAACATTATCTTCATCATTTTTTATTTGTTCTATTATACCATCTTCACCATATTTACCTATATTACCTTTTAAAAACATATCATAATTTTTTATATAAACATCTAATGGTATATTATATACTGCTGCTTCCGCATCTAATATATATACTTTTTTATTTTCTTTCTTCATTCTATTTGTAAATTCTTCTATTGCTGCAATTCTTTCTTTTAAATTATTTGGCACTTCTATACCTTTATAATGTGAAATTTCTTTATTTATATCTTCTTTATTATACAACATAACATTTTGACAAATTCCAGAAACTATAACATCCACAAATACTATGCAAATTATTATAGTCATTGATTTATATATATACCTTACTACTGATTTTACTCTAGTTTCTTCATTTTCTATTTCCAACTCATTTAGCTTATTAGTTTTTGTCTTGTTTATAATTTTATCTACTATTTTTGACAATATTGTTTTAAAAAAGTATAACACTATATAAGTAAATTCAACCCAAACCATTAAACTTCCTATCAAAAAATGAATTTTATCAGCAATAGGATAAATTCTCTTTAACTCATGTTGACTATGTGTTCCGAATATTTTCTGAACTAAACCCATTACATACTCTCCTTACTTTACCTTTTCCACACTACGAAAAGCTGAAATTATTGTAATTGTATCACCATTTATATAATTAGGCAAGCATCACCCATAACAAGAAAGAAGTGCAGATATACTAAGATACTGCACTTCTTTTAGATAATCTTTAATTAATTAAATTACTATAAACTTATACCTTATAATTAATGTAAATTCATCAACTATATCTAATATAATACATTACATATAATTCATTAATCACACCATAAAGACTTGAATATAATTATATAAATCAACTATAATTCATAATCAGCTGCATTATAATTAGTCAAGTTCTGGCTCTATAAGACCATATGTATTGCCTTTTCTCTTGTATACAACATTAACTTCTTCTGTCTCTGAGTTGAAGAATACATAGAAATTATGACCTAATAATTCCATCTGGACACATGCCTCTTCAGGATCCATTGGTTTGATACCAAATCTCTTAGTTCTTATAATCTTAACCTCATCTGTTGGCTCATATTCATTCTCTACATATTCCTTAGCAAATGCGGCTTCATTATGATGCTTATCTACAATCTTGTTCTTATACTTCTTTAACTGTCTCTCAATTACTTCCTCAACAAGATCTATAGACACATACATATCACTGCTTACCTGTTCACTTCTTATAATGTTACCTTTAACAGGTATTGTAACTTCTATCTTCTGCCTTTCTTTCTCAACACTTAATGTTACATTGACTTCTGTCTCTGGTGCAAAAAATCTATCCAGCTTACCTAACTTTTCCTCCACTGCTGATCTTAAACCATCTGTTACATCAATATTTCTTCCTGTAATAATAAAACGCATGATGTCCAACTCCTTCTATCACTTTATTATCGTGTTGCCTGATCAAGGAATGTTGCCAATTCAATTGTGCTTCATTGTGCTTCACGACTTTTGATAATGTTATTATAACACAATTTCACATTTAGACAAGTAAGTTCACACAATTTACAGATATTTTATTAATTTAGTAGTCAAAGAGCCGTGAACCCCCTGTAATACTGGCATTTCAAATGTCAAGCACTAATACTGGTATTTTTTTAATAATTTTAAATTTTGTATAATTGAACAAAACATTTATTCTATTATCCACAATATAATCCACAGTGTTTATCCCCATATCAAATTGTGGATAATGTGGATAACTTGGTGTATAACTATTTTTCTAAGCAAATCTATACTTTTTATCTGTGGATAACTCCTTGATTATCTGTCAATTCATGTCGAATAACTTTCTTAGTTTTTTGTAAGTGTTTACAAATTTAGTAAGTATGCACAAATCATTAAATGTCAAGCTTGTCCAATGTATTTTTTTGATATAGAATGATAAATATAGTATATGCTCACATTTGCATTATTATGTTTAAATATCAGATTATTCTGACACAATAAGTGCTGATGTGTGCAAAAATCATTCATAGAAATGAGGATTTATTATGGAAACTAATGTATCCACTGTCATAGTGGTAACCGGTGCTTCACGCGGAATTGGCAAAGCTATTGCTTTAAGCCTAGCAGCACCTGATACAGCACTTATTATCAATTGTTCCAAAAGTGCTGGCAGGCTTGAACTTGTCAAAAAAGAAATTATTAAAAAGGGAGCATTGTGTGAAACCTTTGTCGGGGACGTCAGCAATTATTCAACAGTTAATGAAATGTTTGACCTTGCCATAAGCATTTATGGAAAAGTAAATGTTCTTATTAATAATGCAGGAATTGCATCTATAGGGCTAT
>ERZ773138.3154-NODE-3154-length-11011-cov-4.533041_pt1 | contig 11011 bp, 8 predicted proteins | sample MGYA00511114_ERZ773138 | MGnify/ENA primary metagenome ERZ773138 (study PRJEB29015, sample SAMEA2737805) | human gut metagenome | biome: human gut; feature: human-associated habitat; material: faeces | place: China | collected 2012 ...
GCCATGAATGTTCCGGCAGCTACGGCTGTACCGATAACACCGGCAACGTTAGGTCCCATAGCATGCATCAGAAGGAAGTTTGTCGGGTCTGCTTCAGCTCCGACCTTCTGTGATACTCTGGCTGCCATTGGAACTGCAGATACACCGGCAGAACCAATCAGTGGATTAACCTTACCATGTGTTGCAACACACATCAGTTTACCGAACAGTACACCTGCTGCTGTACCGAATGCGAATGCGATCAAACCAAGAATTACGATCTTGATCGTATCCATATTAAGGAATGCCTCAGCACTTGTTGTTGCTCCTACGGATGTTCCAAGCAGGATAACTACGATGTACATCATTGCATTGGAAGCTGTCTCTGTTAACTGTCTTACAACTCCAGACTCACGGAACAGGTTACCAAGCATTAACATACCAACCAGTGGTGCTGTTGTAGGAAGAATTACACACACAACGATCGTAACGATGATTGGGAATAAGATCTTCTCAAGCCTGGAAACAGGTCTTAACTGTTCCATCTTAATCTTACGTTCTTTTTCTGTTGTCAGAAGCTTCATGATCGGTGGCTGGATAATCGGTACCAGTGACATATAAGAATATGCTGCTACTGCGATTGGTCCAAGTAAAGCTGTCTGCTGTAACTTACCTGCAAGGAAGATAGAGGTAGGTCCATCAGCTCCACCAATGATTGAGATCGCTGCTGCCGCTTTGTCAGAGAATCCCATAGCCATCGCTCCAAGGTATGCTGCAAAGATACCGAACTGAGCAGAGGCACCAAGAAGGAAGCTCTTAGGGTTAGCGATCAGTGGTCCGAAGTCTGTCATCGCTCCTACACCCATGAAGATCAGGGAAGGGAGGATTGACCACTCATCCAGTTTATAGAAGTAGTAAAGCAGTCCGCCTGTTCCATTTGCCGCATCTTCTGCATGAAGCATGATGTCCGGATAAATGTTAACCAGTAACATACCGAATGCGATTGGAACAAGAAGCAGAGGCTCGAATCCGTGTCTGATTGCAAGATAAAGGAAAACACATGCAACCGCGATCATGACTACATTGCCCCATGTAAGACTGAAAAACGCCGTCTGATGCACGAGGTTTCCTAATGTTGTCGTTATATATTCCATTTTTTAACCTCCAGTCGTGTTAGATAAACACCATATAAATGATGTTAGTTCAATGTAGCAAGAACAGCGCCTGAATCAATTGCATCGCCTACTGCTACATCAATGCTTGCAACGGTTCCGTCTTCCGGTGCTACAACTGGAATCTCCATCTTCATAGCCTCGATGATGACAACTGCATCACCTTTCTTTACAGCCTGACCTACATTTGCTTCGATCTTGAATACTTTTCCGGCTGCTCCGGCTTTTACTTCGATGGATCCTGCTCCACCTGCAGGTGCTGCCTTTGGTGCTGCTGGTGCTGCCGCAGGAGCTGCCTTCGGTGCTGCTGCAGGTCTTGCAACTGGTGCTGCACCTGCTCCGTTTTCTTCTACTGTTACATCATATACATTGCCATTCACTGTGATTGTATAATTTTTCATTGAATTCATCCTCCTAATTAATTATGCGTGCCACTTATTTGATGGACGACGCTTGATGCTTCTTACTACGAAGCCGTCTGTGCTTCCACCGGCTTCTGCTTCATAAGCAGCGATCGCTGCGGAAATAACTGCTGCCAGTTCATCATCATTCGATGCTTCTTCTACTACAGGTGCTGCAACTGCTGCCGGAGCCGGAGCTGCTTCCTGTGTGCTTTCTGCTTTTCCTTTGTTCTTGAATTTTTCTTCAAGTGCAGGAATGTATTTGAACAGGGAGATCAGAATTGAGATAAAGATCAGGATTACGAATACGGTACCCATTCCAAGGATTGTATTCAGTCCTGCTTTTTCCATGATCTCACCGATGCTGTAATGTGCATCGATCGTTGTACTGTCCAGATAAAGGTCCTCATCAAAAACAAATGTAATGTCTGCATCACGGTCTTTGAATTTTGCACTGGTCGTTACTTTCAGTTCATCAGAGGATGGTTCGAATTTGTAATCACCGTGGCTTACATATTCCCCACACTCTTTTGTTCCCTGCTGCCATGCATCCAGAGCTGCAAGGAAACTATCTTTTGTAAATGGAACACCCGCCTGGTTCAGCTGGGACTCGATCTGAAAATCTGTCATCTTGTTCCACTGTTCGATAGTATCTGCATCTGCACTGTTGCAATACTCGATCAGAAAATCTGTTGCCTGTGTGATCGTTGATTTATCATACTGAAGATTTTCTTTCTTACTTCCGCAAGCGGTAAAGCAGAGCATTGCGACAAGCACACAAAGTAATACGCTTAATTTTTTCTTCACTTTGCCTCACCTCTCTAAACCGTACCGTGTTTCTTTACCGGACGATCCTCTCTTTTTGTGAATAACATCTCGAATGCGCCGATCACATATTTTCTTGTATCTGCTGCTTCGATGATTGTATCCACATATCCTCTTTTCGCTGCTGATAATGGGCTTGACTGCAGATTCTTATATTCTGCTGCTTTTTCTCTGATTGTTGCTGCATCAGCGTCTGCATACATGATCTTGGCTGCCTGGTTTGCGTCCATCATTCCAATCTCTGCTTCCGGCCATGCATATACCATATCTGCTCCGACTGCTTTGCTGTTCATTGTCACATACGCACTTCCGAATGCTTTACCGATTACAACATTTACCTTCGGTACTGTTGCATCTGCAAATGCATAAGTAAGTTTTGCTGCTGATTTTGCAATACGTTTCTCATCGTATTCGCTTGCTGTAAATCCGCTTACATTTGTAAGTGTCAGTACAGGGATGTTGAATGCATCACAGAACTGTACGAATTCTGCAGCCTTTTCAGCTCCGTCAGCAGAAAGTGAGCCGTCAAATTCAGCCTCCACTTCAGCTTCTTCGTTATATACTTTTGAACGGTTTGCAACTGCACCTACAGTCATACCATTCAGTTTGATGAATCCTGCCACCATATCTTTTGCATATGCTTTCTTCACTTCGCAGAAGATGTTGTCATCAGAGATCATTGTAAGAGCGATCGCTGTGTCTTCTTTTGCATTAGCAAGGTCAGCACATACACGGTTCAGATCATCGTTACATTCTTCATAAGAAGAATCCTCTTCGTTGTTGCTTGGTAACATGCATACGAGAGAACGGATATCTGCAAGGATCTCTTCTTCAGATCCGATTCCGTCTACAAGACCGGTTGTCTCACTCTGGAATTTTGCGGAAGATGTATCACATTTGGAAATGTCATTTCCCGGAATTGCATTTGGAGTATTGGTAAATAATTTACCATTCTTTGTCTCCATGAATGTGAAATCTGTCAGAGCAGGTACGATAGAAAGTCCACCGCCACATGTTCCGAAGATTGCTGTGATCTGAGGGATCACTCCGGAAGCCATTGACTGTTTCTGATAAAGTTTTCCAAATGCCTCTAAAGCATCTGTAGCTTCCTGCAGTCTGAATCCGGCGCAGTCAACCAATCCGATGACCGGTGCTCCCATCTTCATTGCCATATCGTAGATATTAGAAATCTTCTTTGCATGCATCTCACCGATCGCACCATTTAAAACAGTAGCGTCCTGGCTGTATACGTATACCAGATTTCCATCGATCACTCCATATCCGGTGATAACACCGTCTGCTGGAGTTTCTTTTTCCTGCATGTTAAAATCAGTTGTTCTTGCTGTTACAGCTCCACCGATCTCAACAAAACTGCCTGCATCAAGTAAACTGTTGATTCTCTTACCTGCTGCATTGTCTGCTGCCATGTTGCCCATAGTCTAGCCCTCCATTTTCATTATTTTAAATTGGGTTTTTCCTGATTCTTGTATCAAAAGTAAAACCAAATTTTTTCCAATTATATTATACTGTTTTTGACACTTTAGCGCAATACCTTTATATTGTTTTTTGTTAAATACTTGACGAGTCGTATAAATCCTGTATATAAAAAAGCCATGTGTCCCCGTACTTCTTCCGTACGCACATAGCCTTTTCATCTGCAGCATTCTGTTCTAAAACTTCTTCACTTTTTTTCTCTTCATATTCCTGCATCTTTCCAGAAGAAATTCTGCCAGTTCGTCCGTATTGTTTCCTTCCAGTGCAGTCTTTGGAAATCCGATCATCGCTCTTGCCGATCCGACCGTCTCGGGATCTGCCTTCACAACTACACCGAATGCCTCTTTCGTCTCCAGGATCTTGGTAACATCTTTGTACGAAAATGATCTTGTCTTTTTCGCAGTTACACTGTCAAAGTGATCATCAAAAAAGTGGATTTCGGAACTCACCGGTCCACCGTTCAATCTGCATCGTCTGTCAAACTGCTCTTCTGCATCCCCGACCGCCGTTGTCGATAACACCTTTCTCCAGATTGTTCTGTTCAGTATCACTGCCGCAACAAATGCCAGTGCCCAGACTACAATATACTTAATGACAAAAAAAGTCATTCCTCCCGGCGTACCGCCTCCCGGGTTTCCATATTTGCACATAAAATAGAACACAAGCGGTCCCATCACCGTCACTATAAACTTAATCGTAATATCACTGCTGTCCACACGGAAAAGTTCACAGATCTGTTTCAGCGTGTTCTTTGACTCCTTATAAGCCACACGGTAATAATTTGCCATATCATTTTCCCCTTTACAAAATCTGTGTCTTATTATATCCTTATATAGTTGATTATTCAAGAATATCCTTTATATTATTTGTAAATAATCTATAAACTCTTTTATGTATTCTATCTATGTAGTTTCTCTATAAGCGATCCTGTTTATTTTTTGATTTCTATTATCATTTAGTGATTTTTGCTTACATTTTCCGGCTATATATGGTCGTTTTATTACATTTCAACATACATATTCCTAACAAAGCATAAAAAACCTTAACTTTTTCTTAAACAATTAGTTGTACTTTAATCTAGTTTGTGATAAGATTAACTGCGTTGAGAGTTTTAATCATAAGGGGGGTTCCTCGTATTATTAAAACCAAAGAAAAATTTCATATTGGAGGGTGAATCTCATGGAGAACACTAAGAAAAAATTTCCATTTGGTTTCTATGTGTGCTGTCTGACTTTCTCTTTTGAAAGACTTGCATACTACGCTGCTAAATGGGGGCTTACGATTTTCATCGCAGCCAAAGCAGTAAACGGTGGTCTTGGACTTGATCAATCCGTAGGTGCTGCAATGAGTTCTAACCTTGTAGCGTTCACTTATATCACACCTATCATCGGTGGATATATCGCTGACCGCTGGATTAGTCCTCGTATCCTCGTACCAATTGGAGAGATCATGATGGGTCTTGGATATCTGTGTGCCTGGAAAGCAAACGGAGTCGGAATGTTATGGGCAATGATCATTCTCGTTTCTATCGGAACTGGTTTCTTCAAAGGAAACGTATCTGGTATCAACGGACGTCTCTTCCCATTAGCTGATCAGGACGAACTCGACACTGTATTCAACTTACAGTACATGTTCGTTAACATCGGTTCTTTCTGCGGAACTACTTTCCTTTCACTTGTTGGAAAGAGCGCTGGATACCGTGCAATGTTCCTTGTCTGCGGAATCTTCCTGTTCATCGACTGCGTATGGTGGTTCGTTGGAATGAAGTCCTTCGGCGAAGCCGGAAAGAAACCATTCCTTGTTGACAACCGTACAGAAAATGTTGACAAAGCCGACAAAGAGAAAGACAATGCACCTCTTACCAAACTTGAGAAAAACCGTGTGATTGCTATCTGCATCGTAACACTCTTCTCTGGTATTTTCTGGCTGATCTGGTACATGGCTTACATGCCTGTTTACTATGAATTCGGTCCAGTATCAGAAGCAGGACGTGGATGGGCTAACTGGAACATTGGTTCCTTCGAGATGCCTACTGCATGGTTCGACTCAATGAACGGACTTCTTTGTATCATCCTTTGTCCTGTATTCGCAGGAATCTGGGCTAAGATGAGACAGCGTCCACAGGGTGACTGGGGAATGTTCACAAAGACTGCTCTCGGAATCATCGTTCTTGGTCTTTGTACAGCTTCCATGGTACTTGCAGCAGTTCTTTGCGGACAGAGTGCAGATAAACCAGTTGGTATCTGGGTAATCGTCCTGGCTTCTGTATGTATGTCAGTCGGAGAAGTTATCTTCTCACCACTTGGAAACTCATTCATCAGCAAATATGCTCCAAAGAAACTTCTTGGAACTATGCTTGGTGTATGGCCACTGGTCATCTTCTTCTCTGGTAAAGCTTATGGACCACTTTATAACTGGCTCGAAAACTTCAACTTCGTTAAAGCATATGGTGTTGTTACAATCATCATCGTTGCCTGCGGAGTTATCATGTTAGCATTTACTAAGAAGTTCGACAAGATGGTTGAAGGTAAATAATTCGTGAATTAAATACCGTACATAAAAATAAGACTTGCATAAGCAAGTCTTATTTTTATGGGGACGGGTTTTCCGGCTTTTTTGTTGTCCCCTCCGGCTCAATCTATCATATTCTTTTATTTTTTACGATACTTTTTATTCCCTGTACTGTAACTTCTTTTAATCTGATTATTATTTTTCTTCGTCTTCTTCGTGCTTTCTTTCTTATTTGCCTTCACACTGAATGAATCTCCGGATCCACGTGGTGTAATATTCTTCTTTGTTCCGATTTCTTTCTGGTCTTCGAACGCAGGCTTCAGAAGTAATTCCGCACCAATTACAAAGCAGGCAACTTCTACTGCCAGCTGGATCATCTCCCCGTTCTTTCCGAGTCCTTCAAAGAAAGGATCCAGAACTCTTGCCCCAGAAAGGATCACCAGTGTCAGTCCGGCATAAGTAAACAACGAATAGAACATCATCGTCTTCCCCCTGCCTTCATTCTGCTGCATGAAGTAGTATCCTGCGATAAAAATCACACCGCCAAGGATCATCAATATGTACTTTAACATTTCTATCTCTTCCTCCCAATCATGTTTTCTGTAAAGTCTATTATTTATTATACATGAAATCCATCTCGATTCCTATCTTTTTATATGTATATTTTTATTTTTCCGTTTACGCACTTTTAAAAGGGATCCACCTTCCGGCACATCCCTCACAACTTTTCATTACTTATTCTATTTCTGATTTCTAAACTGCATCGGAGTCATATCATAAGCTTTCTTGAACAGTCTGTTGAAATGCTCAACATTCTGATATCCGACTGACATTGCAATGTTCTCGACTGTCATATTACTGCTTTTGAGCAGGGCTTTCGCTTTCTTCATACGAATCTTCTTCACCAGATCGCCAAATGTCATTCCTGATTTTTCTTTAATATATTTTGACAGATAAGGCTTTGACAGGAAGAATTTCTCAGCCAGATCATCCAATGTGATATCAATATAATTAGCCTGCACATAGTTCATGATCTCGATCATTCTTGCATCCGTACATGCATCAGCATTTCCAAGTTCTTCGATCTTATTGACTGCAACAATCAAAGCTTCAATAGATGCTCTGATAATATCAGGGTCGATTCCTACACCCCAGAATGTCTTTCCATTACAGATAATTCCCACATAAGCCACAGCCTTAGAAGAAGATCCCTTTGTAAGCGAATGCTCCTCATAGAAGGATAATTCATAGCTGATGTTAAAATACTGCTTGATCGCATTGCTTACTGCGTCCAGACGTCCATTTCCGTTCGAAGTGATCACTTTACTCTCTCCTGCATGATTGATCGTCACTTCTGCGGTAATTCCGTCTACCTGTTTAAAATGGCACTCATCAATATGGAAGATGGATTTGGTATTAATATAGTGATCAGAGAAGATCTGGTATACCCAGTCTGGTGTCAGCTCTTTGTGTGCTTTATCCGATACATCTTTTATCATATATCCTACTTCTTCACGCATTGCCTTTGGAAGATTGATTCCGTGGCTGTGCATTAAGATGTAGTTTACGCCGCCCTTACCAGACTGACTGTTGATACGGATAACGTCCGAATCATACTCTCTTCCGACATCTTTTGGATCGATCGGCAGATACGGAACTGTCCATTTATCACATTTCTTCTCATCTCTCCATGCCATACCCTTGGCAATCGCATCCTGATGTGATCCGGAAAATGCAGTAAATACCAGGTCTCCGGAATATGGCTGACGGTCATATACCTGCATTCTGGTCAGACGCTCATATGTCTCGCGGATCTTTCTCATATTAGAGAAATCCAGTCCCGGATCTACACCCTGGGAATACATATTCATTCCAAGTGTGATGATATCAACGTTACCGGTACGTTCTCCGTTTCCAAACAATGTACCCTCGATACGATCAGCTCCTGCAAGAATACCCAGTTCTGCAGTTGCCACTCCGCATCCTCTGTCATTATGTGGATGAAGTGAAAGTACCACATTCTCTCTGTGTTTCAAATGCTTATGTACATACTCTAACTGGCATGCAAATGTATGAGGCATTGCATTTTCTACAGTTGTAGGAATATTGATGATTGCTTTATTATCAGCTGTTGGCTGCCATACATCCAGAACAGCGTTACAAACTTCTACGGCATAGTCCACTTCTGTTCCGTGGAAACTTTCCGGACTGTATTCAAATGTGAAGTTACCATCTGTCTCACTAGCCAGCTTCAGAAGTAATTTTGCCCCTTCGATCGCAAGTTGTTTTACCTGTTCTTTATCTTTTCTGAACACCTGCTCTCTCTGTGCAACAGAGGTAGAATTGTATAAATGGATCACTGCGTGAGGTGCTCCTTTTACAGCTTCAAATGTTCTCTTGATGATGTGTTCTCTTGCCTGTGTCAGGACCTGAACGGTTACATCATCCGGAATCATATCTTTCTCAATCAAAGTTCTCATGAACTGATACTCTGTCTCGGAAGCAGCCGGGAATCCAACCTCAATCTCCTTAAATCCGATATCAACCAGCATCTGGAAGAACTCCAGCTTTTCATCCAGACTCATTGGTTCGATCAATGCCTGGTTACCATCTCTTAAATCTACACTGCACCATTTCGGCGGCTGTTCTACCGAATCTTTTTTTGCCCAGTCATATGTGACCTCAGGCGGCATGAAATAACTTTTCTCATATTTCTGATAATTCTTCATAATTAAAAGTCTCTCCTTTTACCCAATATTTCAAATCTTATCATCTTGCAATAATAATCATCAATTTTGTTGTTCATTTTTAATACTTTTATATCCTAACATATCCCTACGCAAAAGGGAAGTGATAAATTTAATCACTTCCCTTGATGTTTTTTAATATGTTCGATTTTTCAGATTATTTCGGTTAATTCTGTTCCAGAGAACGTTTCTTGGTGATTGTAACCTTCTCATCATAGCAGGCAAATATCTCATCCACCCTGTCTTTCTTAAGTTTTGGTGTAAGTACACTCACTACCGGCACTACGATCAGTCCTGCTACCATCGCAATTGCTCCTGCATTAATCGGAGATGCAATAAAGTGGAAGAAGAGGTTCAAAACCGTAATTCCGACACCTGCCGCAAAACTTGCCCAGACCGCGGCTCTTGTCACACCTTTCCAGTACAATCCATACATAAACGGTGCAAGGAATGCTCCGGCCAGTGCACCCCAGGAAATTCCCATAAGCTGTGCAATGAATGTAGGTGGATCCATTGCAATCACTACTGATAATACAATGAAGAATACTACCATCACCTGCATGGTTCGTACCTGTTTCTTCTCACTCATATCTTTCATCACATTGTCTTTTAAGAAATCCAAAGTCAATGTCGAGCTGGATGTCAATACCAGCGAAGCCAGGGTTGACATGGAAGCCGATAATACCAGCACTACTACGATACCGATCAGGATATCCGGAAGTGTTGATAACATATGTGGAATGATTCCGTCGAAGATCATATTGCCCGCCTCATCATGTAATTCCGGTGCATCAAACAATCTTCCGAATCCTCCTAGGAAGTAACATCCTCCGGAGATCACGATCGCAAACAACGTAGAGATCACAGTTCCTGTATTAATTGATTTTTCATCTTTAATCGCATAGAACTTACCAACCATCTGTGGAAGTCCCCATGTTCCAAGAGAAGTTAAGATAACAACCCCCAGAAGATTTAACGGATCCGGCCCAAAGAATGAAGTAAACGCGCCCGGCTGTCCCATTGTCACCGGCACATCACTTGGAATCTCTGCCATTGTCTTAATTGCCTGAATAAATCCGCCCTGACCATTTAATACCGCCAGGATAACTGCCACGATACCACCCAGCATGATAATCCCCTGAATGAAGTCATTGATCGCCGTAGCCATGTATCCGCCAAGAATAACATAAATTCCCGTAAACACTGCCATTCCGATCACACAATATTTATAAGGAATATTAAATGCCATTCCGAATAACCTTGACAATCCGTTATATACAGAAGCCGTATACGGAACCAGGAATATAAATACGATTGCAGAAGCTGTAATCTTAAGCGCCTTGCTTTCGTATCTCTCACCAAAGAAATCCGGCATCGTCTTAGAATTCAAATGCTGTGTCATAACCTTGGTACGTCTTCCGAGTACAACCCATGCCAGCAAACTTCCGATAATCGCATTCCCAAGACCGATCCATGTAGATGCGAGACCATATTTCCATCCAAACTGTCCTGCATATCCTACGAATACAACTGCGGAGAAATATGACGTTCCATACGCAAATGCCGTAAGCCAGGGGCCTACCGATCTTCCTCCCAATACATAGCCGTCTACACTTGTCGCATGCTTTCTTGCATAGATGCCGACCGATACCATAATCGCAAAAAATATCACCAGCATCAATAATTTCATTGCCATAACTTTTCTCCTCTACTTTCCTCATTTCTTTTTACTTGTTTTCGCTAATTCACTTTAAAGTGTTGCGCTTTAAAGCATTAAAGTTTACGGTGTAAGAATAACACAGATGATACGGTATGTCAATCTTATTTTGCAGAAATTTAAAAAAAGCCAAAAAAGGCTTGCCCAAAGAACGGAAGTTGTGTA
>ERZ773138.3156-NODE-3156-length-11001-cov-3.012790_pt1 | contig 11001 bp, 7 predicted proteins | sample MGYA00511114_ERZ773138 | MGnify/ENA primary metagenome ERZ773138 (study PRJEB29015, sample SAMEA2737805) | human gut metagenome | biome: human gut; feature: human-associated habitat; material: faeces | place: China | collected 2012 ...
TGATCCTTGAAGCTCTTGCCGTTTGCTTTCAGCATCTCTTCTGTGAAGTAGCAGAGACCAAAACCTGTAGCTTCTGTACGAGCCAGAGAACCACCATAGGTAAGACCCTTACCGGTAAGTACACCGGACCACTCATTGCGGATTCTCTTGTACTGACCAAACATATAACCGATCTCGCGGGCACCTGTTCCGATATCACCGGCAGGTACGTCACAGTCAGGACCGATATGTTTGCAAAGCTCTGTCATAAAGCTCTGGCAGAAACGCATTACTTCTCCGTCGCTCTTGCCCTTAGGATCGAAGTCGGAACCACCTTTGCCGCCGCCCATAGGAAGGGTAGTAAGGCTGTTCTTAAAGATCTGCTCGAAGCCGAGGAACTTGATGATACCACTGTATACAGATGGGTGAAGTCTGAGACCTCCCTTGTATGGTCCGATAGCTGAGTTAAACTGGATACGGAATCCTCTGTTTACCTGAACTTTACCGTTGTCATCAACCCAAGGCACACGGAAGATGATCTGTCTCTCAGGCTCTACAATACGCTCGAAAACGCCTGCCTCAACGAGATCCGGTCTTTTCTCAACAACAGGATCCAGAGACATAAATACCTCTGTAACTGCCTGGATGAATTCAGGCTCTCCTGCATTTCTCTTCTTAACTGTTTCAAGTAAGTCGATCAGATACTGATTTTTTAACGCCATTGCTAAAAAACCTCCTTTTCTTTATTTTTGATTGTGTATGTTGTGTGTGATTAACGCAACACGTTAAAACAAGTATCGCATAAAAATAGTGAGATTTCAACAATTTTTTCTAAAAAAACCTTATTTCTTTTCGATTAAAGTTGTGAAAATAGACAAAAATATACTTGTATACAAAATGCGTGTATACAAGTATGGAGAATAAAACAAAATATGAATAAAATGTTCACAATATAAACACAATTTAGACACAAACAATCCGTATAATATGTCACAGAAAGTGAAAACTTTCTACTCCCACCCTATTATACGCTGGATAACGAGAGTTATCCACAAAAGAGCCCTTCGGGGCTCTTTTTGATTTATAGGGATAAATGATTCTATTATTTATTAAGGGATTCTATTATTAAGGAAGATAATCAGATAAATCGGGTTCTGGTGCTTGCGGACAAGGACAAAATATTCTATATTATATGGTAATGGAATGTATTGTCAAAGGAGTGGCACACAGGGATATTGTGTGAGAAAGAGGAAGTATGAGCTGGAAATATCTATTATTTGATCTGGATGGTACATTAACGGATTCCAGTGAAGGAATATTAAAGTGCGTGATTTATGCATTAGAGGCTGCCGGTATAGAAGTCCCGGACAGGGAAAAATTATTGCAGTTTGTGGGCCCGCCACTGATTGAGGGGTTTCAGGACATTATCGGGATGGATCATGCCGCAGCGGTTCAGGCTACTGTGAAATACCGGGAAAGATATGGTGTCATTGGCTTATTTGAAAATAAACCATATGATGGAATTGCTTTGGCGTTATCGCGTTTGAAAAGCCAGGGAAAGGTAATCGCACTGGCAACCTCAAAGCCGGAGTCGTATGCTGTGCGGATCCTGCAGCATTTTAATCTGATGAAATATTTTGATGTGGCTGTGGGAGCCAGTATGGATGAATCCAGAAATAATAAAACGGCAGTAATAAAAGAAGCGTTACGTCGCCTGGGGATATCAGAGGATGACAAAGAACAGGTTCTTATGATCGGCGACCGTCGTCATGATATCCGGGGGGCAAAGGACTGTGGCATTGCGTCACTGGGTGTTTATTATGGGTTTGCAGAGATTGGAGAGCTGGAAAAGGCAGGGGCAGATTATATTGCCTGGAGCGTCGATGACATGGTGACGATTGCCGGAGCGGCAGAGAGTCAGGCAGAATCTAAGGATTCCGACGGGGAATCTCTTTCAGAAATGAAATATCAGCGGGTAGACCTGGAACAGGCGGTGGAACATCTGAAAAAGCTGATACGGCAGCAGGAGCAGGCGCAGAGCGGGGCAGAGCAGCTAAAGATCCATCAGGAGTATTACCGGCTGAGTGATCTGGTATCAACGATGTATGCACTGGCAATGTTCCGTCATTCTATTGATACTACGGATCAGTATTATGATCAGGAAATGTCCTATTATGATGAGCAGCTTCCTGATTTTGAATTATGGGATATGAAATATCACGAGGCTCTATATCATTCGCCATATCGTGGAGAACTGGAAAAGGTGATCGGAAAGGTTGCATTCAAAAATATAGAGCTTCAAATGAAATCGACATCACCGGAGCTGGTGGAATTGCAGCAGGAAGAAAACAAGCTGGTGAATGAGTATGAGAAACTTCTGGCATCAGCGGAGTTTCTCTGGAATGGTGATACGATCAGTATGGCAGAACTCGGAAAATATCAGACGGATCCGGATCAGGCGATCCGGCAAAAGGCATGGACTTTGCTGCAGGATTTTCTCCAGACAAATGGGGAGACGTTAGACCGGATTTATGATGAGCTGGTTCACAACAGAACAGAGCAGGCGAGGAGGGCCGGATATGAAAATTTTGTGGAGCTGGGGTATTACCGGATGCAGAGAAATTGTTATGATCATTCTCAGATGGAACAGTTTCGTAAATGGATCAAGGAGTACTGGGTTCCGCTGGCATCAGAGGTGCAGGATCGGAGACGACGGAGGCTGGGGCTGGAAACGCTTCATATATATGATAACGGTCTGTATTATAAGGAAGGAAATCCGGCACCGGAGGGAACTCCACAGCAGATTTTACAAAACGGCCTGAAAATGTACCGGGAGCTTTCTGCAGAAACAGCAGAATTTATGGAGCAGATGGTTCGCAGGGAGATGTTTGATGTGCTGAGTCATCCCGGAAAGAAACAGGGCGGTTATATGGAGTTTCTGCCATTACCGAGAATGCCACTGATCTTTGCTAATTTTAACGGGACAAGCGGTGATGTGGATGTGATCACCCATGAATGCGGCCACGCTTTTCAGGGATATCTGGCAGGAAAGGATGATATCCGGGAGCATTGGGATATTACGATGGAGACGGCAGAGACACATTCCATGTCTATGGAGTTTTTCACAAATCCATGGATGGAACTGTTTTTTGGAGAGGCCGCTCCGGAGTTTCGTCAGATGCAGCTGGAGGATGCCATCTGTTTTATTCCTTATGGGTGTATGGTGGATGAATTTCAGCAGATTATTTACGAATATCCGGAGCTGACACCGGATCAGCGCCATGAGGTATGGCGCCGACTCGAAAAGCAGTATCGGCCACATCTGAACATGGAAGGAATGCCGTTTTTTGAAAAAGGCGGTTTCTGGCAGAGACAGCACCATATATATTCTACGCCGTTTTATTATATTGATTACTGTCTGGCTCAGATCTGTGCGTTGCAGTATAAGCTTATGATGGAGCAGGATTATGAGAGAGCCTGGAAAAGCTATCTTAAGCTTTGTCGGATGTCGGCAAGTGGATTTTTTACAGATATGATACGGGATGTGGGATTGTTGAATCCATTAGAGGAAGAATGTATTCAGCAGCTGATACAGCAGCTGAGTGGAGAATAGATAAAAGGAAGGCAGAGGTATTATTACGATGAGTAAGAACAAGAAAAAAGCAAAACTCCAGAAAAAACAGAGCAGATTATCCAACAAGAAAATCGGAATCATGGTGGCTGTCGCAGCCGTTGTAGTGATTGCCGCAGGAGCAATGGTTTACTGGCAGAAGAATCGTGCCGTAGATGAAAAGCTGGATTATGATCCGGCAAAATATGTTAAGATCGGAGAGTATAAGGGAGTACAGGTATCGCTGGAGGTGACGGATGAGGATATTCAGGATGAGATCGACAATGTACGGGAGGAAAACGCATCTTACGAGCAGTTGACAGGGACCACACAAACCGGTCAGACCATCCGGGCATCTTTTGAGGGGTATGTGGACGGTAAGAAAATGGATGATACATGTGGAGAGGATTATGTAGAGCTTGGTTCCGGAGACTGGCTGGATGGCTTTGAGGAGAATCTCACAGGAGTCAATACGGGGGATTCCGTAGTCTTTACCGTACCGGTACCGGAGGGAACTTATGGTGATCCGGCACTGGATGGAAAGAACGTAGAGTTCCATGCAACGGTTTTGTATATCTGTGGAGAAGAGATTCTTCCGGAGTATTCGGATGATCTCGTAAAAAAGGTGTCCAAAAATAAATACAAAACAACGGCAGAGTATAATGAATATCTAAAGAAAAAGCTGCACAAGGAAAATGAAGACCAGAAGGCGGAATATGCATGGTCAGATGTATTGGAAACCTGTGAAGCGGATCAATATCCGAAATCTCTGCTGGAGGATTGCAAGCAGGAGGTACTTCAGGGATATTATGATATGGCAGCAGTCTATAATTGCAGCAAAGAAGAAATCTTCCCGACATTTGGCTATGACAGCGAGGAGACTTTTGTAAATTCGGATCTGGAGCCGCTGGCAGAGGATACGGCAAAGGAGTATCTTGCGGCTCAGGCAATTGCCCAAAAGGAAAACATAAGCTATACTAGGGAAGAATTGCAGGAATATATCAAAGAGCAATATGAGGATATGACGGATGAGTATGATTCGCCGGAGGCATTTGAGAAAGACAGAAAGGGATATCTGGAGCGACAGATGCTTCTGGAACAGGTGAAAAACTGGATTGCAGATCATGCGAAATATTCCAGCTGATCGTCGCAGAATAGATGGAAAGGAAGGCTGTGGAATGGAGCGGTTAAAAATTCTGGTAGTGGATGATGAACAGAGAATGAGAAAGCTTGTGAGAGACTTTCTGGTAAAGAAAAATTTTGATGTGATGGAAGCGGGAGACGGAGAGGAAGCCGTAGATATCTTTTATGAAAATAAAGATATTGCGTTGATCATTTTGGATGTGATGATGCCTAAAATGGACGGATGGCAGGTTTGCCGTGAGATCAGAAAATATTCTCAGGTACCGATTATTATGCTGACAGCTAAAAGTGATGAGAAGGATGAGCTACAGGGCTTCGAGCTTGGGGTGGATGAGTACATTTCAAAACCGTTTAGTCCCAAGATACTGGTAGCCCGTGTGGAGGCGATTTTACGGAGAACCAACGCATTAGAAGAAGGTGTGAAGGAGGTCGGAGGAATTTCCCTGAATCAGGCAGCACATGAAGTAAAAATAGACGGTAAAAATATCGAACTGAGTTACAAGGAGTTTGAGCTTTTGACATACTTTATAAACAATCAGGGCGTGGCATTATCCAGGGAACGTATTTTAAATAATGTCTGGAATTATGATTATTTTGGAGATGCAAGAACCATTGATACCCATGTCAAAAAGCTGAGAAGCAAGCTTGGGGACAAAGGAGAATATATTAAAACGATCTGGGGTATGGGTTACAAATTTGAGGTGTAAAAGATCATGAACAAGAAAAAGGCATCTTTTCTGAAAATGCAGTCAATTAAAACAAAATTAATCGTGGTATTATGCAGTATACTGGCGTTGACAATTCTGGGATGCTGGCTGGCCAATCAGCTATTTTTACCAATGTACTATCAGCATAGTAAAATAAGCACATTGTCAGATTCATTTCGAAAGATTGATAATATTGTAAAAAATGACAATGCTTTTCAGAAGGGAGCAGGGCAAAACGGTCTTTCTGAGAAGAGCATTAATACACTGGATTCCCTGACAGAAAACGGTTCTATGAACACATATCTGTTCCGGATCAGTGATTATTTTGGGATTTTACAGTACACGTTTTGCTATCCATCGGCAGACAGTCTCAGCAATATCCAAAAGGAAAATGTACGTGATAAGACAATGGATTATGTGGTGGGGCTGGTAAATGGTTATGTGGAGAGAGACGGAAGAGAGCTTATCAAGGGAAACACAAGTTATCAGGTATTTAAATCCTATGACGAGAGGATCGGATCATATTATCTGGAGTTGTTTGGCCGTATTGATTCCGGTGATTTTGTTTATATGAGCACGAACTATCAGAGCATGAAAGAAAGCGTGGCAGTTTCTAACCGTTTTCTGGCATATATCGGTGTGATCGCGGTGCTGATCTCAGGGATCCTGCTTTTTATGATCGGCAACAATTTTACAAAGCCGATCGTATACCTCACAGACATTGCAACGAGGATGTCCCAGCTTGATTTTGAGGCAAAATATCCGGTTAATACAGAGGACGAGATAGGAAAGCTGGGCAACAGTATCAATCTTCTTTCGGAACGGCTGGAGGAGACGATTTCCGAGCTGAAATCTGCCAATAATGAGCTGCAGAAGGATATTGAAAACAAAATACAGATTGATGAGATGCGAAAGGATTTCCTGTCGAATGTTTCTCATGAGCTCAAGACACCGATTGCCCTGATACAGGGATACGCAGAGGGACTTCATGATAATATTAATGATGACAGTGAGAGCAGGGAATTTTACTGTGATGTTATCATAGACGAAGCTAATAAAATGAATAAAATGGTGAAAAAGCTTCTCACCTTAAACCAGATCGAGTTCGGAAAGAATCAGATCACATTTGAACGGTTTGACATTGTACAGGTAGTACGGTCGGTTATCCAGTCTGCGACTCTTCTGGCAGAACAGAAGGGGGCTGAAATCTACATGGAAGAGACAGAGCCGGTCTATGTCTGGGCGGATGAGTATATGGTAGAAGAAATAGTAACCAACTATATCAGTAATGCAATCAATCATGTGGATGGGGAAAAAAGAATCCGTGTGACGCTGGAAATGAGAGAAAACGTAGTCCGCGTGAGAGTATTTAATACGGGAAATCAGATTCCGGAGGATGAGCTGGACAAAATATGGATCAAGTTTTATAAAGTGGACAAGGCAAGAACGAGAGCTTATGGCGGAAGTGGTATCGGTCTGTCTATTGTCAAGGCAATCGTAGATTCCATGAACCAGCAGTGCGGAGTCAGAAATTGTCAGAATGGTGTAGAATTCTGGTTTGATCTTGACCGGAAAAGTTAATGGTTCGTTCCTCTCACAACGATGGAAGTCATTGCGTAAAGTGGGAAAATATGATACCATATAATACAGTGACAGGTATTTTTTTGTGTGCCTGTGTATATGAAATGTAGTATTTTGAGAAAGGCATGATTATTGATATGAAAAAGAGATTGATCGTAACAGCAGCAGTGATGGCACTTGCGCTGACAGGCTGCGGTTCCGGACCGAATCTGGATGATGTCAGCCGGAGCATGGAAGCAGAGTATATGGCGGGTACATTATTGAAGTACGATAAAAACAACGATGATATGCTGGATTATGACAGGAGTGTTTTAAGGGCAACGCCGACGCCGGAGCCCACAAGGACGCCGGTACCTTTCGGTTCGCCGGCAGCATCGGCAGCATCACAGAATTCATCGGATCCGGGAGCAGCTTCTGATACTCCGGCTGTCAATTATGTGGCGGCGGAGCAGGTTTATGCCATGAATCAGGTTGATATTAAGCAGATGTCCAATGAGATCAAGGGTACATATGGTTCGGCAGATGCAGCGATCAGTGCACATAAAGGAAAGGAGCTTTTGATTGTTCATTTCCGCATTAAAAATAAATCATCGGTCAGCCAAAAGGTCAATCTGATGAAGAAAGAGCTGCAGTATACGCTGACAGCAGATGGAGAGACGGTAGGCAGTCCATTGATGACGATCCTGAGAAATGATCTTCAGTATTTTAAAGAAAAAATGGCACCGGGCAGAAGCTCAGAGGCAGTGCTTGTTTTTGAAACAGACAAGAAACAAACGCTTCAAAATATGTCCATTCAGGTGACAAACGGAAAAATGACAGGTGAAATAGCGATACATTAAGAGAGTGGAAAGGCAGGGTGATACTATGGAGACAGGGATATTATTAGAGAGTGGAACAAATGAACTGGAGATTCTGGAGTTTCGGGTTGGCAGCAATTATTATGGAATCAATGTGGCAAAGATCCGGGAGATTCTGCCATATCAGGTGCCGACACCGATCCCAAATGCAGATGCAAGGATAGAGGGAATCTTTATGCCGAGAGATGAGATCATTTCTATTGTAGATTTATCGAGAGTAATGAATCTGCCGGCAGCACAGTCCACGGCGGGAGATATGTACATTGTAACCAATTTTAATAATCTCAATACAGCATTTCATGTACAGGGAGTAGAGGGAATCCACCGGGTATCCTGGGGAGACATTATCGAACCGGATTCTACGATCAATGCTTCCGGTATGGGAATGGCTACCGGAATTGTGCGGATCGAAGGTCGGCTGATCATTATTCTGGATTTTGAGAAAATTGTTGCAGAAATCAATCCGGAGACCGGACTGAAGATCTCTGATGTAGAGCATATGACAGGCAGATCAAGAGTGGATTCTCCGATTTTGATCGCAGAGGATTCTCCATTGCTGGGCAAGATGCTTTTAGATTGCTTAAAGAGAGCAGGTTTTGCTAATATTGACCTTACGAACAACGGGAAGGAATGCTGGGATAAGCTTTCAGCATATCAGGAGCAGGGCGTGCTGGATCAGAAGGTGGCCTGTGTGATCACAGATATTGAGATGCCACAGATGGACGGCCATCATCTGACAAAACTGATCAAAAGTGATGAGCAGATGATGCATATTCCGGTAATCATCTTTTCCTCTCTGATCAATGACGAAATGAGGAAAAAGGGAGAGAGCCTTGGAGCCGATATGCAGTTATCTAAGCCGGAGATTGGACAGTTAGTGGGAGCGATTGATCAGGTCCTGCAGATTGAAAATGCAGATGGAACATCTGTCTGACATCATAGAACAGATAGTTAAGGAGATAGAAGCTTGAGTGAAGAGGATTTAAGGGATGTGGCAGGGGATGCTGCAGAACAGGATATAAGTGAATATGAAAATCTGGAAAATTTCGTAGATCTGGAGGATCTTAGCGGTCTGATGGATGATGATGACTTTACTGATTTAGAAGATCTGGGAGACATTTCTGATCTTGATCTGGATGGGGATGGTATTTTGGAGGATGAAGCTGCACAAGCACAGGCTGAGGCATCTTTGACAGAGGATGATGCTTCGGATAGTGCGCAGGCGGTATCTCTGGATGAGCCGGAGCAGGAAATGGATTACTCGGATATGGCATCTTTGGATGATCTGCCGGATCCGAGTGAGATCGAGGATCTGGGATTGTTTTCTGATTCCGGGGGGCAGCCGGATATTCCAACGCCAGAAATACCTGTGGCTACTTCCGGAGAGGCATCGCTGGATGATATGGTTGGGGATTTTCTGGATGATCTGGATGCTTCAGGAGGAGCAGCCGGGCAGGAAGTACAGCCGGAGGAGCCGGTGTTTGATCCTTTGGGTGCAGAAGAAAATGAATTATCAGATGTTACTGATACCTCAGATATACAAAAGGATTCTGAAACAGAAACGGATGGAGCTGCGGCACCGGCTGGAAAAGCAGAACCGGATGAAGTGCCGGAGCCTGTTTTGGAAGAAGAGCCGGAAGAGGAAGCCTTTGGACTTGATGACATTCTTGCATTGGAGCCGGAGGAGGAAAATGGTCAGACGGATGATATGCAGGCATTACTGGAGGGGCTGTCTGAGGATGATATGCCGGAGCTCCCTCCGGAAGGCAGCCAGGAAGATATAGAGAAAAAGCCGGGATTACTGAAACGTCTTTTTGGAAATATCGTGACAGACGAGATTGCAGAGGCAGAGCTTGCCCAAAAGGAAAAGGATAAAGAGGACGAAGCGGCAAGGCAGGAGGCAGCGGAGGCTGCCAAAGAAGAGAAAAAGGCTGCCAAAGCAGCAAAGGCAGAAGAAAAGGCTGAAGCCAAAAAAGCAAAGGCAGAGGAAAAAGAACTCAAGAAGGCTGCCAAAGCCGAAGAAAAGGCACAGAAAAAGGCAGAAAAGGAAGCCAGAAAAGCAGAAGAAGCTGCTCAGGAGGAGCTGGAGGTAACAGGAAAGCTCAACAAGGTCGGAGTGTCCATTGTAGTGATTCTGGCGGCGATGTTTTTGGCAACGGAAATTTCCGGCACTGAAGTATTCAGTTACAAATCCACGATGAAGCAGGCAGTCAGCTTCTTTGATGATGGCAGATATACTGACGCATACCGGGAGATTCTGGGAACTGATCTGAAAAAGAAGGATCAGGAGACATACGACAAGATCATTACGGTAATGAAGGTACAGCGATCCCTGAATTCCTATGAGAATTATGACAATATGAAGTATTATCCGGATGCGTTAAATGCTTTGCTGGTTGGTTTGAAGAAATATGATGAAAATATTGAAACGGCCAGAAATCTGGAGGTTGAAAAGGATGTTGACAGCTGTAAGGAAAAAATACTGACGCTTTTAGACGAGGAGTATGGTTTGTCGGAGACACAGGCGAGAGAGATCCTTTCTTTAAAAAAGGACGCTTATACAGACCGGGTTGTAGAGCTTGGAATACAAAAAAAGAATTCATAATAGAGCAGAAAATAACAGGGCATTGAGAAAAGAAAACGTCTCAATGCCCTGTATTATTTTCTGGTGTGGGAAGTTTGAGTACTGTAAATATATGGAAGTGACGGCATCTGCGGACTAATTATTTGCGGCACCTTCATAGACAGCTTCGTTGGTAAGTTCTATGCCAAGCTTTTTGAAGGTGTTAATATCAATCGCAGATAAAATTGCGGATACATGAAGCTGACAGCCGGATAATTTCGGAAGCTGTTCCAGAGCCAGCTTGGCGTTAGGATCGGATACGGCACACATAGAAAGTGCGATCAGTACCTCATCCGTGTGAAGCCGTGGATTTTTGCTTCCAAGATATTTGGTCTTCAGCTGCTGGATCGGATGGATGGCATCCGGGGAGATCACATGAAGGTCGTGATCGATTCCTGCCAGCTCTTTCAGGGCATTGAGAAGAAGCGCAGCGGATGCGCCGAGAAGATCGGAGGTTTTTCCGCATACGATCTTTCCGTCAGGAAGTTCCAGAGCGGCAGC
>ERZ773138.3159-NODE-3159-length-10998-cov-3.652837_pt1 | contig 10998 bp, 7 predicted proteins | sample MGYA00511114_ERZ773138 | MGnify/ENA primary metagenome ERZ773138 (study PRJEB29015, sample SAMEA2737805) | human gut metagenome | biome: human gut; feature: human-associated habitat; material: faeces | place: China | collected 2012 ...
CCCCATATCTGTTTTGATAACCTGAAATGAATCCACTATGAATAATGTAGGTTAAATAATGCTCATCATAGCTTCTGCTTCTAACTCTACCAAGAGGAACAAATCCTAATTTTCTCCATCTGTTAGACGCATATGTGAAATCTGTTCGACAACTAAGGGAAATTCCACGATATTTCTTTTCAAATTTTTCCTTTAATGCTTTAAATAATGCTGTGGAAACATTTTTACCTCTATAATTATCACTAACACACAGATGCACAATACTAATACGTGACAAACGGAAGGCTACTCGAAACATTAAGTATCCAGCTAAGCCCCTACCATCATGAGCAACGATTATGCATTTGTTTTTTGCATAATCGTCAAAACCGCCATCTGGCATAAAGCCTAAAGTCGCAGAGTACTTTCTTCCCAATGTTTTTACATCAGTAAAAAACTTGCTTTTATTATCAATGAATTCTATTGTCATCTTTCTTTATTAGTATAGGATTCACATTAGACAAACTAAAAACGAATGTTTCTGTATCATCTGTCAATGGAGAAATACCATTATGTTCTTCTAACCATTTTTGATATTCTGAAATATCTGGATCTGATAAACAAATGGCGTACTCGATTCCAGCTATGCATATTACAAAATATATTTCTGCTTCAACATTGCCATTGGAATAGCGTTTGTATTCTTTGGGGAACAGCTTCATTTCATGACGTATCTCATAGTGAATGTTCTCATTTTGATTAAAGAAACAATCTCCTTCCGAATATATCCGACGCTGACTGTATTGCCAATATTTACCCTTACCATATCGGGCATACTCTCGTAAATCTTTCAATATATCAGATTCATCACCTAATAGCTCTTGGACACACAAATCATATTTATCTTCACCCATATTGTACAAGAAATATTCATAAGCACATTTGGCAAGGAAACGAGACATGATAGTATTGGGATATTCTGGCGCAGGGATATATGGACTTAACATTGTCCTTATTTTACCGGTCTTTATCAATTCATAAAGTTCTTCGTCATTAAATGATGCTATAAGTCCGTTTTTCGTTGTTTGCATTACAACCTCGCAACTTTTTGAGATGTCTGGGAATATCATCTTCTCTTTAACAAGTTTCCCTTTTTTGTCAGAATTTCATTTCTGAATCGCATTGAAACAAAATAAGGTTGTGTTAATAAGTCTCTTTCTATCTTAATAGAAAAGTAATTGTTGCAAGTATCACAAACATATCCAGTGGGAAGAATATATTCCTTATTTCCAAGTGATTCGGGAATAATATGCTCAGCACTCTTAGAGGTTGAAGAATCTTTATGGCAGAATATACAGATACTCATATTTCGTTTTTCTATTTTTATCCATTATGCGATTTTTTTATGATACTATTACTGCAAAATTTAACTTTTATCTTTTATAAAAGTACCATGATCTTGTAATACATTTAAAAGATTTATCGTAGAGTCACATCCATATCTTCCGATATAATACCAGTATGCCTCATATATAGAATCATACGTAACTTTTGGATTGATATCCATTGGTGTACCATTATCTATTATTTTGTAAACTGTACATTTTGTATAATATGAAATATTTTTATCTCCATTATACTCAAGTATATTAATCTTATCACTTCTTATATCAATACAAATTGTTACAGCTCTACCATCATCTGCCGTTAATTCTATACCTAACTTACGATTAACATCTATCTGCTTTTTATTTAATCTAATCAAATCTAATTTTGAAAGTATCTTCATTATTGACAAAATCTCATTGCCATATATAGGAGAAGATACATCGTAATGTGATACAGTATTTAGAACATTGTCTTTATATATTTTCAAGTCTTTAAAATCATCAAAATCAATAAATTCTTTTTTGCAATAATCGCTTAAACAGACAATCCTGTCATTTAAAGATGTATCAACAGTTTTGCCTGTTCTTGGATCTCTTTTCCTTAATAATGTATCTGGATATAAATTGCTTAATATGTCTTCACACCATTTCCTTAATTGCTGCCCACAAGCAGGATAGTCATGCATTATATAATATTCTCTTGCTTTTAGCTCCGCATCTTTTTCTTCTATAAAAACAGGATAAGGTGTACACTTGTTAAAATCAGTAGAATTATCTCTATCATGCATATATATACCACCACATAACCAAGCTCCCTGTTCCTTTTTTGAAAAGATTCTTTTCTTAAAGGAAGCAAACAAGAGTCTGTCATGCGTAAATACGTATAATTTATACTTGGGAGCGATCTCGTCAAGTAAATATTTTATAACTTTCATACGATTACTCATATCCAGACTGATAAGCATATCATCAAGTGCAAAAAAAGATCCCGGGGTTATTGCCGTGGCTGTCATCGCAGCAAATCTAACGGACAATGCGATAGCCGTTAGTTTTGCTTCATTGAAATAGGACTGTGGCTTATAAACTAAAAATCCATCCTCCTTTATTTCTATTCCGATTTTGGAAGTATACAAATTAGCACTCTTGACATCTTGACCGTTTCTATTATTCCCATAATAAAGATAGAAATGTTCTTTCAATGTATTATCCTGGTCATCATCACTATAATAAATCAGTTTTATTTCAAGAGCTCTTTCATCTTCGTTTTTAAAATTGTCATTATAAATAGAAGTAACTTTTGTGTTTATTCTATTTATAGAATTATTTAGGAGTTTATTAAAAGCGGTTATTTTATCTTGGATGTTTACATCTTCCATACCGATACCCGCATTATAATCTCTTACTATGTCATCATATAAATCAGCTAAGAATATTGATGTTCCTGCAGGTATGTGGAAAGGAAGAATATCTTTATAAAAAACATTCCATAAATCCATCTCTTCAGAATTTCTTGCTGCATGGAAACGTGATATATATGAGTGGTTTATAAATGCTGAATTTTTATTTAATATCCTAATTTCACTTTCATCACCTCCGTTTTCTGATAATAAACCTCTATTATCCAGTCTCCAAATCTTACCATCTTCAAATGTAATACGTATATACGGAGCGTATGTATTATCCTTTGCTTCATCGTATCTATGTATATTAATGAGATTTTCATTCTCTGGAGTAAAGTTTCCATTGACAATGCTACCAGGCGTGAAATATTTGGCACCTTTGTCATCTTTAAATACACTTTGCAGTAAAGCATGAAGGGCATAATACAATGAAGATTTGCCGCTTCCGTTCTCTCCGTATAAGAGCAAATTCTTTCCTGTTCCTAAATTCAATGTGAAGTTCGCAGGAAACGCCTTAAATCCATCTATTTCTATTTGAGTTATAGTAGCCATGGCTTTATGATAAAATTATTGTTCTTAATATTTCCGATTTAGAAAGAGATAATGAGTTTATCGAATCGATAATACCAGTTGAATCTATTTTTTTGTATAATTCCCAACTATCGCTTATGTTGATGCTGTTGAAGCGTCCAACATAGTTTCTTAATGTAGAAATTGCTGGAATTTCCTGCATCTCTTGCGGAAAATAGATCTCATATACACAACCATCAATTAAGGTCTCGAATTCTGAAGATATATATGAATTCTGAACAAGATTACTTGCCCGATTTTTTGTATTGTTCAGCAATATGATTATACCAACCAATTTGCCTATTATCTCTTGAATATCATCAGACGGTATCGCAATAGGGATTTGTCGCAAAGGTTCTTTATCTAATTGATAGTTTGCCCCCTGCATTTTTCCTTTGTTTTTAAGCCAAAACTCTATCAGCTTTGAGTTTAATAAGCCCGTAAGGTATTTAAGATTTACTCTACTCGTTTGAATCATGTTAAACGTTTGCGATATATAGCATTCAAAATCACAATATGAAAATATGGGGCGGCCCACACATTTTCTTACAGCGATAATTTTATTGTTTATGAAAAATCTATTTTCTCTTGCTCTATGTAAACCATACGGCTTATTGTCTGATGTGAAAATAGGTAAGAATCTATCCAAATGCTTCTTGATATTCGGATAATTATTCAAACTATTTGGGTTCTTGTAACTGGAATCCGTGTATATTGTCCAATATTTATTGCCACTTTGTATGGAATATCTTTTTACATTTTCATTAGTATAGTATGGCTTTATTAAGTTTAATTCATTGGGGCTTAAAGACAATGAATCTAATTCATAATCGGTTAAAACAAATATACCTTGATTAACATGAAAATCGGAACCTAATTTCTGTTGATTCCGTTTATTCAATGTATCTTGTGGAAAAACAACACCTTGCGCAATCTCTTTGTCTGTTAAATATATAACATTGGATAGATTGGATATTGCTTCTAAAATACCATCACTTTGACTAAATGTTATATTCCTACCATAGAAGTTAGTCCTTCTAATGGTTGGAGTATAACATTCGGCTTTAGCATAGGACTTATATGATGGCTCTAAAACCGCTATGGCTTCCTTTTCTGTTGCTTTAAATGCCGTTAATTTGCGATAATCAAATGTATAATCGTCTGTTACTTTATCTTTTTGGAACATCATAATCATGGTTTGAATGCTTGCACTTTCAAACATCATTACAGAGCCAAAGTCAACAATATTGCAGATTCGTGTTTCCTTTATAACCTTATCCCTAAGTTTGCTTGCACCGAAACTTGTCACCCAATTGTTTGTTGCTATAAAACACAGAACACCATTAGAATTCAACAGATCTAATCCATTGCAAGCAAAGATATACCATATATCCATTTTCCCCTTATAATAAGGAGAATCTTTATATGGTTCAAAGAATGTCTTTGACATACGCCCCTCTTTGATATACGGAGGATTGGCTATGATTATATCAAAGCCAGTGAAAGTTCCATTGTCATCTAATAGTTGAGGATATTCAAAACGCCACTCAAACGAATCTTTATATTTTTTGTTGTTGAGAATCCTATTCTCCTCTTCAACAATACTTAATAGCGTTTTTTTAGCCTTTTCATATCCAATTGGATCTTCTTTTGCTTTACATTTGCCCCAAAAATCCACAAATTCATAATTGTGTACATCAGCTGCGGCTTTTTGTTTTTTCTTTAAATCCTTTATGGCCAATGTGATTTTGAAACAATTTTTTATTTCATTTATTTTTGTCCTTAATCCAACTTTATCAGAATGTTCTTCTGTGTACTTAATAACATCTTTTTTGTATTTTTCGAGAGTATAATCTTCCCAGGCAGTCTTGTTCTTTTTTGCATTTTCTCTTCCTACACGATTGTATTCCTCAAAGACGTTGTCAATAGGGGTATCTAATGAATAGCGGTATATTTGAGAATTTCCACAAGTAATCTTATAATCAAAATTTGGCAGCGGTTGCGGTTTTTCTGCATCAACTACCAATGCCAACCAGAAACGCAAACGGGCTATATCAACGGCACCCTGCTCGATATCAACGCCAAAGATATTATTTTGGATAATATTAAGTTTTGTGTTAGTAGAATTAAAGTTGCCATGAGGTTCTGCATGTGAATGCAAATGATGTATTGCGTGATACAATACATAAAGGATACCCATAGGAAATGCACCCGAACCAATGGCAGGGTCACACACTTTAACCTCTTTGAGTAACTGGGTGAATCGTATCGCAATATTCTTGCTTTGGAGCATAGGATTCACTACGCCATCGTTTATGAGTTGCTCAATAGGTTCAGCATATTGTTCTTCCGGCTCGTGTGTTTTGAGGTATTGTATTACACTCTGCCGACACATATATTGTACAATTTCCTTGGGGGTATAAAAGGCTCCTTTATCTTTGTTATCCTCCAATAGATTTTCAAAAATATGACCTAACATTTCAGGATCGATACCTACCTCGCTGTCATCGGGGTCGTTCTCATCAATAGTGAAATTGTATTGAGAAAAGAAATTCATCAAATCTTTGAAGTAAGTATATGGAAAATCAATGCTTAGGTTGTCTGTACTATCGGGGTCAAAGAGCCCGCCATTGAGATATGGAATACCCTCAAACTCTGTTAAAAGTGACAAATTCCATCTGTTCTTTGTAAATAGTGTAACACGTTCTTCTGGCTTGGTATTCAAAACACCAAAGAATAATGGTTCTAAAATATCGCTTAACAACCTATTATTGTTAGGATATTTATCAATGAGATTGCTAAGGTAGTTTTTGTCCCCACCTTCCCACTTGATCTTTGAAGCAGATGCAGGTACACCCATCCAACCTTTCTTTTGTAAGAACTGCAAGAATACTAAGCGTCCTAACAATTTCTTGACATAATCACGATGCTGTTTTGTATCAGAGAGCGTGTCAACAAATTTTTTATATTGAGCTTTGTATCCAGCAAAAAACTCTTTATTGAGTCGCTCGACAGAGAATGCATCAATAACATCTGTCAAATAGATAGATTCAGATATTTTCTTATTAGCCAATTCTATAAGTCGGCTTGCAGCCGTAGTGCAAGGCTCGTTCTTGCCTAACAAGAATGTATATCGCTTAGGGGCAGTCTCCTTTTTAACCAATTCTCCGCTTTCATTGAAATAGGTCTGCTTGGCGATGAATGTTAAGCGATAGTCATCTTGATTTTGTGAATAATAGAAAACCAAAGCTCCATGAATCAGACCTTGATCCACATACTTGGCAGCAATATCGCGCAAACTTTTACGGTTGCGTGATATTTGCACATTGTCAGCGACCTCAAAACGGAATAAGGCTAATGAACGTCTGTCATCTAAACGAATGTTTCCAATATGCCCACCATCTTTCACATGAGAATCCGTAATCTTAGTAACACTTGTGAAGATTTCAACTTTAGGGAAGATCTTTTCCAACAAATCTTTCCAAATATCGAAATCAAATCTTGCAGATAGTATATTTTTCAAATATGCTTGATTCATAACAATACTTTATTACATATTAAAACTCTCTGAAATAATAATTTCAGGCATAAACTCTTTCGGCACTTTAAGCATATCTACTTGTTTGTCAACATATCCATTTTGGATATGTTCTAATGGATATGTTGATATAATCTTGATTAGTTGTTCTAGTAGAACAACTGGTTTGACTGGAACTTTCTTTGTCGCTGTTTTCAGCTTATTAATATCTCGTTGCAACTGTTGGAATTTACCAGTTGTAATAGCTTGTTTGGATTTATTAATCAATACAAGTTCTTGCTCCGTAATGTTTGGAATACTTACAAAACCATCAAGATAAGCTATAGCTTTTTTCTCATTGGGACCTTGAGCTGGGTTAACTTTTTGTTTTGTTGCCTTGGCCGCCTCTTCTTGTCTGGCAAATGTATCAAGTGCTGTTTTCACTTGTTCGTGATGCCTGGAATGAAGCGGAATTGACTTTTCATCTATATGGGCTTCAAATTCTTTTACAGCTTCCAAGAAAGTCAGTTCCTCTATGCTTCCGTCTTCTCGAACAAATGTAAACGCATCACGGCGCTTGTTTCGGATAAACACAATGGTGCTTCCGGGTATAAACTTACTTTTGCGACCTGTACGGGCTCTTAATGGCAGTTTGCAGATTCGTTTAATCAAATCAGGCTCATCTTGTTTTAGTTGTCGGATCCACATCAGGTAACGCAACTTCTCATCGCGTTCTTCATCAACATTTTTGTCGAATAGTCCAAAGCTTTCGGGATTCTCATCGGTAGAGTATATTTAACTATCTTCACCCAATGCAGCATGGAAAGCAAAGAGTTTCATTTTTGCTTTCTTCTCCAGTTCAATGTCATCATTAACTTTGGACGTTGGGAAGAAGTTGAATATATAAACCTCTTTAGCTGTGCTACCGATACGGTTTACACGACCTATTCGCTGCATAAGCCTTGTTGAGTTCCAAGGTGTATCGTAGTTTACTATAACATTTGCACGATGGAGGTTTACTCCCTCGGCAAGAACCTCGGTGGAAATAACTATGTTATAATCGTTCTTCTTGTCTCCTTTGTAGTTGGCATCGAAGTTCTCCTTCAATAGTGGCATTTGGATGTCTCTATTATCACTCTGTACCGTCATAATTTTGTCAAAACCATGATTTCTGAGAGAGTCATAAAGATATTTTGTGGTCTCTTTTGATTCTGAGAATATGACTAGCTTACCCTCGTGATTAATAGATTTATTCAATAGAGTATCTTTGAGGTATTGGATGAATATATCTAACTTGGGGTCAACATCTACAGCATCCCACATAGAAACCAATTCCTTAAGAATAGCATTATCAGCCTTGATTCCCTCTTCAAAGCCCGCTTCAAAATCATCAGGTGTACAGACTTCTATTGTCGGGTCGATGTATTTTTCCTCCTCAATCAATTTTATCAATTCGTCTTCCTTATCTTCGCTAAGTAGTTCATTGACTTTCAGATTGGGGGCGATGTATATAGTACCATTGCCAAACATATCAAGCATTACCTTGTTGGCCTCGTAGTATCGATGCAATGATTGCTTGAATGCATAGAAACTACTATCTATTCGTTTGACAAGCAAAGTCTTCATAATGCCTGCCAATTGGATAGAGATCATATCTGCCTTCTTGTACTTGCTTTTCTTTGGCGACTTTAAGTATTTTATTGCCTGATATCTGTAATATTTAAGACCGTTTATTTTATCACTTAGATACATTATAGTTTTGTCATATAAAGTTTCTAATTCTGTGTCCAGTTGATAATATATCTTTCGAGGAGACTTGACATCAGGGAAGTGGATGTTCTGTTCCTCCAAATCTTTGCGATATGCATCATTTTCCATCAGGTCGGTACGAGTACGACGTACTGTTAATGGCTCCACAACCTTGATGCGGATTCTCTCATATATGGACTTAACTTCATCAGCGATAAGAGTTAAGTCCTTTTGCTTTTTTAGCTTGTTGTATCTGTCAATATGCTCACGGAAGAATCGTTGTAAATTGCCCTCCTCTAAGGTACTATCCTTAGAGTCTTGGAACAAATATACAAGATTAGCTATATCTTCAGGCTTATTATTAAGTGGTGTGGCAGATACAAGTATCACTTTTTTGTCGTGCAAACTGCCATCATAGCGTTTTGTCTTAGTCTTACACAGTTTTTGCAATTCGTTATACATTGATGCCGTGTCGCTTCTAAATTTATGCGCTTCATCAACAATAATCAAATCATATAATTCTGGATTTTTGATCTTGTGAAGACTCCCGTTTGTTATGATTCTAAAATTGTCCAACTTAAACTCTGTAAGAGTCTCCTCCCAGTTGTCCTTCATTGCAGGAGGAACTATTACTAATATGTGAGAACGATGTGTTGGAAATCCATTGGAGAAAAAGAATTTCTTTGCGATAAGAGCAGACACAACGGTTTTACCTAATCCGACAACATCGGAAAGGAAAAAACCATTATGTTTCATCATCTTGGCATATCCATCATTGACTGCATCTATTTGATATGACAGTTTCTTATATCCCATAGGCAAATCGGATACAGAGTTAGGATCAAAGTCAATACTCTTGCCGAAGTATTCTAATAAGAATTTTAGATATACTTCGTAAGGCGTGAAGTTGGTATTTAGATATGACTCGTTCTTTATTTTTTCTATGTGAGTTATATCTATTTCAACTGCTTCCGCCCATAACTTTTCAAAGGTTTCGGTAGCAAATTGTATATCATCATCATACCTTAATTCAACATTGAATTCAAAGTTCTTTTCTAATCCAGACTCTGTTAAATTACTTGAGCCTGTGATGACGGAACCATAACCATGCGGATGATATACCTCTTCACGAAAAATGTATATCTTGGCATGAATGTTTTGTTTTGGATGAATTCGCATAGTTATTCTACCAGTCACTATATCCTCTATAAACTGATACATGCCATCCTCGACCTCTTTGTCGTATTTCGCCTCTTGTATATTACGTTTAATGTCATTAAAGAACTCTTCTTGAGACTGTTCAGTGTTAGGATTAAATAATAATCCCTGCTGATTTGCTTGATAGGTAAGCTTATCGACATTTATGCCAACCAATATACGTATTTGTGGGGTTTGTTGTATAAACTTTCTAATACGAAAATAGCCTGATGCTCGAAAATATCCGACAAGTGCATCAAAGAAATGCACTTCCTTATATTTGAAAACTCCTTCAATCTTTTCAAGAAGGGTATTCTCTTTTTCGTTTGTGAAAAAATTGGTTCCCATAATCAAGCACCTTTCAGGTTATTTATTAAGTCTTTTGGCTCCACATTTAAAACAGTTGCAATCTTGACAAGCATTTCTAATGATGGTTGTGAAGTATTGGAACACCAACGGGAAATAGTTGCTTCATTCTTTTGAAGTTGCTCAGCCAACCATTTCCCTGTCTTATTTTGTTCCGCCAGCACAATCTTCAATCGGTTTATTCTTGTTGCTTCCATAAGCCATAAGAGTATTCTATAACTGTATATAAGTTGATTCTATTTGCAAATATAATGATAAAGATTGAAAGTTGCCTATTAAAGTGAACTTTTGTGCCTAAATTTAAGTATATTCCAATAATATGGCTTGTGTGAGAATAAAATACCCCCTCAAGTATCCCTTATGCCCCTCTAAGTTCCCTCTTAAGTTGAACGCTCATTCAGATTCCACTGACCAAGCACCGACTAAGCACCGCTCAACTACCGACCAAGCTCAAGAGATAATTCTTTCAATGAGCGAATACTATATGACGATGAATGAAATCATGACAAGTATGAGACTTAAACACCGTACGTCATTCCGAGAAAAATACTTTCTTCCTGCATTAGAGGACGGAGCGATTGAACTGCAATATCCAGAACAGCCAAAGTATCCAAAGCAAAAATATAGGCTCACGGAAGTGGATAAAGAATGGTTAAGAAATAATACTGCTCCATCTAAATCGTAAAAACAGCACCGTAGGTTTGGAGGGTTTTTCCGACTTCGGAGGAAAACTCAGCCTCCTGCAAGGGCAAGGCGTTTTCGTGGCTGCTCAAAATATTTTGAGCGGCTGAAAACATACCTTGCTATGTTCAGGTGAACATAAAAATCCGTC
>ERZ773138.3162-NODE-3162-length-10991-cov-18.099305_pt1 | contig 10991 bp, 12 predicted proteins | sample MGYA00511114_ERZ773138 | MGnify/ENA primary metagenome ERZ773138 (study PRJEB29015, sample SAMEA2737805) | human gut metagenome | biome: human gut; feature: human-associated habitat; material: faeces | place: China | collected 2012 ...
CCGTGCCCGTTTGCCTTGCAAGAAAACTGTCCCGGAAAATGCGTTGCTGCGCCAAGTCGGCGGGCGACCAATGGTCGCCCCTACACATGCAACAGGCAAGAGGGTGTAGGGGGCCAAGGGGCGGCAGTCCGGGACATCCGTCACAGGAATGCGGTGCTCAGTTCAGCGTCACGGTGATGGTGCCGATTTTGGTGTTGTCGACGGTGGTGCTGCCCAATGCGCCGTTCAGAGACAGGGAGGCCGTGGCCTTGGGGGCTGCCTCCACAGTCGTGCCGACGGCGGTTTCCAGATTGAGCGATGCGTTGTCGAAGGTGCCGGTGATGCCCTCAAAGCCAGCGTCTGCCGCATAGCTGAACGCTGCCGTAACGCCCGTGTTGGAGTGGTTGGTCACGGTGATCGTGTTGCCGCCCTCATTGTCTACCGTCCAGACACCGCCTTCGGCGTCGGTGGTTTTGTGGGTGGAAGGGTCCCAAATACCGGCTTCCGCCGTATAGGTAAACGCCATATCGCCCCAGGTGATGTCCACGCTGTACACCGGGCCGCCCGCGCCGCCGGACGAATCTGCCCTATAGGTTGCCTTTACATCGTGGCTGGCTGTGCCGCCGCCTGTGGTGATCGTTTCCGCGTAGGCAGACAGGGGTGCCAGAGAGAACACCATAGCAAGGGTAAGTACCAGAGCTGTTTTTTTCTTCATCATTGTTTTTCATCCTTCCTGAAAAATTGTACGGGCATTGCCCTATGTCGTCCGTGCGGGGGTCAGCCCGTTACGGTGACGGTTACGGGAATTTCGGCGTCCAGCATAGCCTTGGTGCCGGTTTGCGGGTGGTAGAACGATACCTTCAGCGTGCCGCTGCAGCTGCCTGCCGTCAGGTCTTTTTCGGCACCGTCCAAAAGCGGCAGCTGGGTGACCTGCCCGCCGGGGGCCAGCAGGTCGGATCGTGCCGCCTCACGCTCCCCGACGACCAGGCAGACCGTGGCGTCCCAGCCGGACTTTTCGGGGTTGGCAAACAGCAGCGTGACCTGCCCGGCGGTTAAGTCGATGCCTGCCGCATCGGAATAGGTCAGCGACACCGTGCCGCCGCCGGCGGGCGTCGATACCGATGACTCCGGCGCGGGGGCGGTGTCCGCCGTTTGCGGCTTTTTGCGGCAGAACAGCACACCAAGCAGCAGAAGCAACAGCAACAGCAGCACGAGCAGCAGCCACCGCTTTTTGCCTTTTTTGTCTGTGTTTTCCATCAATAGCCCCCTTCCAGTCGGACCGTTACCGACCCGATTTTTGCGTTGTTCAGTGCCTTGCCGGGGCGGCCTGTCGGGCACAGCCGCACGGTTTGCGTCCTGTTTACCGGCAGGTCAATCGGACTGTAGAGGTAGTCTCCGTCGCTGTTGGCAAAGCTGCCGCCGATTGCCGTGTCGGTTCGTGTGTATTGGAACTTCACGCGGACTTCGTTTGCGCCCTCATTCTGCACGGTGATGACATCGCCGTTTTTGCGGTTCGGTGCCCAGCCGCCGCCGATGTCATAATCGTGTGTGGCAGGGTTCCACGCTCCGTCGGTGTAGGTGTAAGCCAGCTCGCCCCATGTGACGGTGACGGTGTTGGTGCGCGTTTCCACCTTGCCGCAGACTGCACAGGTGCGCCTTCCGGCGTTCCATGCGCCGAATCTGTGGCTGCAGGTCACGCTGACATACACCGTGGTTTCGGCGGTTGTGTAGTTGTTGGTGTCGTATGGCTGAAAAACAACAGCATATCGTCCACCGTTGCGGGGCGGCTTGACCGTATCGTCCTTCCACACAAAGCGGCCCGCCACGTCGTTGGGTCCGGAGCGGATGTTGTTGTTTTGGGCAATGCCGCCGGTCAGGGCGCTGGCAGCCAGGGTGTCGCCCACAGCCAGGTCCAGCTTGGCAGCCGTTGGCTTTGTTCTGATTGTCGGGGTGGCTTTTGTCACCGTTACATGGGCCACATTGCTTTTTGTGCTGGCTTTCCGGCCGTTGTCCTTGCGTGTGGCCGTGACCACCGCGTAATAGTAATGCACCCCTGCGGTGGGGGTTTTGGGGTCGGTGGGGTCTCCGTTTTCATCGGTGAGAGGCTTTCCGTTTTTGCCTTCTTCATCATCACAGGTATACCAGGTTATTTCCGTGGTGTGTTGTTCGGTGGAACCGTAACTCAGACGGTAAAAACTGCTCTTGCCATAGACGCTGGTCTCGTCCATCTCCAATTTGACATCGTAAGGGGCCTTGGCCGGGATCAGAGACCAATGGGCGTACAGGATATGGTCCTTGGTGGTGGTAACGGTGGTGTCACTCTCCACCTTGGTGCCGTTGGTTTGATCGGTATACCAGCCGTCAAAGTTGTAGCCCCCTGTGCGTATGGGGCGTGGCAGGAAATTGTATTTGCTGCCGTAGGTTGCTGTGTAACTTTTTGTGCTGACTTGTCCGCTTGTTGTGTCGATCTTGCCGCCGTTGGCATTAAGGGTTACCAGATATTTCTTGGCTGTCCAGTGGGCATACAGTGTGGCGGGTGGATTTGCGCCGACGGTGGTGGTTTCGGTTACTTTTGTGTCGCCGGTTTCTTTGGTATACCAGCCGTCAAAGTCGTAGCCTGTGCGGGTGGGCGTGGGCAGTGTGCCGTAGGTTTTGCCGATGGTCACGTTTTTACTTTTTGTGCTGACCCTGCCGCCGTTGGGATCAAGAGTTACGAGGTAAGACGCGGGCGTGACCGTGCATGTAGCCTTTGCCTGATTGCTGTAGTTGCTACCGTAGGTGCCCGCAATCCAGACGCCGAAATATTTGGTAATATCTTTTGTACTTCTTGTGGTGTTGACAAAGTCGAAGCTTTTGGTTGCAGAAAGGCTTACGGGCGTGGTTTTACTGCCGTCTTTCCCCATCATTTTCTGAACGATATTGGTATTTGCATCACTGCCGCCAATCGTCGTTTTTATCGTATTTCTGTCTGGTATGCACGGATAAAATACCGTCGCCGTGTTGGCAGCGGAAACATCCCCCAGATACACTACCTGAAAAGAAGCATTCGAGGTCGCTCTTTTGTTGGAACGGGTGTACGTCCCGTTCAGCGCAATATCAAACGTTACGGTGTAGGTCGTGTTGGCGGGGACTGTAACCGTGACGGGAATTTCCTTATAGCACAGCTTGAAGTTTTTGTTGTACCCGGTGTCAAGGCTGACGCTTATACCGCCGCCGGACAGAGAGGCACTGCCGGAACCCGCGGCGGCAGCGGGGGAGCTTGCACCATAGGTCACGGTGTCGGGGTCCTTCTTGCTTACAGCGTATTGGTAGACCTTGCCCTCTGTGGAAAATTTTATGGGCAGGTCGCTCGCCGCCGAAGCGCCCACCACCGCAATGCCGCACAGTACGCACAGGCACAGCATAACACACAAAATCCGCATCCACCGCGTCAAGGTATTGAACCTCCACTTCCTTGCGCCGCGCAGGGTCTTGACAACGGCGCTGTATCTCGTATAATGGCAGTATAACCCGTCCACCCATGAACGAAGCAAGCACTTTTTTTGAGGAGATTTGCGCCATGCCGGAAGATGCGAAAAAGCTGTTTCAAATTACCGAGGCCGCCCGCGCCTGCAGCCTGTCCCGCAGCACGCTGCTGCGCTTAGAGGAAAAGGGTCTGCTGACGCCCGCCTACACCGCGCCGGACAGCGGACGCCGCTATTACGACAACCACAACGTGGCCCGCATTTTGCAGATCGAAAAGCTGAAAACCATGGGCCTTTGCTTATGTGTGATAAAGAAGTAATAGAAGTGTAAAAAATTTTGCCGTTCCTATCCGGCACATGAGGTATGTCGGATAGGTCGGGCGGTTAGGTGTCGGGCAGTTCTACCTTGCCGACAAAAGAATAATAGATTTCGATTTCCTGTCTGCGTAACTTGCCCCGGCGTTTCCCGTCAAGGGCAACGCTTTCATGGACAACGATTTTCTCCACAAACTCCCGCAGCAGAGTAGGGGTAAGTTCTTCAATGGTAGTGTGCCTGCGTACCACATTCATAAACTTTTCAGCGTTTGCGGTGGCTTCCTGCGCTTTGGAAAGTTCTTCCCGCAGTCTGGCGGCACGTTCTTTCAGTTCTTTCTGCTCGGCTTCATAGTCTGCCGACAGCTCTGTGAAACGCTCGTCCGATATGCGCCCGGTTACGCTGTCCTCATACAGCCGCTTGAAGATAGCAGATAACTCGGCTATGCGTTTCTCGGCGGCTTCCAGCTCCTTTTTCTTGGCGGCGTTCCTGCGTCTGTCCCCGTCCTCATTCTGCTCGATTAAAAGCTTCATAAACCGGGCTTCATGCTTTGCCGCATAGCTGGTAACTTTCCGCAGATTGGAGAGTACGCCAGCGGTCAAGAGGTCAGTGCGGATAAAGTGCGCTGTGCAGTCGGCGGTGCGTTTCTTGTAGCTTCCGCAGATATAACAGTCCTGCTTGCGCTTGTCCGTCTGGTATCGCTGCTGGTACATGACGCTGCCGCAGTCGGCACAAAAGAGTATGCCGGAGAACAAGCCCACTTCGTCATAACGGTTGGGGCGTTTGCGCTGCTTGCGTAACTCCTGCACCCGTTCCCACGTTTCCCGGTCAATGATAGGCTCATGGTGGTTCTCAAAAACCGCCTGCTTTTCCGGGGGATTTTCTATGCTGTGTTTCAGCTTGTAGGACGGCTTCTCGGTCTTAAAGTTTACCAGACAGCCCGTATATTCCCGGTTTTCCAGCAGATGAACCACGGTATTGGTCGCCCACTTGCACTCATAGCCGGGGTGGTAGCGGCGGGTGCTTCCCGTCCGACGGTATTCCAGCGTTCCCGGCGTGGGGATCTCCTGCTCTGTGAGCATACGGGCTATCTTGGTCGGCCCGTTCCCGGCAAGGCACAAGCTGTAAATCTGCCGCACAACAGGGGCGGCTTCCCCGTCAATGATAAAATTTTCGTCCTCGTCCATAAAGTAGCCGTATACGGGTTTGCTCGTGACGGGCTTCCCGCTCATACCCTTAGACCGTTTTACTGCTTTGATTTTCTTGCTCGTATCTCTCACCAGCCATTCGTTAAAAATGTTCCGCAGAGGGGCAAAATCATTGTCGCCCTGTGCGCTGTCCACTCCGTCATTGATAGCGATAAAGCGGACGCCTTTCTGTGGGAAAATCATTTCCGTATACATTCCCACTTGCAGATAGTTTCGCCCTAACCGTGACATATCCTTGACGATAACGGTGCCGACTTTTCCGGCTTCAATGTCCGCAAGCATGGCTTGAAAACCGGGTCTTTGGAAGTTCGCCCCAGAATAACCGTCATCTGTGTACCATTGCAGATTGGAAAAGCCGTTCTGCTTCGCATAGGTTTCAAGAATACGCTTCTGGTTTGAAATAGAATTGCTCTCACCTTGCAGCTCGTCCTCGTGGGATAATCTCGGATAAAGGGCGGTAATAAGGTTTCGGGTGGTCTGTCTTAACATAGTGTCCTCCATTTCCGACAGCCAGCCCCACTATTCCGTATGACTATCATACCACACGCCGGGGCTGGCTGTACAGTCCTTTCTGCTTCTTTACGTCCCGTCAAATTGCCGATTTTTGTGTAGCAGCTTCCGCTTCCAGCACTTTCAGCATTTTATCGGCGGCGGTGGCGGTGGTGTCCTGCTTGAAATAGCCGGAAACGACAAGGACAGAATTACCTATGCGGATTTCCGTCACGCAATCCGGGCGGCGGGTGCTGCGGTCATTCTTTGGGGTGTTGGTCATAGGCGGCTCTCCTTTCTGTTCATCAGCTTTTTCAGTTGTCCCATTTTCTCCTGCGCCGTGGCTTTTCGGAAGTTGCTCCCGGTAAAGCGGACAGGAGAACACATTTCAATCAGACGGTCATAAATGCGGGCGTGGGCGGTGTCCTCCGGGTGCTGCAAGTCCTCCAGCGTGAGATTAGTCGTGACGATCAGCGGCCTGCCGCTGCGGTAACGGCTGTCAATCACGTTGTAGACCTGCTCTAAGCCGTATTCCGTTCCCCGTTCCATTCCAAAATCGTCAAGGATAAGCAGCGGGAAGCTGCAAAGTCGGGAGATATATTCATTCCTGCCCTCAAAGCTGGCGGCAAGGTCACCCAATATCAATGCAAAGTTTGTCATGCACACGGGGATTTCACGCTCCATAAGGGCATTTGCGATACAGCCCGCAAAATAGCTCTTGCCTGTGCCAACGCCGCCCCATAGCAGATAGCCAATGTTGCGCTCTTTCATGGTTTCCCAGTTCTCCACATAGAAATGGGCGTGTTCCATTTGCGGGCACTTGCCGTTGTCGTTCTCAAACGTCCAGCCCTGCATAGCCGGGTCTGTAAAGCCCCGCCGCTTCAACCGCTCGACAGTTTCAAGGTGACTGCGCTGTTTCTCTGCGGCTTCCCGTTCCTCACGCTCTGCCCGCTGGCAGTCACATTCTGCCGGGTGGCGGTCACGCCCCAGCCATGCGGCGGTTTCTTTGGGGAAATAGCCCTCTTTGGGCTTGTGGCACTTCCCGCAGTATAAAAGCCCGTCCTCGCCGGTGTAGTCCTCCGGCTCCGGCGTGGTGTCGGTCATATTCAAAATCATTTCATCAAATCCATTCGTCATAAGCTCTCGCCCTCCTTACAGGTATAATCGGGTATGCCCTTTTTCGGGGCTTTCTTGGCTGCGTCCTCCTGCGCCCACTTGAAAATCGTGGCTGCATGGCTCTTGTATTTCCTCCCGCTGGAAGCGATATGGCAGGATAGGCGGTCAATGTAATACTCCCACTTGCCGGGAAGCTCTGTTTTCAGCCCGTCAAGCTCCGTATCGGAAAGAATGACATTGTGGTATCTGCCATAGGCGGCGGGGGCGGGGTGTCCCGTTTCTAACTCTCTCTCTTTTTCTATTTCTATATCTATCTCTTTCTCTATCTCTATCTCTGGTGGACAAATGTCCGCTCGATATGGTGGACATTTGTCCGCCCCTGTCTGCGGCAGGGCTTTTTGTTCCTGCAAAGCCAGCCGCGCCCTGCGCTTGCGCTCCCCCTCGGTAGAGGACTGGCCGATTAAAAGCTCAATGTTGCTCATGTAGAGTGCGCCGCTTGGCAAAGGCTCCACAAGCCCCAGCTTCATAAAGATTTTCAAAGCTCTCTCTACGGTACCTACCTGCTGGCGGGTAATGGTCGCAATCATCTGGGCGGTGTAGGGGATATTCTCGTCAAGCTGCAATTTCCCGCCGTTTTTCAGCGATTTCAAGTACAGCTTCAAGAGAATGTTGGAATAGATAACGCCGTCCTGCATACTTTCCAGCAGAACGATTGCATCATCGTCAAAATAGCTCTCTTTCAGCTTGAGGTAGTAATATTTGCGGTTATCTGCCATAGGCTGCGTCCTCCTTTTTCCAGCGTTTGGAATAATAGCGAGGGCATAGTATGATAACCGCCCGGAAGCTCTGTTTGCAGTCACGGGTGCAGCCCCGGCATAGGTCGTTGTAAGTGATACGGTTGCGGTGGTTGAGGAAGAAAGACCATTCCAGCCGCCGCTTCTTGCTCATTCTCGGCAATGGTAAGCTCCTTTCTGCCGTTCCTATCGGTGTAGCGGGATAGGGGGCATTTTCTGTATGTTCTCGGTATCATTTTCGGGCTTTTTCTGCCCTGTAAGCCCCGTTTGGAAGTCGGGGAGTATTGCGGTAAGGGTTCATATCATACCTGTATTTTTGTAGGGTTTCGGTATCATTTCGGGGCGGTCTTTAACGCTCCTGTTCACGCTTTTTCTGCTGGCTCGGTGCGCCCCTTAAAATCTGGTCGATATTGCGTCTGACTGTCTGAAGCTCCTGCGCCCGCTGGCGTTTCTCCCGGTAGTCGTTATATCCGGCGTTCTTCTGGACGGTAAGCTGCTCAATCTCCCTTTGCAGGGCTTTGCTGGCTGGCAGCTTGGTTATTCCATGCTCCCGGAAATAACGGGCGGCTGTGTCCGCTATGATAAAATCGCTTTCGTGCTGTTCCCGGTAGGCTCTCCGGGCTTTCTCCGATTTCTGCGCTTTCAGACCGTCACGGGCGGGCTTCGTGCCGATATAGCCCAAAAGGTTGCGCTGCAATTCCTTTTTCTCCCGGATAGCGGCTTCCAGCCCTTTCAGTCCGGCAAGGCTCTCCTGCGTGGCGGTGTTGGCTGCGGAAATGGCAGCGTCCAGCTCGTCCGGGGAAGAAAAGCCATACTGCTGGTAGAGCATGAGGGTAGCCGACATCTGTTTGAGGTTGTGCATGGTCGCCCACTTCTCATAGCCCCGTCCTTTCCCCTCGGCTCGCTTGGCGGCTATGTCTACCATGCGCTGTACAGCGTCATTGTTCGGGGCGTTTTTCGCTTCTTTTTTCGTCCGTAAGCGGTCTTTGATACTGCCGGGGTATTCCGCTATGGCTGCGGGTTTTTCGGCGGCTCTGGCGGCGTTCTGCTCCAAAACGGAGAGGACAGCAGCCCGGTCAAAATCGTCCCCCAGCTTCCGGGCGGTAATTGGCTTCGTCCTGTCCGGCGTGAGGTAACTTAGCCGCCCCCGGCTCTCCTTGACGGTCACACCATGCCGGAGAAGCAGGGCGGCAAACTCATCAAAGCCGGAAGCAGCGGCAAGGGCTTCCCGGATAGTCCGGCGCAGCTTCGCCTTATCCGTTTCAAACTTGGTCTGCCGGGGCGCGATACCGTCCGCAGCAATAGGGGCGTTGGCTCTGTCAAGGGCAGCCTGTCCTTTCTTCTGCGCCCAATACTCACGCTCGGTAATGCGTTCTTTGCTGCCGTTCAAAAGGTCTATCTGGTAAAGCCCCTCGCTGTGGCACATCTCCATGACTTCGGCTTTCAGATAGTTCATAGCTGCGTCCGTACAGCGGTGCTTGCAGCCTGCTTTCCTGTCCGCTGGCCTGTCCATGTGGGGCAGCATGGGAACCTCCGCAATCCGCAGACTGTTAATGACGATATGCACATGGATATTTTCGGTGTGGCTGTGTCCGTCCGGGTGGGTGCAGACAAGGGCCTGGTGTCCGGGGAAATGCTCGGCGCAGAACTTCTCGCCCAGCTCCTGCGCCCGATCAACGGTCAAGCCGTTGTCCGGGCCGTCCCGTGGGTCAAAGCTGATGATGTAGTGGTGGCTCTTTACGTCCTCCCGTTTCTGGTTCTTGCCGTAGCGGAGATTGGAGCGCATACAGGCAACGGCAAAATCCTCCCCGCCACAATTCAGAGAGGATATGCGGTAGTCTACCCTCGGTATGAGCCGCCCGTCTGCGTCAAGGGTGGGCTTCATGGTAAACTCGTCATGCTCGAATGTGAGGTATTTTTCAGCGTCCCCGTAGTTGGCATTTTTAGAGCTGATATGTTTGAGTATCGCCAACGGCTTCACCTACTTTCTGCAAGACTTCAAACTTCAAGGCGGCAAGGTCGGCGGCGGCTCCCCGCACTTCCTTTTCCAGCCCCCGGTAGGGGCTTCCGTATTCGTTCAGGCTCCGGGCAATCTGGTTTAAGTTGCCGCCGATTTTCCCGTACTCTGCCGTGAGCTTGGAGAGGGCGGCAAGCAGCCCGTCATTGACCGGGGAAACGGTGACAATGGGGCGTATGGTCGCTTTCCGTATGGCTTGCCGGATAAACTCGGACTGGCTGATTTCATAAGCCGCCAGCCGCCCGGTGAAGTCGGCGTATTCTTCATCGGTCATGCGGGTCTTTACCACATGACGGCGGTGGGGCGTATTGTATTTCTTTCGCATGGTCTGTGACCTCCTTTCTCGCCCGACAGGGCGCATAGCAGGGTTTGGGGAAGGCACTCCCCAACAAGATTCCCGCAGGGGCAAAAATAAGCGGAGAGCGAATTTTGGCACCTCGGTAGAATCTTGCTCTGAAAAACTCCGGCGTTCCCCGGCTCCCGTCCTTTCCGCTAACAAAACGTTTCAAAAGGGCTTTGCTACCCGCTATTCCGGCATATCTTGAAAATTTTCCTTTCACTACCTACAACACCACGCAAAGCAAAATGGACGGAGATTTTTAGAATTTCCCCTTATTCCCTACAACACCACGCAAGCCGAAAAAGGCGGACAATGGCAGTATTTTTTTCTTTGATACCCTCCACGGATAAGTAAGGGATTTTGCCAACTGCGGCGGCAATTTTCCCTTTTGTTTTTTCATACTGGGGATTTTCAAAAATGCCAAACAGGAACGAAAAAAAGCAGCAAATCTGTTGAATAGATTTACTGCTTTCTGGTTGCCGGCGAAGCGGCGGTTATTCAGTTGTAGGCGGTAGGGCTATCTCCCAAAGCGGAACTTGAAAATAGCTGTGAGAAGCGTCTGGGTGATGTAGTCCTCTGTATCTTGGTCTACCCGTCCATTCACACGGGCGGCACATTGTATGCGGCGGCGGTAATACTGCAATACAGTTCCCACCGCTTCCGGCTCCCCGCTGGTGGCTTGGACGATTGTTTCATAGGGGAGAAGCCTATTATTTCTCATATGCCATTCCCTCCATTTCCGCTTGGAGCTGCCGTAGGACTTTTCGGATATGGTAGCCCGCTGTGCTGCGGCTGCGCCCGTACTGTCTGCCAATTTCGTGCTGTGGAATACGCTTGAAAAAGGACAGGTAAATCATTTCCCGCTCCCGTTCGTCCAGCCGTGACAGGGCTTCCGCAAGTAAGCCGCTGCTGAAAATGACCGTATCGCCGCAAAGGGTAAGTATGTATTCCTCGTCCGGCTCCGGGGCTTGGAAATATTCATCTGTCGTGCCTAAAGGGTAGTGCTTTTCGTCTGTGAGGTATTCAAGGGATATTTCTCTTTTGTGCTTCCTGCTCCGTGTCCTCGCTGCGTTGATCGTTGCATTTCGGATAACGACTTTGCAAAAGGCATGGAAAGTGTACTCGATATGTTCCCGATATTCTTCTGTACAGGTCATGGAAAATCCCCCTTTCCTCCCAAAAGGGCTGTGGCTGGTTAGTAGTTGCTTTTTATGATAGTAAGGGGCGGCAGCACTTTAGGCTGTCGCTCCTTGACTGCCTAACTGCAAAAC
>ERZ773138.3177-NODE-3177-length-10960-cov-6.686107_pt1 | contig 10960 bp, 10 predicted proteins | sample MGYA00511114_ERZ773138 | MGnify/ENA primary metagenome ERZ773138 (study PRJEB29015, sample SAMEA2737805) | human gut metagenome | biome: human gut; feature: human-associated habitat; material: faeces | place: China | collected 2012 ...
CGCGGTGGCGCAGGCAGAGGTCGCGCAGCTCGGTCATCAGCTGCCCTTCGGCGCCTTTGCGGATGTAGAGTTTTTCAATCTCCCGTCCGGCTTCGATGGCCTCCACCACGGGGCGGATGCCGAAAATCAGGTTGTTATCCATAGCGTAATGTCATTTCGTTTTCAGGGCCCGCTCCACGAGCCGTTCGATTTTGCGCCTGGCGGCTTCGGGCAGATGACCGTCGAGCGCTTTGGTGCCTGCGATCTCGACCGAGCGGATGCGCATGCCTCCCGTCGAGAGCACTTCGCGTACGCTGCGCACGGCGCCCCGGCTCTGGCGGAAGAGCAGATTGAAGGGCCACGGCGTGGTGCAGGCGGCGATGACGACGGCCTGCCGCCCTTTGAGACGCGGCTGCGGAATTCCGCGCGGGGATTCGCCCATGAAGACCGGCACGAGCCGTTCGAAGAGCAGTTTCAGCCGCGCGGCCATCCCGCCCCAGTAGGTCGGTGTCCCGACGACGAGCAGGTCGGCGCGGCGGATCGCTTCGCCCAACTCGTGCGCCGCGTCGTGCGGCAGCGGACAGACGCTGGTCGCGCGGCAGCGCATACATCCCGTGCAGGGGGCGATCGGCGCCCGGTAGAGCTCGGCCTTGACCGTTTCCGCTCCGGCCTGCCGGGCCGTCGAGGCCGCTGCGTCGAGCGCCTGCGAGACGATCCCCGCGGGGTGGGGCGATGCATTGAGCAGCAGTACGTTCATCGGGGAGGTCAGCCGTTTTCGGTGATTTCGAGTTCGTAGGAGGCCTTCTCCCACTCGTGCATCAGGTGGTCGTAGTGCGCTTTGAGGTCGTCGTAGGCCTTGTAGTCGGCTTCGTCGTAGGCGGTCGCGGCGGCGAAGCGGGCATCGTAATCGGCGATCCGCCGTTCCGTTTCGGCCAACTCCGTCTCGATGCTTTCGACGGCACGGCGCAGTTTGCGCAGCAGCTTCTCCTGCTCCTTTTTCTGCTCGTAGGTCAGCTTCGGCGCCTCGGTTTTCGGTGCGGCGGCGGGTGCGGGCGCCTCCTTGCGCTCGACGTCGCGCAGCGAATCGAGCTTGCGCTTTTCGAGGAAATAGTAGATGCCGCCCAGATACTCCTTCACCCCGCCGTCGCGGAACTCGTAGACCTTCTCGACCATGCCGTCGAGGAATTCGCGGTCGTGCGACACCACGACCACCGTGCCGTCGTACTTCATAATGGCGTTCTTGAGGATGTCCTTCGAGCGCATGTCCATGTGGTTCGTCGGCTCGTCCAGCACCAGCAGATTGCGCGGTTCGAGCATCATGCGGGCCATCGCCAGACGCGCCCGCTCGCCGCCCGAGAGGACCTTGACCTTCTTGTCGATGTCCTCGCCGCGGAACAGGAACGCCCCCAGAATGTCGCGCAGGCGGGTCCGGATGTCGCCCACGGCCACACGGTCCAGCGTGTCGTAGACCGTGAAATCGCCGTCCATCAGATCGTCCTGATTCTGGGCGTAATAGCCAATATTGACGTTCGCCCCGAGGCGCACCGACCCTTCGGTGGGCGTCAGCTGGCCGATCAGCATGCGTGCGAGGGTCGTCTTGCCCTCGCCGTTGCGGCCCACCAACGCGATCCTGTCGCCCTTCTCGATGACGAAATTCGCGCCGCTGAAGACATGTTTCTCGCCGAACGACATGCCGGCCTCGCTGATCTCCGCGACGATCTGCCCCGAGCGGGGCGCGGGCGGGAACTTGATGTTGAGCGTGGCGAGGTCCTCTTCCTCGATCTCGAGACGGTCCAGCCGCTCCAGCTGCTTGATGCGCGACTGCACCTGGTTCGACTTGGTGGGTTTGTAACGGAATTTCTCGATGAACTCCTCGGTCTTCTCGATCATCCGCTGCTGGTTCTCGTAGGCCGCCATCTGCTGCGCCCGCCGCTCGGCGCGCAGGACGACGTATTTCGAATAGGAGACCTTGTAATCGGTGATCTTGCCCAGCGACAGTTCGACCGTGCGGTTGGTGACGTTGTCCAGAAAGGCGCGGTCGTGCGAAATGAGCAGCACCGCGCCGTTGTAATTCCGGAGATACTCTTCGAGCCACTGAATCGACTCGATGTCGAGATGGTTCGTCGGTTCGTCCAGCAGGAAGATCGAGGGCCGCCTGAGCAGCAGTTTCGCCAGCTCGATACGCATGCGCCAGCCGCCCGAGAACTCGCTCGTGGCGCGCCCGAAATCCGACCGTTTGAACCCGAGGCCCAGCAGCGTCTTCTCGATGTCCGCGTCGCGGGTCTCGCCGCCGAGGATATGATAGTGGTCCTGCGCGTCGTTCAGACGGTGCAGGAGCTGTTCGTATTCGGAGCTTTCGTAGTCGGTGCGCTCGGCGATCTCGCGCGTCAGGGCCTCGATCTCGGCCTCGAGCCGCAACACCTCCTCGAAGGCCTTGGCGGTCTCCTCCGCGAGCGTCGTGGTGTCCGCCACGCGCATCGTCTGCGGCAGGTATCCGATCGTGCAGTCGCCGTTGAGCGTCACGGCGCCCGACGTGGGCTGCTGTTCGCCCGTGATGATGCGCAGGAGCGTGGTTTTGCCCGCTCCGTTCTTGCCCACCAGTCCGATGCGGTCCTTCGGGTTGATCAGGAACGAAATATTGTCGAAAAGGGTCCAGCCCCCATAACTGACGGTAAGGTTGTCTAATGAAATCATGGCGAATCTAAAAACACCGCAAAGTTAGCGATTTAATCCGACATATCGTATCTTTACGGTCCCGAAACAGAATCCCGGAGATGGAAAAACTGGAACGATACCTGCAATTCATGCGCGAAGCCGAACGGCTGAAAAACGTCCTGCGCTCGGCCCGCACCTCGACCGGACGGCACGAAAGCACCGCCGAGCACACGTGGCGGCTGGCCCTGCTGGCCCTCGTCCTTGCGGACGAAAAACCGGAACTCGACCTGCCTCGGGTCCTTGCGATGTGCCTGGTCCACGACCTCGGGGAGGCTTACGAAGGCGACATCCCGGCCGTTGCGCAGTGCGACCCCGCCTCCAAGGCCGCGGCGGAACTTGCGGCCATGGAGCGGCTGACACCCCTGCTGCCCGCAGAAGCCGCAGCACGCATCCGGACGCTCTGGGAGGAGTACGAAGCCTGCGCCACGCCCGAAGCCCGCTGGGTCAAGGCGCTCGACAAGGCCGAGACCATCCTCCAGCACAATCAGGGAGCCAATCCCGCCGATTTCGATTACGAATTCAACCTGACCTACGGCGCGGAGTGGTTCCGCGACGATGCGCTCCTGCGCCGACTGCGCCGCCTGCTCGACGCCGAGACGGCCCGGCACGCCGGACGCTGACGGAGTGTTTTTTCCGAAATGAAATCCCCTGCGCTCTTCCGGACGGACCCTCCGGTCAGGCGTTGAGCATCTTCACGACCTCGGCCTGCGGATCTTCGGCTCCGAAAACGCTGCTGCCGGCCACCAGCACGTCGGCGCCCGCCCCGTAAACCGCTCCGGCGTTGCGGGCCGAGATGCCTCCGTCGACCTCGATGATCGTTTCGAGACCCATCTCCCGGGCCATCGCCCGCAGCTGCGCGATCTTCTCCAGCGACCCCGGGATGAACGACTGTCCGCCGAATCCCGGCTCGACGCTCATCACCAGCACCAGGTCCACCAGCGGCAGCACCTCGCGCAGCGCCTCCACCGGCGTCGCCGGCTTGATCGACACGCCCGCTTTGGCTCCGGCCCGGCGGATCAGCGCGACGCACCCCGCGGGGTCGTCCGTCGCTTCGAGGTGGAAGGTCACCAGATCGGCCCCCGCCTCGGCGAAGCGCGCGACGTATTTTTCCGGGCTGACGATCATCAGGTGCACGTCGAGAAATTTCGCCGTCGCCTTGCGGATGGCTTTCAGCACGGGAAACCCGAATGAAATGTTGGGGACGAAAACGCCGTCCATCACGTCGATATGGACCCATTCGGCCGCACTGGCGTCGACCATCCGGGTATCGCGCTCCAGATGGCCGAAGTCGGCCGAGAGCATCGAAGGGGCTACTATACGTTGCATGAATCAAAGAGTTTGTCGGTCAAAGATACGAAAAATTCCACGGAAAATTCTACCTTTGTCAGTATGAACACCGCATTCATTCTTGCAATCATCGTGCTCGGCGCCCTCTCGGCGGCGCTCGGGGCCATGCTCGCCGCCGCCCGCCGCGAAGCCGGCCACCTGCGTGCCGACAAGACCGCCGCCGAGCAGGCCCGCCTGCAAGCCGAAGCGGACATCCGCGTGCAGATCGAAACGCGGCTGCGCACCGAAACCGAACTGGCCGCCCTGCGCGCCTCGTCCCAGACGGAAATCGCCGGCCTGAAACAAAAGAACGCCGAGGAGCGCGCCGCCGAGAAAGCCGAACGCGAACAGCTCGAAGAGCGTTTCCGCATGCAATTCAAAAACCTCGCGACGGAGATTCTGGGCGAGCAGTCGCAGCGGTTCAAGGAGACCAGCAGGGAGTCGATCGACATCCTGCTGAAACCGTTCAAGGAGAACATCGTCGACTTCCGCAAGCGCGTCGAGGAGATCTACACCACGCAGACCTCCCAGCGGGGCGAGCTGAAATCGGAACTCAAACGCCTGATGGAACTCAACCAGACGATCTCCACCGAGGCCCGGAACCTGACCGACGCCCTGAAAGGCAATTCGAAGGTGCAGGGCGACTGGGGCGAGATGCTGCTCGAAACGATCCTCGACAGTTCGGCCCTCTCGAAGGGCATCCACTACCAGACGCAGTACAACATCAAGGACGAGGAGGGGCGCAACCTGCGGCCCGACGTGGTGTTGCACCTGCCCGAGAAGAAGGACATCGTCATCGACTCGAAAGTCTCGCTCACGGCCTTCGTGGGTTACTCCTCGGCCGACACGGAGGAGGAGCGGCGGCGTTATCTCGCGGCGCACATCGCCTCGGTGCGGCAGCACGTCACCGAACTGGGCCGCAAGGAGTACCAGCGGCGGCTCAATTCGCCCGACTTCGTCATCATGTTCATCCCCAACGAACCGGCGTTCCTCGCGGCGTTGCAGAACGACACGGCCATCTGGTCCGACGCCTACGACAAAAAGGTGATCATCTCGTCGCCGACGAACCTTTTCGCCCTGCTCAAACTCGTCGCCGACCTCTGGAAATACAACGACCAGGACAAGAACACCAAGGAGATCGCCGCCTGCGGACTGAAGCTCTACGAACAGCTGGTGGCCTTCACCGCCTCGCTCGAAGGGGTCGGCACGGCGCTGGACAAGGCCCGCGACGCCTACGAAGACGCCCACAAACGCCTCTGCACGGGCAACGACAACATCATCCGCGTCGGCGAACGCCTGCGCAAAACCGCCCGCCTGCAAACCAAGCGGCAGCATGCCGCGCGCACGCTCGAAATCGCCGGCAGCGATGCGGATTCGGACGACCGTTCCGAGGCCCCCGCCGCCCTGCCGGACAGCGGCGCATAGCCCCTCCGCAAAAAAATCGCACCGCAGGCTCATCGTTTTGCCTGCGGGATGTGTCTATTCAGCAAACTAACCCCATAAACTTATGAAAAGAGCGACAATTCTTTTTACGGTCCTGTGGCTGACGCTGGGTGCGGCCGCGGCCGGGAATCCCAAGGCCGACCCGCGGGCCGTCGTCGAGGCGGGCAACGCACGCTTCACGGTCCTCACCCCGCAGCTGATCCGCATGGAGTGGAGCGAGGACGGCCGTTTCGAGGACCGTGCCACGCTGACCTTCGTCAACCGTGAGACGCCCGTGCCGGACTTCAAGGTCCGCGACACGAAATCCCGGCTGACGATCACCACCCCGGCCCTGACGCTGACCTACACCAAAGGCGGCAAGTTTTCGGACAAAAACCTGAAAGCCGTCTTCCGGCTCAACGGCCGCGAGGTCGTATGGACCCCCGGCACGGAGGACCCGCAGAACCTCATGGGCACGACCCGCACGCTCGACGGATGCGACGGCAGGAAGCTGGGGCGCGAACCGATGGAGCAGGGGCTTCTTTCGCGCGCAGGATGGTCGGTGGTCGACGACAGCGGCCGCCACGTGCTGACGCCCGACGGCTCCGCCTGGAAAGAGTGGGTCGAGGCGCGCCCCGCGGGCGACCGCCAGGACCTCTACCTCTTCGCCTACGGGCACGACTACAAGCAGGCGCTCGCCGATTTCCAGCTCGTCGCAGGCCGCGCGCCGCTGCCTCCGAAGTACACCTTCGGCTACTGGTGGAGCCGCTACTGGCAGTATTCGGACAACGAGTTCGTCGACCTGGTGCAGAAACTCAAGTCGGTCGACATTCCGATCGACGTGCTGATCGTCGACATGGACTGGCACGAGACCTGGGGCCTGCGCAAGAAAAACCCCGCCAAGGACGAGTACGGACAACGCATCGGCTGGACCGGCTACACCTGGCAGAAGGAGCTGTTCCCCTCGCCCGCGAATTTCCTCCGATGGACCGAAAACGAGCAGCTGAAAGTAGCGCTCAACCTCCACCCCGCCTCGGGCATCCAACCCTACGAAGACGTTTACGAGCCGTTCACCCGGGAGTACGGATGGACCGAAAAGGGCAAGAGCGTGCCGTTCCATATCGACGAACAAAAATGGGCCGACGCCTATTTCAAGACCGTACTGAACCCGATGGAGCGCCAGGGCGTCGATTTCTGGTGGCTCGATTGGCAGCAGTGGATGGAGTCGAAATTCACCCCGGGACTTTCGAACACCTTCTGGCTCAACTACACCTTCTTCCACCACGCCGAGCAGCAGAACCCCGCGCTGCGGCCCTTCATCTACCACCGCTGGGGCGGTCTCGGATCGCACCGCTATCCGCTGGCATTCTCGGGCGACACCTACGCCAAGTGGGAGACGCTGGCCTTCCTGCCCTATTTCACGGCCACCTCGTCCAACGTCAACTACGGCTACTGGGGGCACGACATCGGTGGCCACATGTTCAAGAAGGAGACGAAAGCCACCGATCCCGAACTTTACACCCGCTGGCTGCAATACGGCGTCTTCACCCCGATCTTCAAGACCCACTCGACCAAGGACCCGCGCATCGAGCGTTACCTCTGGTTCTTCCCCGACCACCTGTTCGTCATGCGCGACGCCATCCGCCTGCGCTATACGCTGGCGCCCTACGTCTACAACGCCGCCCGCGAGAACTACGACACCGGCGTCGGCATGTGCCGTCCGATGTACTACGACCATCCCGAACGGGACGAGGCCTACAACGTCCCCGAGCAGTTCATGTTCGGCAACGACATCCTCGCCACGGCCGTCGTGGAGCCGGTCGACAGCGTCACGGGGCTGGCCGCGCGCCGGATCTGGTTCCCCGAGGGCCGGTGGTACGACTGCGCCACGGGAGCCATGTACGAGGGCGGACGCACCGAGGAGCTGCACTACACCCTCTCGGAAAATCCCTGGTACGCGCGGGCCGGAGCCATCCTTCCGATGAACCCACAGACGGTGAAAAACCTCCAGCAGCCCTGCGACACGCTGGTGCTGACCTTCATCCCCGGGGCCGACGGCGAGCTTGTCCACTACGAGGACGACGGCGTCAGCCAGCAGTACGCCACGGCCTACGCCACCACGAAGGTCGCCAAGAAGCAGGAGGGCAACACCCTGCGCGCCGTCGTCGCGCCCCGCGAAGGCACCTACGCCGGCGCTCCCGACAGCCGCAGCTACGAAATGCGCTTCCCGGCGACCTTCCCGCCCAAAACGGTGCAGGTAAACGGCCGCGAAATCCCCTACGCCCGCTTCCCGAAAGCCGGACAATGGACCTACGACGCCTACACGCTCGCCCCGGTCGTCTACACGGACGCCGCGCCCTGCGACCGTCCGCTGGAGGTCGTGCTGACCTTCGACGACCACGCCGCGGCGCACCAGGCCGACCTCTACGGCAAAAGCGGAGTCTTCAAACGCTGCATCGACCTGACCGTCGAATTCAAGACCGAACAGGGCAAGACGGAACCCTACCTCATGCTGCCCAAGGAGTACCTCAACGTCTCGCAGTGCCCCAATTTCATTCTCGAAGACCCGGGCCGCATCGCCGGCTACCTGGCTGCCTACGAGAAGAACAAGGCCGCGCTGTTCGAGACCACGGACAAAATGACCATCATCGGTGAAAATTTCAAAAAACGACTGCGCGCGCAGATCGGCGGCGTGAAATAGCCGCCCGCTCCGAACGAAAAACCCCGCTGACATCAGCGGGGTTTTTATTTTGCTCCGACCCAGTTACGACCTCGTTTTCCAGCTTTTGCGCATCCGGCTTTCGATGCCCGGCGTAGCGTCGAGGGCCACCGTCTCCACGATGTCGTCCCACGATTCGGCGACCCAGCCGACACGCTCCCGGCAGCGTTTCAGGACCTCCACGGCCCAGACCTTCACGGCGACTTTCGCCTCCGGCGACACGACCCATCCGGCGGCCGTTTCGGCGATCCGCTCCAGATCGCCGGGTTCGGGCGCATAACGCCCCAGCAGGTCGGCCATGATCTTCCCGAAATGACGCTGCGCGCTGGCGTTGGCGCACGCCGCGAAATCGACCCGGCAAAAGGATTCGGCACGGGGCATGAACGCCTCGGGGGCGTCGAAATAGATCCGTTCGAGCACATAGGCGCCGCGGAACAGCACCTTCTGCCGGACAGGTCCCGGCAGCTCCGGATGCGGCGCGGTCGCCACCGCGTACAACAGATCCACAGCCCCGGCATCGCGCACCCTCCGGGCCGTCTCGTCGGCGAAATTGCCGTGGAACCGCTCCGACAGGAGCCGTATCAGGTCAGCCTCGGTCATACTGCCGGCAACCGCTCAAAACAACTTCTTGCGGGATGTCGTAACGACGAAATCCTTCAGATAGAACGGCTCGAAATAGGCGATGTCCTCCGTGCGGCCTTCGTCGAGGGCCTGCTGGGCGAGCCGGGCAAGCCCGCGGGCCGACGGGGTCACCTCCACGCACACCGCGTCGGAAAGGATGCCGGCGCATTTGCGCGCCCCGCTGCCGAAGATCACGAACGGACGCCCCTGACCGCGGAAGGCGGCGAAACTCCCGGCGTCGACCACCTCGGCCGAAACTTCGCTCTGCGGACGCCCTTCGGCGTCGAAAACCTGCGCATAGACCTCCATGCGCCGGGCGTCGACCATCGGACACAGCAAGGCGTTCGACCAGTCATCTACGGCGAGAATCCCCGCCTCGTAGTCCTCGCGGGCCACCTCGGCCAGCGCATCCAGCGACCCGACGGCCACCAGCGGCTTCTGCAACCCGTAACACAATCCCTTGGCGAACGACACGCCGATGCGCAGTCCCGTATACGATCCGGGGCCCTTACCCACAGCCACGGCGTCGAGTTCGTCGGGCGCAATGTCCGTCTCGCGCAGCAGTTCGTCGACGAACACGCCGACCTTGCGGGCGTGGTCGCGCCCCTCGTCGCTCTCGCGCAGCGACAGCAGTTCGCCGTCCTTGGCGATGCCCACGGAACAGATGTCCGTTCCGGTCTCAATAGCAAGTATTAAACTCATAAGTTATCCTATCGTTTTCTCGCCACCATCGGCGGTTGTCGCCGCCTTCGGCGTCGTTTGCAAATCTGCCCTTCCTCGGAAGGGACTCGTCGCGACGCAACCCGGATTATCCGCCGGAACGCAGACGCTATATCACCCCGAAATGCTCCAATGCGCGCCGGATTCCGTCGTCGTCGACCGAAGCCGTCACATAGTCCGCGGCGGCGAGCGCCTCGTCGCATGCGTTGCCCATCGCCACGCCCGCGCCTGCGGCCCGCAGCATCACCACGTCGTTGCCGCCGTCGCCGAAAGCCATCGTCTCGCCGTTCGCAAAGCCGAAATGCGCGGCGAACTCGGCCATGCCCGTCGCCTTGTCGACACCCCGGACATTGACGTCCGCGAAAATCGGGCACCAGCGCGACGCCACGAGCGACGGCAGTTCGGCCATCACCCTCTTTTCGAGTTCGGGATCGAAATAAAAGCACATCTGGCAGCAGTCGCCCCGGTCGAAAAGCGCCCGCAGATCGACCTGTTCGGGGACCGGATGCGCCACCATCTCCGCCAGCCGCACCACTTCGGGCGTCACGCGGTTGACGAAAACCCCGTCGTTCAACTCCAACCCGACCGGAAAATCCAGCTCCGCCGACAAGGCGAGCGACTTCTCGAAGTCGGCGCGCGGAATCGGATGCCGGGCCACGACGCGGCCGTCACGCATCAGGCAGTCGGCGCCGTTGAGCGCCGCCACGCCGTCGTAGGGAATCGCCTCCAGATCGGCCAGATCGGCCGCCGCGCGCCCCGTGGCGATGAACAGCTGCACGCCGCGCGCATGGGCCTCACGCAACGCATCGAGCGCCGAAGCGGGCACCCGGTGGGTCTTGAAGCTGATCAGCGTTCCGTCGACGTCCAAAAATATAGCCTTTATCATTACCGGTAGTTTTTCATCGCCTTGTCCATCTCGCGCCGGGCGTCGTTCTCCTTGAGGTATTCGCGCTTGTCGTACGACTTGCGGCCGCGGGCCAGCCCCACGACGACCTTCGCCAGGCCGCGCTCGTTCAGGAACAGCCGCAGGCCCACGATCGTCAGGCCCTTGTCCTGCGAAGCGCGCTGCAACTTGTCCAGTTCGCGGGCCGTGAGCAGCAGCTTGCGGTCGCGGCGCGGCACGTGGTTGTTGCACGTTCCCCAGGCGTATTCGGCGATGTTGACGCCGCGCACCCACAGTTCGCCCTTGTCGAAATAACAGAACGTATCGACCATCGAGGCCTTACCGGCGCGGATGGACTTGATCTCCGTTCCGACGAGCACGATGCCCGCAACGTATTCTTCCAGAATCTCATAGTCAAACGTCGCGCGCTTGTTCCGGATATTTATCTTTTTCTGTTCACTCATAATACTCAAAAACGGCACACAAATTGCGATTTTAATTGCGGGGGTGGGAATCGGTCAAGGTAACTAATTCTTTTATCTTTGATATGTTTTACACATCTTTCTGTTTATTTT
>ERZ773138.3180-NODE-3180-length-10936-cov-3.092179_pt1 | contig 10936 bp, 8 predicted proteins | sample MGYA00511114_ERZ773138 | MGnify/ENA primary metagenome ERZ773138 (study PRJEB29015, sample SAMEA2737805) | human gut metagenome | biome: human gut; feature: human-associated habitat; material: faeces | place: China | collected 2012 ...
GGAGAAATCAATCTCCCGGCAAAACAGAATGGTTCTTCTATTATGCCGGGCAAAGTAAATCCGGTTATTCCGGAAGTAGTTAATCAGGTAGCGTTTAATATTATTGGAAATGATATGACAATTACAATGGCAGCCGAAGCAGGACAGTTAGAATTAAATGCATTTGAGCCGATCATTTTCTATTGTATGTTCCAGTCTATCGATACGCTTGGCTATGCAGTTGAGACACTCGTAGATAATTGTATCGTAGGAATTACGGCCAATGAAGAAAGATGTCGTCAGTTGGTAGAAAACAGTGTAGGAATCATTACAGCGATTTGTCCGCATGTAGGTTATGAAAAAACAGCAGACATTGCGAAAAAAGCAATTAATTCCAATGAATCTGTAAGAAGCTTGATTTTGAAAGAAAATATTATGGATGAAGAGGAACTGAGTCGAATTCTTGATCCAATTCATATGACAGAACCAGGTATTTCAGGAAAAGATGTTCTTATGAAAATTTAAGATGAAAAATTAAGATGAAAATCACATATGATATATGCCCCAGAGTTTTAGGACTCTGGGGTTTTGTATTTATTACACAGGAAAGATTTTGAGTGATATAGTCAGGAGAGAGAATGGTTGATTACAGAAAAAAACATCGATATAATAAAAGCACATGAGATTAAAAATAAGAATGAGGTGTGGCTGCCATGAGATTTATACATATATCGGACTTGCATCTGGGAAAACGTGTGAATGAGTTTTCGATGCTGGAAGATCAAAGAGATATTTTGAAGAAAATACTTACTGTCGTTGATGAAGAAAAGCCGGAGGCAGTTTTCATTGCTGGAGACGTCTACGATAAATCAATACCGCCTATAGAGGCAATCCAGTTATTTGATGATTTTTTGTGTCAGTTATCAAGAAAAAAAGTGCAGACATTCATAATTAGTGGTAATCATGACAGCGCGGAGAGAATTGCATTTGGTGGTCGATTGATGAGAGAAAGTGGTGTGTATGTTGCACCGGCATATTCTGGAAATACAGATTCGATTGTACTGACAGATGAATGGGGACCGGTTAATATTTATTTGTTACCATTTGTAAAGCCAGTAAACGTAAAGCATTTTTTTGAAGAGGAACAGGTGGAAAACTATACAGATGCTTTGCGCGTTGCAGTGGAGCAGATGAAAGTAAATCCGGATGAAAGAAATGTAATCGTGACACATCAGTTTGTAACTGGGGCGAAGAGAAGTGAGTCGGAAGAGATTTCTGTGGGGGGAACAGATAATGTAGATGTAAATGTATTCGAAAATTTTGATTATGTAGCACTGGGCCATATTCACGGACCGCAGAAGATTAGCAGAGAGACAGTGCGATATTGTGGAACTCCGTTAAAATATTCTTTTTCGGAGATTCACCACAAAAAGTCTGTGACAATCGTAGAAATGAAACAAAAGGGAAATGTAGTTATTCGAACAAAAGAATTGAATCCTTTACATGACTGGTATGAGATAAAAGGAAGCTATATGGAAGTGGCGGAAAAATCTTATTATGACAGTCTGGACAGAAATTGTTATATGCATATTACATTGACAGATGAAGAAGATATACCAGACGCGGTACGGAAATTACAAGTTATTTATCCGAATCTTATGAAATTGGATTATGACAATCAAAGGACGCGTGGAAGGAAATCATTTGCGGATGTGCAGGAAGTAGAAGAAAAAACACCGTTTGATATATTTGAAGATTTATATGAAAAACAGAATAATCAGGAAATGAATGAAGAACAGAAGCAATTGATTCATTCGTTAATTGAAAAAATCTGGGAGGATAAGAATTGAGACCGAAAAAATTAAAACTATCTGCATTTGGACCGTATGCAGGTTGCGAGGAACTGGATATGGAAAGGCTTGGAACAGGTGGATTGTATTTGATCACCGGAGATACAGGAGCAGGTAAAACGACAATTTTTGATGGTATTGTCTATGCATTATATGGTGCGGCCAGTGGTGAGAATCGGGAACCGGCAATGCTTCGGTCAAAATATGCAGATGCGCAGGTTCCGACAGAGGTAGAACTTCTTTTTGAAAATGGGGGGCAGGAATATAAAGTCCGGAGAAATCCGGAGTATGAACGACCGGCAAAAAAAGGTGGAGGAATGACACTTCAGAGAGCAGAGGCCGAATTGACATATCCGGATGGCCGTGTAGTTACAAAACAAAAAGAAGTGAATAAAGCAATTATTGAAATTTTAGGTCTGAATCGAAATCAATTTCTTCAAATCGCGATGATTGCACAGGGAGATTTTCAAAAATTATTACTGGCAGATACAAAAGAAAGACAGGGAATTTTCCGGGAGATTTTTAAGACAGGCGGTTATCAGATTTTACAGGAAAAATTGAAAGCGGAATCAGGTAAACTTTCGGATGAGCTGGAATTTGCAAGAAGAAGCGTAAATCAATATTTAGAAGGAGTGTTGGGAAAAGAAGAGATCAACTTTGCAAAACTTCCTATGGAAGAAGCAATTGCTGCGATAAAAGAATTGATAGGATTAGATCAGGAAGAAGCGGAAAATATAAATTGCAAGCTTCAGAATCTACAAAAAGAGTTGGAGCAGATACAAGAGCATTTACAAAAAGCGCAGACGAGAGAGCAGACGATTCGTACGCTTGAATTGGCTGAAGCTGATTATATAAAGGTGCAGGAACAAGGTGAAAAAATTCAACAGGAGTGGGAAGGACAAAAGAAAAAGCAGGAAAATAGAGAGGAGCTGGAAGTAAAAATTGCTCAAATTCAGACACAGATATCGATTTATCAAGAACTAGAAGAAAAGAAAAAGAGAATAATAGAAAGAAAAAAATTTCTAAAAGAGGAGAAAGAAAGGTTACAAACGCAGGACATTGAAAGAGAAGAGTTACAAAAGCGTCTGAAGGATGATGAAAGCGAGAAAATACAATTGGAAAATGAGCCGGAACGGAAGACGGAATTACTGTTTCGAAAGGAAAAATTAGATTCTGAAAAAGAAGAACTAAAACAGGTTGTGGAAAATACAAAGAAGTATCATTTACTTTGTGGAAAGCTTTCCGAGATTCAGGAGCAGTATGTGGATAAAGCTCAGATTGCAAAGGAAAGAAAGACAGAGTATGATCTCGCATATCAGACATTTTTAGATGGACAGGCAGGGGTGCTGGCAAAGCATTTAAAAGAAGGAGAAGCGTGCCCAGTGTGCGGCTCCAAAGAGCATCCTAAGAAAGCTTGTGGTACGGAATATATCCCGTCACAGAAGGAACTGGAAGAAGTTAAGCGAAAATGGGAACAGGCAAGGAATCAGATGGAGGCTTCCAGCCAGGAGGCGGCTGAACTATTGGGAAAAGTAAATGCTCAAAAAGAACGGGCGGCGGATCAGAAGCAGATTGAGGAGCAAGAAAAAAGACTCACAGATGAAGAATACAAACTTCAAGAACAAATGAAAAGTAATAAGAAAAAGGTTGAAAGATATCAATTACTCCAAAATCAGATTCAGAAGATACAAGAGCAGATTACTACGAAACGTGAGGAACGAGAAAAAATATCTGGTCAGATTGCAGCTTTAAAAGCAGAGATAGATATGGAAAACAAACAGTTTGAAGAGCAACAGCAGAATCTTAGGTATGAAGACTGGAAACAGGCTGAGATAGAACTTCAGAACCTGCAGACAGTGAAAAGAAACAGCCGGGCGGAATATGAAGCAGCTCAGAAAAATCTGCAAAAATGGAATGGCGATATGCGAAAGCTAGAAGGGAAACTGGAGCAATGCAACAAGCAGCTTGAGAATCTCGGAGAATTTTTTGTGGAGCGCGAACAGGAAAAAAAGACAACATTAGTGGAACAAAGAGCTGATTATGAAAGAATGTTAAAAGAGCTTCAATTACGACTGGCGACAAATCAAAAAGCTCTTTTGAATATTGAACAGAAGTCGAAAGATATCATAGTTTTGGAACAAAAATGGGCGTTGGTGAAAGCACTGTCAAATACGGCAAATGGAAACATTTCCGGGAAAGAAAAGATCATGCTGGAAACTTATGTTCAGATGGCGTACTTTGAACGGATTTTACAGCGGGCAAACGTAAGATTTATGGTTATGTCGGAGGGACAATATGAACTCGCAAGAAGTGTTGTGGCTGGAAATAATCGAAGCCAGAGTGGTCTGGAACTAGATGTCATTGATCATTATAATGGCACAAGACGAAGCGTTAAGACATTGTCTGGAGGAGAGTCTTTCAAAGCTTCGCTTTCATTAGCGCTGGGGCTTTCGGATGAAGTTCAGTCAAGAGCCGGAGGAATCCGTCTAGATACGATGTTTGTGGACGAAGGTTTTGGCTCGTTGGACGAAGAATCACTGGAGCAGGCAATAAAAGCCCTGGCTGGATTGACGGAAGGCAATAAACTTGTTGGAATTATTTCTCATGTAGGAGAATTGAAGGAAAGAATTGACAGACAAATTATAGTGACAAAGGAAAAAGCCGGAGGAAGTCGGGCGGAGATTATTTGAAAGGAAATTGCTCAATCGTTTTGCAAAGAAAGAAAGTTGTCTGGTTCTATAAATTGAGGTAAGATAGATGTAACAACATGCGAGGGAGGCAAAGTGATGTTATATATTGGCGTTGATCTTGGAACTTCAGCGGTAAAATTGTTAATGATGGATGAAAACGGCAATATTCAGAAAATTGTATCAAAAGAATGTCCATTATATTTTCCATACCCGGGCTGGTCAGAACAGAATCCACAGGATTGGTTTGCGCAGTCAATGGAAGGAATAAAAGAACTGACATCTGAATGTGATAAAAGTCAAGTGGCAGGAATTAGTTTTGGTGGTCAGATGCATGGGCTGGTTGTACTTGATAAAGAGGATCAGGTAATTCGTCCGGCAATTTTATGGAATGACGGAAGAACTGCAAAAGAGACTGATTATTTGAATCAGGTCATCGGAAAGGATAAATTATCCGAGTATACAGCAAATATTGCGTTTGCAGGTTTTACAGCGCCAAAGATCCTCTGGATGAAGGAAAATGAACCGGAAAATTATAAAAAAATCGCAAAGATTATGCTGCCAAAAGATTATCTGGCTTACCGGCTTTCAGGTTCGTTTTGTACAGATATGTCAGATGCTTCGGGAATGCTGCTCATGGATGTGGAAAACAGATGTTGGTCAAAAGAAATGCTTGATATTTGTGGACTTGAGCAGGAACAGCTTCCGAAGCTCTATGAAAGCTATGAGGTAGTCGGAACATTGAAGCCGGAAGTAGCAAAAGAACTGGGCTTTTCCGAGAATGTAAAAGTGATTGCAGGAGCCGGGGACAATGCGGCGGCAGCAGTTGGAACGGCAACGGTCGGAGACGGCGGATGCAATATTTCTCTCGGAACATCAGGAACACTCTTTATTTCCAGTAAGAAGTTCGGAGTAGATAAGAACAATGCACTGCATTCCTTTGACCATGCAGACGGCAATTATCATCTGATGGGATGCATGCTCAGTGCTGCTTCCTGTAATAAATGGTGGATGGATGAAATCCTTAAGACCAAAGATTATCCGGCAGAACAGGCAGGAATCACAAGGCTCGGCGAGAACCATGTGTTCTATCTTCCATATCTGATGGGAGAGCGTTCTCCTCATAATGACCCTTCCGCAAGAGCAGCATTTATCGGAATGTCTATGGACAGCACAAGAGAGGATATGACACAGGCTGTGCTGGAAGGTGTTGCATTCGGACTGCGTGATTCTCTGGAAGTTGCAAGAAGTATTGGTGTGAATCCAGAGAGAACAAAGATCTGTGGCGGTGGAGCAAAGAGTCCGCTGTGGAGAAAGATCATTGCAAATGTGATGAATATGAAAGTAGATCTGATCGAAAGCGAAGAAGGTCCTGGCTATGGAGCGGCAATCCTGGCAGCAGTTGGATGTGGTGTATTTGATTCGGTGGAAGAGGCTGCGAAGAAACTTGTGAAAGTAACAGGAACAGAAGAACCGGATCTAGAACTGGTGCAGAAGTACGAGGAAAGATATCAGGAATTTAAAGAACTGTATCCGGCATTGAAAGGTTTTTTTCAAAAGAAACAAGTATAATTTGCCGGAAAGACGGTCAGAGAGACGGGTGTGGAAAACATTGCCCGTCTTTCTTTTATGTCGTATAATCATAACATGAGTGTCCCAAAGCAAAGGATATGTTGCACTTGCTAAAACAGTGAAAAAATGAACACAGATAACAGTACATGAATGGATAGAAGGATAAGAAATGCTTAAAATTGCGGTTTGTGATGACGATGAAAAGATATGTAATCTGCTGGAAAATTATATTAATGATTCCTGCAGGATACTCCATATAGAAGCTGAAACGGAGAGTTTCATTTCGGGGAAAGTATTGAAACGGAAACTTCGGGAAGGGGAAAATTATCAGATTTATTTTCTGGATATTGAGCTCGCAGATGATACCGGGATTAGTGTAAGTGATTGTATCAGAAATGAGATAAAAGATGAAGCAGCTCAGATTGTATATGTATCGGGAAAGGATGGATATGACCGTCAGTTATTTGCCTTCAGACCATTCAATTTTATAGAGAAGCCATTTGACCAGAATATGGTGACTGCTACGCTTGAAAAGTATAACAGGATTTATGGGAAGAAGAATGATATATTTCACTATAAATATGGTCACGATATGTATTGTGCCCGTGTGAGTGAGATTCTGTATTTTAAAAGTAACGGAAGAAAAGTAAAGATTGTAATGCAGAAGTCAGAAGACGAATTCTATGGTTCGTTGGAAGAAGTCTGCGACAAATTAAAAGGGCAGGGAATGATTCTGACACATAAATCTTATCTGGTGAACTATCGTTATATCAGATCTTTTCAGGGCGAACAGGTTATTATGGTAAATGGTGACGTAATTCCTGTTGCCAGAGGCAGAAAAGAGGAAATAGCGAGAATGCAGATTCATTTTGAAAATGGAGGGTTTGTACATGGTGTTTGATACATATCATATAATTTATCTGCTGGCGAATTTTTTTCTGATATTTGTTGTTCATCGTTTTATGAGAGTTTTTTTGAACATAGAAAATACAAAAGAATATTGGGAATATTAGCTTATTCCTTCTACTTTATAATGACAACTTTAGTATATCTTCTGATAGATATTCCGTTAATTACTTTGATTACAAATTTAATTACTATGTTTATTATTTCTTTAACTTACGAAGCAAGTATTCAAAAAAGAATTATTTGTGTTGTTTACATGTATCTTTTTATGGCAGCAGCGGAAATAATTGCGGCAGCTATGACTGGATATACTAATTTTTCAGTTTTTTCACAAGGCGAGTTCAGAGATACTTTTGGGTTAATAGCCATGCGAATTGTTGCATATTGTGAAACGCTGCTGCTTGAAAACATAAAGTTAACAAGAAAGGGACGTAATATTAGTTGGATTTCCTGGCTGGCTTCAATTGTAATTCCGATTTCTACATTAATTTTGGAAGTAATTATTGCAAAGCAGACCAATTTAACTAAGGTAGAAGCAGTGGGTTCAGTATCACTTCTGTTTGCAGTAAATATAATTGCATTTTATCTTTATGATTCATTAGCAGAAAATTATATAAAGAAGTCAAAACTGGCTTTGTTACAAAAGGAAAATGAATTATACAGCAGACAGTGTGAGATTATGCAAAGCTCTACAGAAGATTTACAGGCGTTTAGGCATGATATGAGTAATCAACTTATTATTTTGAATCATCTGTTGGAAGAAGGAAAAGATGAAGAGGCAAAAAGGCAGTTGGATCAACTTTCTCATTTCATAAAAGGGAAAGTGATTTATAGCACATCAGGAAATACAATTATTGATGGGTTGGTTAACTATAAGCTTCAAAGTGTGGCGAGTGAAAATATAAAAGTAGAAACAGAAATTGTTGTACCGGAACAGTTAAACATTGATATAGCAGATCTTGTTACACTATTGGGGAATCTATTGGATAATGCTTTGGAAGCATTGAAAAAAGTTGATTGGGAACAACGAATATTGACGATAAAGATTGTGTTTAGTCAAGAGCGTTTAATTGGTCGGATTACGAATACTTATTGCGGTGAAATCCACCAGAAGGATGATAAGATATTAACTTCAAAGAAAGAAAAACAGAAGCATGGATATGGACTGAGTAATGTAGAGAAAATAATAAAGAAGTATAATGGTTATATGGAAATAGATTATGCAAACTGGGAATTCAGGGTGGATTTTATAATTTATCTGCCACAGAAAAATTAAATAAAGCAAAAATAAGAAGTCTGAAAAGAAACTGATGCATTTGACTACGAGAAATCCGCAGTTGATTACATGTTTTCGCACAGGCTTCTTTTTTATGGCATAATGTGGGTGCCAGGAAAAAAGGGGGTGGGCGTGTGAAGAAGTATTATAAAAAGAACATTATAAGTATTGTTATTTTATTGTGTATAGTTTTAATACTCTATTTTACACCACCAATAATGCTGGCTGATGGTTGGATCGAATTTGGGAGTAGAGCAGACAGCTTTGAAACGCACATGTTGAATGAGTACAACAATTTCCCTTTTAGACGAGAAGCAAGTAATTCAGATTTCGATAACTTTTATTTTATAAATCTCAGAATTTGGGAGAAAATGTCAATTACTCGAATTGTATATGATGGTGACAAAAATACAACGTGTGAATTAATATTTCCGGGAGTTTACAGAGTTGAAAATACTAGAAAAGGAGCTTATGTAAATTCGTTTGAAATCAAACGCGGCAAGACATTATGGTTTTGCGATTATTATGCCAATGAGATGTAGGTAGGCTAAATGGATATTTTTGTACGGTTGCCGGAGAGACGGGTGTGGAAAACATTGCCCGTCTTTCTTTTATGTCGTATAATAATAACATGAGTGTCCAAAAATAATTGCCAGAAAGAGAACTGTATGGAGGTAAAAATTAAATGGGAAATTATTTGAACCCGGATATTAGTACTTTTGCAAGAGTTGTAAATTCAGAAATATATGTTGATAAGACGGGATTGATTGAATATACAAATAGAAGTGCTAAAACATTACAAAGTTATATTTGCATCAGTCGTCCACGCCGTTTTGGAAAGTCTATTGCTGCCAATATGCTTTCTGCCTACTATACGTGTGAGTATGATTCAAGGGAGCTGTTCTCAAATTTAAAAATAGCATCATCAGATAGTTATGAAAAGCATTTGAATAAATATGATGTGATCTTTCTTAATATGCAAGAATTCCTGAGTCAAAGCTCCAATGTGGAGGAAATGCTTAGCTTGCTTAAAAAGAGCGTAATATGGGATTTGTTAGATAAATACCCGGATTTCCGATACTTTGATGAAACAAATTTAATGAGAACTCTTCAGGATATTTATAATAAGACAAAGAGACCGTTTGTTGTAATTATTGATGAATGGGACTGCATTTTCAGAGAGTATATAACAGATAAAAAAGCGCAGGAAAAATATTTGGATTTTCTAAGAGATTTATTGAAAGACAAAGGATATGTCGCACTTGCTTATATGACAGGAATTCTTCCAATAAAAAAATATGGCACACATTCAGCGTTGAATATGTTTGATGAATTTTCCATGATTGATCCGGGACCATTGGCGGAATATGTCGGATTTACAGAAGAAGAAGTAAGCGAGCTGTGTGAACGATATGGCATGGACATGCAGGAGCTAAAAAGCTGGTATGACGGATATTCTTTTGAAGGAGCACCTTCTATTTATAGTCCACGTTCAGTAGTAAGCTGCATGCGATTTGGGAAATTTGGAAATTACTGGAATCAGACAGAAACGTTTGAAGCTTTAAAAATGTATATTGATATGAATTTTGAAGGGTTGCGAGATGACGTGTTAAGCATGATCGCCGGGGAAAGTGTTCCAGTGAATACAGGAAGTTTTACAAATGATATGGCAACATTTCATACAGAGGATGATGTACTTACTTTATTAATCCATCTTGGGTATCTGGCATATGACTATGATAATAAAACAGTGAAAATACCAAATAATGAGGTGAGAGCAGAATACGTCAGCAGTGTTTCCGTGTCGGATTGGGGTGAAGTTTCTAAAGCATTGAAAAATTCGGCAGATACATTGAATGCTATTTGGCAGAAACGTCCTGTACAAGTGGCAGAGGGAATAAGACAAGCACATTTTGAGACATCTCATTTGCAATATAACGATGAAAATGCATTGAGTTATACGATATCACTTGCGTTATATGCTGCAAGAAACTTTTACACTGTTCACAGAGAATTGGCGGGAGGACAAGGATTTGCAGATCTTGTATTTCTTCCTAGAAAAAAATTCCAGGAAAAACCTGCACTTGTGGTAGAACTTAAATGGAATGAAAGCGCAAACGGTGCAATTGAACAGATTAAGAAGAAAGAATATTGTAAAAGTTTAGAGGAATACAAAGGAAACATACTTCTTGTAGGAGTAAATTACAATAAAAAAACGAAGAAACATGAATGTATAATAGAGGAAGATATTAAGTAAAAGGAAACGGACCTCTAGTGAAAGTAAGTTAAAAAAGACGGGAATGGTGAATGGAACTCATCATTACCCGTCTTTTTCAAACTACGCTAAAAACAACGCATACAGTATCACAAGAATACCAAGCACGATTCTGTAATATCCAAATACTTTGAAATCATGTTTCTTAATATATCCCATCAGGAATTTGATGGCGATAATAGAAACAAAAAATGCAACCACAACACCGGTGACCAGTGTAAGAACCTCTGCCGGAGTGAATGTGAAGCCGAATTTTACCAGTTTCAGCAGACTCGCTCCGAACATAACCGGAATTGCCAGGAAAAAGGTAAATTCTGCTGCAACCGTACGGGATGTTCCTGCAAGGATACCTCCGATAATGGTAGATCCGGAACGGGATGTTCCCGGAATC